>Ga0247741_1000075_pt1 | contig 76265 bp, 75 predicted proteins | sample UWRJL213509R2_FD_180945 | JGI IMG/M metagenome (GOLD analysis project Ga0247741, IMG submission 180945) | Plant litter microbial communities from Arlington Agricultural Research Station in Wisconsin, United States - UWRJ-L213-509R-2 | ecosystem: Environmental > Terrestrial > Plant litter >... | reverse complement strand
GTGTCGATACGATGGTAATACTGGCGATGGCAAAACGCCTCAATGAAAGCGCCGGCTTGCGAAGCGCTATACTTTCCGGCTGTCGTGTAGGCGCGGCGGCCATTGCGCGGGTCATCATCTCAAGGCTGTTCTCGGCTAATGGATGACCTGAACGCGAATCTGTTCCTTGGCGGCGTAGCTGTGGCAGTCGATCGGTAGATCGCCGACAAAGATCACGTCGCCATCCTGATCGAATAGCCCCCAGCATGCCTCGTCGTCGACGTAGACCTTGCGAACGTAGCCGAACGGCGCCGTTTCGATCATCACGGGGAATGTAGCAGCAACTGTCTCAAGTTCTCGCATGGATCACTCCAATGAGTCGCATCTGTTTTAGTGCATCAATATATTGCATCTTCAACAGGATGCCGGGCTATCCCTAGAAATAGGGATGGTAAATTCAGCTTGACGGTGCGGCATCACAAAGCCGTGAGTCGCCTGTTGCGACGCAAATCTCGCTTTGATCGCCTCGTTCATTTGCGCCGTAAGGGGTTCAAAATGCGCGTTGCGCCAAGCATGCGGAGCTCCTATCTAGAGTGCGAAGTGATCACCAGAGGATAACTCATGGCAGACCTAAAGGTTCGCACCCGCCCCGTTGGCGCCACCGCTGTACTCGGGCGAACCGGCTTTCCGCATGTCACCTCGGCCACGCAGGGCGAGATCGACATTGTCACCGGGCCGTCGCAGCCGGGCTTCAATCCGCTCGATCTGCTCTACGCATCGCTGTCCGCCTGCCTTGTCCTCAGCGCCCGCATGGCCGCAAGCCAGCTTGGCGTTCTCGACAGGGTCACCGAACTCACAGCCGACGTGACAGGCAAGAAGGCGAGCGAAGGCGTATCGCGGGTCGAGACTTTCAACATCGTCTTCTCGATCAAGGGTGATATCGACGAGGAAACCCGCCAGAAGATCGCCCATCTCGCCGAAGACGAGATCTGCACGGTGAGCAACACCATCCGTGGCGATCCAGCGTTTTCCACCGTTGTCTCCGGCTGATGGCCCATCGAGCGGAACTGACGACGGCAGTTGCGCGAAACTGCATATTTTGACCGCCTGGGTCGTTCCCCGGCTATTCCTCGTCGGCGCCATCTGCTAATCGCCAGCAAGATGCCGTCGCACAACAGCTGCGACGCAAGAAGCCGGGAAATCATGTCGCAAGTCTCTTCCGCCGTCGTTCAATCGCCGCCCTCCAACCGGCTGGCGCTGACTGCCCTCATTCTGGGTGGCGCGGCGATCGGCGGCTCGCCGATTTTTGTCCGCCTGTCGGAAGTCGGTCCGATGGCGACCGGCTTCTGGCGCGTAGCGCTGGCACTGATCCCGATCTTCATCTTTTCGCTGATCAAGCGAAACGATGCCGGCCCAAAGCCGCACACGTGGTCGGACTACGGCCTGCTGATCCTGCCGGGCGTGATCCTCGCCACCGATCTGATCACCTGGCATCTGTCGATCACCATCACCTCGGTCGCCAACGCGACGCTGCTCGCCAATCTGGCGCCGGTCTTCGTGACGGCCATCGGTGTCGTGTTTCTGGGGGCTGCCGTCACCCGCGTCTTCGTGATCGGTCTGGTGCTGGCGGTTGCCGGCGTCGTCATCCTCAAGGGCGGACCGGGAGCGCTGAGTGAGGGCGATCTGCGCGGCGATGGCGGCGCGGTGCTGGCAGCCATCTCCTATGCGCTTTATATCCTGGCGATCGGCCGGCTGCGCAGCCGCTTCCATACCATCCGCATCATGCTCTGGAGCACCGCGTCGGCTGCGGTCTGCCTGTTCCCGTTCGGATACTTCCTCGAGGATCATCTGCTGCCGGCAACGGCCTATGGCTGGGCCATGGTGTTCGGCCTTGCCTTCATCAGCCATGCCAGCGGCCAGGTGGCGATCACCTATGCGCTCGCCTACCTGCCGGCCGCCTTCTCATCACTGACGCTGCTGCTGCAGCCTGTCGTGGCGGCGATCCTCGCCTGGATACTCCTGAGCGAGCCGATCGGCCCGATGCAGGCGATCGGCGGGCTGGTGGTGCTCGCTGGGATCATGGTCGCCCGGCGAGGCTGATCGGGATCAGGCGACAGCGGCCTGCGGCTGAACGCGGCGCGCATCGAGGACGGCCAACGCATCGTCGACGGTCGGCACGAGTGCGGCCTTGTCCGTGTTGCAGGTATTCCACGCTTCGATGAAGCTGCTGGTCTTGCCGTAGCTGTTGTCGAGCACGCAATGATCGGCGCCGATCAGCACGCACATGATGTGGCCATGCATGCGGTCGGTGATCACCTGCCGTGCCGAGCCCAGCAGCGCCACGCCGCGGTCGAAGCGCTGCTGTGCGCGCTCGCGATAGGCAAGCTCGGTCATCCGCGCCCGGCCGCCGATCTTGCCGCTCAAGAGCCCCTTGAGGATGGCGGCATGCTTGGTCTGCTTCTGGAAGTCGGCGGGTTCGTCCGGCCAGTCGGATTTCACCGTTCCCGAGCGCAGCGTCGCCGCCGTCAGATCCTGCGGCGTGCCGACCTCCTGGTCTTCGCGCAGGTTCAGCAGAAGCTCGTGCTGCGGCACCGGCTTGGCGACCGGGCCAATGCAGAAGGCCATATCGGGGCAAAGGCGGGTTTCGCACTGGAACCAGCGCTGCGCGAAGGCAAGGCTCTTCTTGTCGCGCACCAAAAGTGTGAATTGGCCATGCTTCTCGATTGCCCGCGCGGTGCTGTCGATATTCTCCTGATCTTTGAAGTGGATCGTTTGCGGCAATTGCACGATCGGGCGACCCTTGTGGCGCTCCAGCATGCCTTCGCGGAACTGGCGGTAGCCCGCCCAGATATCGCCGAAGTTGCCGCCGCCATGCAGGAAGATCCGGCCATCGCCGATGGCACCGAGCATGCGCTCTTCATCGAAGGTCGGGATCTCGGTCACGTAGGTCGGGCGAGAGCGCTTCTTGTCGAAATAAGCAAGCTCACCCAGCCATATGGCGCTGTCGCCGATATTGTAATGGTTGGGGAAGTCGAGAAGGGCGTAGCGTTCCGAAGGGTCGAAAACGTCGGACAGGTTTTTCTCGATCACGCCCTGAAGGCAATTGATGATCGTCAGATTGGATTCCATTGAAGGCTCCTTGTTCTTGGGGACAAGAGGTCCGAGGGTAACGGCGCAGGACTAAGCCTGCGCGTGTTTGCGAAATGGATTGAGCGACATTGCCAGCGCGATGTACGGCCGGATGACTGACCGGCCGAAGATCGGCAGGAATGCAAGGTAGACCACGGCGCCGAGGCCGATGCTGAGGCCGAGCGCAAGCCACCGGTTCTGAACGTGATCGACGATCACGGGATGCGCGAACCATACGCAGGCCGCCATCACCAGCGAGCCGCAGAGCGGCAGCGCCACGGCCTTCATTGTGCTCTTGGCATCGATGTTGGCGTAGCGCGACAGAACATATTGCTGGTAGGGCAGCGTCAGCCATGCGCGCAGCGTGTAGCCCGCAGCGACGGCAACCACGCCGTAAGGTACCAGCAGCCAAGTCAGCACCAGCGTCGCGGCGAGCTGCAGCGCCGCCACCGACAGGATCGATTCCGCCCGGTTGACGGCCGACAGCGCCGAAGAGGCAAAGAAGTTCATCACGAATGGAACGGCCATAAGCACCAGCACGGTGGCGATATCGCCGGCATTGCCCCACTTGTCGCCGAACAGCATGGCGATCATATCGTTGGAGAGCGCTCCAAAACCGAGCAGCAGCGGAATGGTCCCGAGCGCGGCGGCGCCGACGATCTTGTTATAGGCGTTGCGGAAGGCCACGGCATCGTTCTGCAGCCGTGATAGGGTCACCAGCGCCACGCTGCCGATTGGCGCCAGCACGGCCTGTCCGATCAGTTCAATCAGCCGCCAGGCGATACGGTAGCGACCGACCTCGACCGGGCCGTACCAGCGCGAGATGAAGATGTCCTGCACGCGCGCCAGCAGCATCCACATCAACTGCGTCACCACGAGGCTGATGCTGAACAGGAACACTGAACGGAAGAGGGGAATGTTGAAGCGAAACTTCGGCATCCACGGATAGGCAACCCAACCGAGCAGCACGGTGGCAACAGCATTGACCGCGGTTTGCGCCACCAGCGCCCAGACGCCCCAGCCCATGAAGGCGCAGGCGACGGCCGTGATGCCGGACAGCAGGCTGGCGGCGATTGCCTGTGCGGCAAGGTTCTTGTGGCCGAACTCACGCGCCAGGCGGGCGTTATGAATGACCGCCAGCGACGACACCGGCAGCAGCGGCGCCAGCCAGCGCAGGATCTCCGAAACTTTCGGATCGCGGACCAGCTCGCCGTAATAGGGCGCAAACACGAAGACGACGGCGGCAACGATGCCGCTGAACGCGATTGTCGCCCAGAAGGCAGTATCGGCCAGTTCTTCGTCGAGATCGAGCTGCCGCGTGATGGCGTCGCCGAGGCCGGCATAGGCGAGAACCCGGCCGATCTCTACGAACAGGCTGGCCAGCGCAAAAGTGCCGAAATCGCCCGGTCCGAGAATGCGCGCCAGGATCACGAAGATCACGAACGTCGCGATCGTACTCCATGCAACACGAACGACCGACCAGAGGACGGAGAGAGCGGTCTTTTTCTTCAGGTCGGCGTGGGCGACTGCCGTATCTGGCATTCAGTATCCAATCGGTTTGGCGCACGAAGGCGTCTGTTGAGTCCGGCGGAAAGGCCGATCAGGCAGCTCGTCCAGCCTTCTGCCCGCGCCAGTAGGCCATCATGCCGGTGAGATTGTCGCGGAGTTGGCTGCGGTACGTCAGCCCGAGCTCGCCGCTCAGCCTTTGCCGACCGATCGCTTCGAGCACGGCTTGGCGAATGTCCCAGCGCAACATGCCCCGCATGTTCGAACGGCGATCGAACAGGTATTTTGCGTAGAGCGCGCCGTTGCCAAAGGCATATCCGCTCTGCAGCTTCTTGACGTCGCCGAGTTCGCGACGCCCGTGGAAATGCTTGACCGCGAAATCCGGCAGGTATTCGACGCGGATGCCGGTGTTGAAGGCGCGATGCACATAATCGGTGTCTTCGCCGGAGCGGAACGGCGAGCCGGCCCCGAAGCGGGTATCGAATATCCCGACCGTGTCGATCAATGTCCGCGGGAAAGCCATGTTGGCGCCATGGACGAAGCCGCCGGCGTGCAGCTCGCTCGTCAGCGTTGCTGGCTCGAGGTCGGTCTTGATCGTCACCGGCAGGTCGCGTGCATCGCCAAGTTCGATTCGGCCGCCGCGCAGCACAGGTTGCTTGTCGCCGGCAAACAGTGCTGCGATCACGGTGAAATAGTCGGGCAGGATTTCGCAATCGTCGTCCGTGAAGGCCAGGATATTGCCCTTCGCTGCCGTCATGCCGCTGTTGCGGGCGGCTGCCAATCCCGGCTTGGCCTCATGCACGAGATGCGTGCTGATGGCGGAATTCTTTGCCCATTCGCGGACGATTTCGGAGGTACTGTCGGTCGAGCCATTGTCGACGAAGACAAGTTCCAGTGCCAGGTGATCTGCATGAAGCGCAGCGCTGGAAACGGCATCCAGGCAATTCTTCAGTCCATATGCCCGATTCTTCGAAGAGATGATCAGGCTGATGTCCACGGGCTGAGGAGGCATGCGTCTTTTTCCTTCTGCAGTCGAAGTCGGGGAAAGGGTAGGGCGCTCCCCAATGCCCGGCAAGAAACATTTTGCATTGCAGCAAACCACTACAGTTTGCCGAAAAACCAAAACAATGTGGTGATTTCTTGCTGATATATTTTTAATCGATATATATCGGATTTGACGCCTAGATATTTCATAATACAAGAATAGTAATTGTAATAATTCGTGTTCTGGAAATATTTGTTGGTGGCGTGTTCTTTGTGTTCAAGAAAATAAATCACTTAGTTTCTTGAATTTGTATCGAAGATATTCTGTTCGAGTTTTTGTCATCGCTCGAAAATCTATGAATGGGTCCACATAAGCGGTGCGTCTCACTTCGCACATGCGAAGCGCATAGAAGTAGAAAAGAAGAGCGCCGAGATTTGGTCTGGATTCTCTATGGAAATAGACTGATGCATCGATCTTTTCATATGTAAATCCTAGTCGTCACTTCATTTGATGCCCTGTCTCCGAGTAAATACGAAAATGCTCGACCTGTGGATGTGGGCATGAAAATCCAACGGGCCGGCAATGTTTCATTGCCGGCCCGTGAACTTGGTCTAGACTTCGCAGCACCTGCCGAATGTTCGCTTGAGACGCTTATTCCTCGTGCGATAGCCATTTCTGTATGACCGGAACATCATCGTCGCCGAGCATGTGCCCGGTGGGAATGATGCTCGAATCGACCGTCGCCCCGGAGCTCTTCAGTCGTGTTTCGAGATCGTTGGCATATTTGCCGTAGGCATCCGTCTTGCCGCTGATGACAAGCAGGTCCGTTCCCTTGAGGTCGGCATGCGGGTAGTCGCTGAGCACAGGCATCGAGCGCAGCAGTACCGCCTTGTGCACCAGGTTCGGGTGCAGATAGAGCAGCGAGTTCAGAAGGTTGGCCCCATTGGAATAGCCGACGTAGACGAGCTTCTTCGGGTCCAGCCCGTAAGATTTGACCGCGCCGTCGATGAAGGCCGCGAATGCTTCCGCCTCGCTCTTGATGTCCTGCTGGTCGAAGGAGAACGGCGTGATTCGCTTGTACCAGCGTGGAATGCCTTCCTCCGTCGCCCGCCCGCGCACGCCGAGCAGCGTTGCCCGCGGCGCCACTTTGTGCAGCAGCGGCATCAGGGTCGTCTCGTTGCCACCCGAACCATGCAGCAGCACCAGGACCGTTCCGTCGGGATCCGGCGGCGTGTAGAAGCGGTGCACGAAGGGCAGGTCGCGGTAGTTTACGCGCGGCTCGCCGGGCATCGAGAACTGCGGCAGCACCACCTTCAGGTCCTTGAGATCCGTGATCGGGTCTTTCGGCACAAACAGTTTCTCACCGAGCGTCTCCGCCGGCTCGTCCACCGTCATGCCCGGCTTGTCGGTCGCCAGCTCGATCAGCGTGCCGCCCGGTTCGCGCACATAGAGCGAGCGGAAATATTTGCGGTCGTGCACGTTGATGTCTGCCTCCGACGCGCCTTCGGCCTGAAGCTTGTTATGAACTTCGTCCAGCGCCTGGTCATCGGCAGCGCGGAATGCGACATGGTCGAACGTGCCGGTCCCCGGTGCGCCGGACCAGAAGCCCTTCGCATTTCTGATATCGACGATATCGCCGGATTGCGAAACCAGCCGGTCGATATTGCCGCGGTTCTCCTGGAAGCGATAGCCGAAGTGGCTTTCGACGAAACGGCGGCTTTCCGCTGGTGTTTCGGTCAGCATGGTCGTCCCGCGCACCCGCTGGATGGCATGCTCGGCCGGCACGCCGGCGCCGGTCCAGACTGCCGGTGATTTGATCGCGGGCGCGCCGGCGAGCTTGACGATGATATTGTCGGGGTCCTTCAGCCGCAGCACCGGTTCGCCGAATTCGTCGGCCGGCCCTTCGGTGCGAATGCCGTGGCTCATTGCCCGCGTCAGCCAGTATCCGATGCTGGAAGGATCGATCGCCAGCGCCAGTTCGCTCAGCTGCCCGAAACCGGCGCGGCCCGGCGCGCCATCTTCCCAGACGAGGAACGTCACAAGCGAGCCGGGTGTCGCCTCCGCGTCGCCATAGAACAGATGCAGCTGTGTCGCATCCTCGAAGCCGGCCGTCTGCTTGACGAGCCGCATCCCGAGAAAGCCTGCGTAGAAATCGACATTCGCCTGAACCTTCCGGGTCAAAAGCGTGATGTGGTGTATGCCTGATACCATAGAGGGAAGCCCGGATTGCATTGGGGACAGAAGAAGCGCGGAGATGAAGGTGAGTATAACTGTCATATCGTTGCGTTTGCTGGGTGCCTTGTTTGCTCTGCATAAAGAATTAGGGCATCTCCGCAAGGCTGCAAATCCAAAGTGCCGACATCTTCCAAAGCGAGCTGCAATTGCTGCAACGTCGGCGGCTTGACCATGTAGGCCCGCGCACCCAGCGATTTGGCCCGCTGCATGTCGTCCGGATCGCTTGATGTACTGAGCATGCAGACCGGAATCCGCCTCAGCCTTTCGTCCGCCGACAGGGCTTCGAGAACCTCGAATCCGTCCATGATCGGCATGTTGACGTCGAGCAGCATCAGGTCGATCAAAGGATCGTGAGCGGCCGTTGACCGTGCCTCCAGCAGCCGCAGAGCTTCCCGCCCGTTGCTGGCGATATGAAGGTTGAAGCTCACCTTCTCCCGCCTCATCAGCTTGATCTTCAGCAGCTGTACATCCGCGGGGCTGTCGTCGACCAGAAGAACCTCCGCGACACGGCCCATACCCGCCGGCCGTTGCCCTGCTCGCTCGCTGCCGAGCGCGTCGATTGGCGTGGCCGCGGCATCAGGCCGGGCAAGCGGCAGCTCGACGATGAAGGTCGTGCCGCCGTCCTTGCCGTCCTCGCACCAGATCGCGCCGCCATGCAGCTGCGCGATCCGCCGGCAGATCGCCAGCCCCAGCCCCGTTCCCTCGATGCCGCGACCGACAAGTCGCTTGAACGGCTGGAAGATCAGGTCGCGATGCCCGGCCGCGATGCCCGGGCCATTGTCGCTGACGGACAGCCGGCAGACCGCCCCATCGTTCTCGGCTGAAATCCGCAAGAACGGGATCGGCGCCTCGCAATATTTGACGGCGTTGGAGACAAGATTTTGCAGCAGCTGGACCAGAAGCGTCGTGTCGCCCATCACCTCGGGCAGGACATCCCGTGTGATCTCCGCCCGCCGACTGCCGATCTGCTCGCGCAGATTGCTTTCCACCTGGTCGAGGACGACCGACAGCGCCACCGACTTCGTTTCCAGTTCGCCGGATACCTCCAACTTCGAGAAACCCGACACCTTGACGATCAGGTCTTCCATATGATCGGCGGCCCTCAGAACGTAGCCCAGCAGGTCGTGATCCTCGTCGGCGAGCGATGCGGACGCCTGCAAAAGCCGACTGAACGACTTGATGGTTCGCAGAGGCTCCTTCAGGTCATGGGCCATGGCTCGCGTGAAAATCTCGAGCGATTGCTGCTTCTGCTCCAGCTTGGCCGCCAGATCGCCATGCATCACGGCGCTCTGTATGCAGCGGTGCAGGGTTTCCGACGATAGCATGTCCTTGGTGAGATAATCGCGCGCGCCGCCCTTCATCACCTCGACGGCAACCGTCTCGCTGCCCTGGCCGGTCAGCATGATCACGTTTGCGGACGGATCGAGCTTGAGGATCTCCTCGAGCACGCCGACGCCATCGCGGCCCGGCAGCGAGTAGTCGAGCAGCACGCAGTCCGGCCGCTTCTGCGCCATAAGCGCCAGGCCCTCCTCGCCGGTCTCCGCCTCGAACACGACGTAGCCAGCGCCCGGCGCACGCCGGAGCATGCGGCGATAGACCTCGCGGTCGTCGATATTGTCATCGATGATCAGGACCGCGCTGCTCTCGCCCATGGCCTCATCCCTCCAGCGGCAGAATGGCGATCTCGAACCAGTATTCCTTCAGCCGCTGTATGGCGGCGAACAGGCCGTCGAGATCGACCGGCTTCTGCACGTAGGTGTTGGCGCCGAGCGCGTAGCAGCTCTCGATATCGCGCTCGTCGTCGGACGTCGTCAGGATCACCACCGGGATTTTGCGCCACGCCGCGTTGGATTTGATCGCCTCCAGCGTCTTGCGGCCGTCCAGTCCGGGCATGTTGAGATCGAGGAGGATCAGGCCGGGGCGCACCGCCATCGTCGCCAGCATGTCGAGCGCCTGCTGACCGGAGGCAGCCCATTCCACCGGGTTTTTCAGATTGGCGCGCTTGAATGCGCGGATCGTCGCCTCGAAATCGTCCTCGCTGTCTTCGACGATGAGGATCGGTTGTGATTCACGTTGCGACATGTTGGCTTTCCCGTGTGTGACCCAGTGTGAAATAGAAGGTGGTGCCCTGGCCGACCTCGGATTCCAGCCAGACGTCACCCTCGTGGCGGCCGATGATCTTGCGCACGAATGTCAGGCCGGCGCCGGTCCCGTCATCGCTGTCCTGCGTCTTTTCAAGCCGTTTAAAGATTCGGAAGATGTCCTCGTGAAATTCCAGCGGAATACCCTTGCCGTTGTCGCGGACGAAGTAGACGTCCCGCGCGGAGCGTCCCTGCGCGTCCGCGAACCGTTCGACATGCCCGATCGTCACCACAGGCTGCGTCTTGTCATTGTACTTCACGGCATTGGTGATCAGGTTGCGGTACACCTCGGTCAGCCGCAGGGCGTCGCACACCACCTCCGGCAGCGGCTCCTCGATCAGCACCGTCGCCTGTCTTTCCTCGAGATAAAGGTCCATCGTTGCGACCACGTCTTTGACGATGGCATGCACATCAGTGCGCTTGATCGCCAGTTGTTGTCGCCCGATCCTGGAGAAATAGAGCAGGTCGTTGACCAGTTTCTCCATCCGCTGGCTCAGCCGCACGATGCGGTTCAGCCGCCGCACGCCGTCCTCATCCAGCACGGTCTCGTAGTCTTCGAGAAGGAAGCGCGAATGATTGTGCATGCCGCGCAGCGGCTCCTTGAGGTCATGCGAGGCGATATAGGCGAACTCGTCGAGATCGGTGTTGCTGCGCTCGAGATCGGCTGTGTAGGCCTGCAACTGCCCGACCATCGTCCGCAACTGCTTCTCCTGCGCCACCCGCAGGCTAATGTCGCGCAAGATGGCGACGAAGGTGACGATCGGCCCGGTCCTGAAGGCGCTGAGCGACACATCGAGCGGGAACGTGTCGCCGTTCCGGCGCAGGCCCGAAATGCTGCTTGTCCTCCCGGCCTGATCTTCTTCGCTGGTCTGCAGGGACTGCTGCAGGTACGCGTCCAGCCCGGCGTGATAGACCTCCGGCAGCAGCACGTGCACGTTCTGCCCGATCGCCTCTGCGGCGCTGTAGCCGAACATCTGCTCCGCCGCCGGGTTGAACAGCGAGATCGTACCCTTCGGATCGAGCGCGATGATCGCGTTCGGCGTGTTGCGCGTCACTGTATCGAAACGGATGCGCTCGGCGTCGAGGCTGTCGCTCTTGCGCTGGAAGGAAAACACGAACCCCGCCACCAGCCACAGCATGGCCACTGTGATGGTGCGGTTCATTGCCTCGTATCCATAACCGTCGCCATGCCGGTCGATCGCCAGAAAACCGAGCAGGATCAGGATCGAGCAGACGAAAGCCAGGTTGAAGGTTGCTGTCCGGCTGCTGAACCACAAGGAGGTCAGGATCAGCGGCACGTAGATCATGCCGTTGGCGACGCCGAGCGGTGTATAGAGATCGACCAGCAGCCCGACGAGGCAGATCGCCGCCGGCAGCCAGACGGGCATACCGCCGTAATGGGCCGGCTGTAGCCACCAGGACCGCACCAGCATGGCCGATCCGAGCATCAGCACGCCAACGGCGGTCTGCACCGCCATGCCGATATTGTTGCCCCACCGGTAGATGTGCTCGGCATGCATCGCGTACCCGGCCAGCGCCGCGATCCCAAGCCCTGACACAACATAGCCGACGAGTTCCTCGAAGATGCGCGCCTTGCCCTTCTGCTCCGGTGGCGTCAGCGCCAGCGACAGGTTGGAGAAGAACAGGATCACCGCCGTGTTCAGCGCCATGCCGCCGCCAACGCGGGCAAAGAACGCCGGGTCGGCGACGATCGCGGCAAGGAAATGCTCGATGATCTGCGGCTGGCGCCCGACAAATGTCAGCTCGATCAGCCGCACGCCGCTCATCGCTGCTGCGAGGGAAAACAGCAGGAAGGCGATCAGCCGCGCGCTGCTGCCGGTGTGAACGGAAAAGACGAGCCCTGTGCCGGTGAGACAAAAGCAGATGGCGGTGTTGATGGCCATGGCCGGAGAGCCTGGCACCAGAAGCAGGATTGTCTCGATCTGCCACACCCAGGCCGCGAGCATGGTCAGGCCAAGCAGAAGGATCAGCGCGCCGAGCGTCAAGGCGGTCAATCGATGCCGTTCCTGCCGCCAGGGAGCGCTTGTTCTTCGAGCGCTGATCGATATTGCCACGCGTTGCTCTCCCGTCCCGTGGCTACTATTTCCAGAATTGTAGAATTTTCAATATACATCGAATGCGATAGTGGAGGTTCCGTCGCTTTCTCGGTTTGGAAGTAGCGTTGGAGCGGTTCGATCGTGAAACGCCCGGCCACGGGAAGACGCGGAGCGAGACTGGAGAGGATGGCGATGCCAGCGGTATTCTACGTGGACGACAGCCGCGACGATCTGGTTTATCTCAAGTATGTCTGCCGCAAGAATAGTGGCGATATCGATCTTCATTGCTTCTCGACGGCTGACGAGGCCATGTCTGCCCTCGAGACGCTTCACGCCGAAGGGCAGACGCTGCCGCAATGTTTGGTCGTCGATCTCTACATGCCGTTCGACAACGGCCTGGCGCTGATCGCGACGCTGCGGGCCGACGCACGCTTCTCATCCATGCGGCTGGGCGTCTGCTCCGGCTCGGACGCCGTCATCGATCGTCAGCGTGCCCTGGCGTCAGGCGCGGACTTCTATTTGGAAAAGCCGCTCGATTTGGGTGCAGTGATGGAGCGCCTTCAGTAAAGCGCGAGTTTTTTCTACGTCTTTATGACGCAAGGGTTGTAACTCTCATTGACACGACTTTGACTACATTTCAAAATGTACCGAAGCAGCCGCGGGAGGAGAAGCTGAGAGAGCCGATTGACTTTTGTTTGCCGTCACAAACTCAGCCAGATCTTGACTGAATGCCTGCCGGCTCTCTCCGATACCGCCAGGGCATCATGCATGCCCGAGGGCATCGCTTTCCACGTGCAAGGGGCTGGACGCGGAAAGACGTTGGGACGTCGGCAGGATTGCGATGCCGATCCTGTGATCGGTGGTATGCAATCTCTTCCACTTCAGTCACTGCTAATGTGTTTAACTGTACCGGACCGGCACGTGTATCCCCAGATCTCGGGATACATCCTCTGCTGGTAGGAAAACGCCAAGGAATGCGGGATGAACAGCGCAGTGGCACTTCCTTTTCATGCCGGCCCTGAACTTGGGCGGGCGATCAACAGGACGGATTTTTTCCGGCTGTTGAAGGCGGCTGCCCATCATTATGCCTTCGATTCCTTCGCGCTGGCCCGCATTTCCGAGGCCTCGCCGCCATTCGGCACGCGCGAAATCATCATCACCAACGTTGCCGAGCGGCAGGCGGCATTCTTCATCTACGCGATGGGCCGCGCGCTTGGCTTCATCAAGTCGAAGGCGGCACAGTTTCTGGCGACGCCGGTGAGCGGCAAGGCGGGCGCGCTGCAGGACTATCCGCCGGATCTGGTGCTCAACGAGTTCGATACCAGCGCCTTCCTGCTCATACCGCTGTTCACACCGGAAGGCCGACGCTACTGCGTCGCCTTCAGCGGCAAGCGGCAGGAGCCGGCCCAGGGCGAGGTTGCTGATATCCTGCTCGACACGATGCGGATATTCGACAAGTTCTACGAGGAGATCCTTGCCAACGAAATGTCCGGTCGCCTGACCCAGCGGGAAAATGAGGTGGTGCGCTGGACCAGCGAGGGAAAGACCTCGGCGGAGATCGCCATCATTCTTGGCCTCTCCGAACACACGGTCAATTCGCATATCGCCGCCTCGGTGAGAAAGCTCGGCGCGGTCAATCGCGTGCACATGGTGGCGATGGCGCTACGGATGGGATTGGTGTCGTGACAGGAAATGCTCAAGTGGCTGCAGAGGCAGCGGGGCGTGGCGCCATCCGGGTGCTCTTCGTCGACGACGAGTTCATAGAGTTTCGGTCGCTGAAGAAAACCGTGGCCGCGTTGCCTGAGCCCGCGGTCGAGATGGACTATGCGCAATCGGTGGCCGATGCGCTTGCCAAGCTCAAGGACGGGGCGTTTCACCTGATCCTGCTCGACAACCGCCTGCTGCCGAACGACGACTTTCGCCAGACCGTGCCGAAGCTGCGTGCCAGCGGATACACCGGCCCGATCGGTGTTGTGTCGATGGATGTCTCGGACACCTATTTCCAGCAGTTTCAGGATTATGGCGTCGATTTCCGGCTCGGCAAGGACGAGATCGATGTCGAGACGCTGCAGCATATCATCCGCGAATACGTGACCTACGATGTCCCCGATTTCTGGAAGGACGACTACAGCATCTGACGCGTCACCGGAACGGGAGCTGGATGGCGAACCGGCTGCCGCTCCCGTTCGAATGATCGAGCCGCAGGCTGCCGCCAAGAGCCGCAACAAGATCGCGCGCTGCCGCCAGTCCCAGCCCGATCCGCTTTTCGGCGCCTTCCCGGGGCAGCGACCAGAACGGCTGGAATATGCTCTCATGCACATCGGCCTCGATGCCCGGTCCGTTGTCGCTGATGTAAAGCGTCCAGCCGGAAGCACGGGCATCGGCTGCGATCGTCACGACGGGCGCGGCTGCGGCGCGATGCACAAGCGCATTGGCGACAATGTTTCGCAGAACCTGTCGCAACACGCCGGCATCGGTCGTGACGGCGGGAAGATCCCCGATCTCGATCCTTGCGTCCGGGGCGTCGATCTCGCCCAGCAGTTCCGTCCAAATATCGGAAATCATCGCTCCCACATCGACTGCTGACATGGACAGCTTCGGCGCCCCGGCCGCGAATCCGACCAGCGCCTTCGTCAGTTCCTGCGCGGCCTGAGCCTTGGCCCGAATGGTCTTCAGATGCTGGAGATGCTCGTCGCCGAGCGTACCGTCGAGATCATCGAGCAAGATCTCCGCATACATTGCGATATGACGCAATGGCGATTGCAGGTCATGCGATGCGATGGCGAGAAAGCGCTTGATCCGCGCTTCGTCCGTGTCTGCCGCCGGTGATGACATGTCTGCGATGCTCCAACCCTAGGTGGAGGATAGAAAAAGGGCGCCGGTTCTGCAACCGGCGCCCGTATCAATTTCATGTCAGCAATCTCTGCGAGATCGCCAGCGGCCTCAGCTCGCCGACTTGCGCGACGCGCCGGGGCTCGGCGGGATGATGTCCACCTTGCTGTCGTTGGCGACGACAGCTGCGCGATGGCGGGTGCGCCAGTCGCCGAGGAAGAGCAGGATTGGCGCCGCGATGAAGACGGACGATGCCGCCGCCACCAGGATGCCGAACACCATCGGAATGGCGAAGCTCGAGACCGCGCTGCCGCCCCAGATCGCCATCGGCAGAAGGGCGAGGAAGGCGGTGACGTTGGTGTAAATGCTTCGTGCCAGCGTTTCGTTGATCGACTTGTCGATCAGTTCGCGCAGCGGCATCGACTTGTAGAGACGCATGTTTTCGCGCATGCGGTCATAGACCACGACCTTGTCGTTCACGGAGTAGCCGACCAGTGTCAGAATCGCCGCGATGGCCGTCAGGTTGAAGTCGAGCCCGGTCAGCGCGAAGAAGCCGATGCACTTCGTCACGTCGAGAATGAGAGTGACGATGGCGCCGACCGCGAACGGCCATTCGAAGCGCCACCAGATGTAGAGCAGCATCGCCAACGAGGCGATGACCACCGAGAGGATACCAGCCCAGGCAAGCTCGCCGCTGACCTTCGGGCCGATGACATCGGTGCCGGTGATCGTCGCCGACGGATCGATCTTGACGATCTCGTCCTTGAGCTTGGTCACGGCTGCGGTCTGGGCTTCTTCACCACCATCCTGGCGCTGCGCGCGCACAGCCATGGTGTTGTTGTCGCCGTAGGACTGCAGCGACACTTCGCCGAGGCCGAGGCTGTTCAGGCCCTCGCGGAAGCGACCGAGATCGGCGGCTTCCTGGGTCTTCACCGACATCTGGATACCACCGCGGAAGTCGACGCCGTAGTTGAGGCCCGGATGGAAGAACAGGACGACGGAGGCGACCGACAGCAGCGCCGAGACGGTCACGCCGAAGAAGCGCGCCTTCATGAACTGGATGTGCTTGTCGTAGGGGTAGAAGACCGGCAGCAGCGGCTTGATGTTGATGGTCTTCAGCTTGAAGCGGCGGGTGATCTCGATCATCGAGACGCGCACGAAGGCGACCGAGGTAAACATCGAGATGATCAGGCCGAGGGCCATGGTGACGGCGAAGCCGCGAACCGGGCCGGAGCCGAACCAGAACAGGATGGCGGCGGCGATCAGCGCCGTCATGTTGCCGTCGATGATAGTCGAGTAGGCGCGACGGAAGCCGGTATCGATGGCGGCAAACGAGCCCTTGCCCTTGCGGGTTTCTTCACGGATGCGTTCGTTGATCAGAACGTTGGCGTCGACCGCGAGGCCGATGCCGAGCACGACACCGGCGATGCCGGGCAGTGTCAGCGTCGCGCCCACCAGCGTCAGCGCCGAGAAGGTCAGGACGGTGTGGATCAGCAGCGCGACGTTCGCGAGAATGCCCCAGGTGCCGTAGAGCAGGAAGATGAAGGCGGCGACGAGGACGAAGCCGACGATACCGGAGTAGATGCCCATCTGGATGGCGTCGGCGCCGAGGTCGGCACCCACGGTGCGTTCTTCGATGACGGTCAGCTTGGCGGGCAGGGCACCGGCGCGCAGCAGGGCGGCCAGCGTGTTTGCCGTGTCGGTCGAGAAGTTGCCGGAAATCTGGCCGGCACCGCCGGTGATCGGCTCGCGAATGACAGGCGCGCTCAGCACCTTGTCGTCGAGAACGATGGCGAAGGGATTGCCGACGTTCTGGCGGGTGATCTCGGCAAAGCGCGAGGCACCGGCGCTGTCGAAGCGGAAGCTGACGACCGGCTGCGAGCTCTGGTCGAAGCTGACGCGGGCGTCGGAGAGACGGTCACCTGATATTTCGACGCGGTCGAGAACAGGATAGGTGTTGCCTTCCTCGTCCTTCAGCATCGTCACGCCGGCAGCCGGAGAATTGTTCGGTGCGAGCATGTGGAAGGACATCTTGGCGGTCGAGCCGAGAAGCTGGCGAAGGCGGGACGGATCCTGCGCGCCCGGCAGCTGCACGAGAACGCGGTTGCCGCCGATGCGCTGGATCGTCGGTTCGGCAACGCCGACCTGGTCGACGCGCTGGCGAATGACTTCAAGGCTCTGCTGAACGGCCGAATCGACATTGCTGGCGATACCGGCGGCCGAGAAGGCGACGATGATGTTGCTGCCGCTGGTCGTCACCGATAGGTCCGACTGGCCGGCGCTGATGCCGGTGGCGATCGTGTTGCCCAGCGTCTTCAGCTGCGTCACAGCCTCGTCGCTCTGCGCCGGATCGTTCAACGTGACGACGATCTGGTTCTGGTTGCGAACGATCGACTTCGTCTGGATGTTCTTCTCGCGAAGCACGCGGCGGGTATCCTGCAGCATCGACTGCAGGCGCTCGCGGGTAAGATCGGCTTCATCGACTTCGAGAACCAGATGAGAGCCGCCGCGAAGGTCGAGGCCAAGCGAGACCTGGTTGTGCGGCAGCCACGAGGGCAGACGCTGCAGGGTCGATTGCGACAGGACATTCGGCAGGGCGATCAGAAAGCCGAGGAAAATGATCACCGCATAGGTGAACACCAGCCATGGTGAGGTGCGCATTGTTGTGTCTATCCTTGATAACGCTTGAGCCTGCACGTTGTGCAGGCGGGCGTGTCGTACATGCAATTGGAAAGCGCCGGCGAGGCGCGTGTCGTCACGCGGCGATGGCAGGCGGGCCGCGAGAATCATAGGCTTTCGCGCCCGGCGCCAGGAAGGCGGCTGCGCTGGAAAGCGAAAGCGAGGTGGCGCCGTTCAGCGGACGGTCGGCTGCGGGCAAAGCCGTCGGCAGAGCGTCGGCGGAGTCATGATTGGCGTATTTGGTAGCAAGCTTGCGATCGGCCGCCAGCACGCCGCGAACGACGTCGCGGGCGCTGAGCTGCAGCGGCTGCCCGTCCTTGCTCGATGAGGAGAAGGCATTCGGCCCGCGCGCCGGGCCGAGAACGAGGTTGCCGCCGAAAAGCAAACCGAGATAGGCGAAGATCGCGAACACGAGAGAAACGGCAACGCGACCGGTCATGCGGCGCGTATCGAACCTCATCTGGCAGTCATCCGGATTTTCAATCTCGAACCGGCTCAACAGCGCAAAGTTCTCTCATTGTTTTTCTGGAGAAGGCGTTTCCTCGGGCGGCGTTATATCAGCGTCGGCCACGACTTCATAGTGCGCACTGTCATGATGGACTTGGGAAAGTCGGTCAAGCATGCCCATGGCGATTTCCCGCTCGCCCATGATCACGGTGTCGGCGCCAAAATGCTTGAGTTCCTCGACTTCGGCATCCGAATGCGCACGCGCCACGATCAGCACGCCGGGATTGGTGGCGCGCCCCTGTTCGGCGACGCGGCAGGCTTCGAAGGCGTTGGGAATGGCGATCACAAGACTGCGGGCGCCCTGGAGATTGGCGAGATCAAGAACGTCACGCTGCACCGCGTTGCCGTTCACCACTTCGATGCCCTGCTCGCGCAAGGCGGCGATGCGGTTGTCCGAATCCTCGATGACGAGGAACGGCGTGCCGGAGGATTTCAGATTCTGCCCGACAATGCTGCCGACCCGGCCGTAGCCGACGAGGATGGCGTGACCCTTCAGCGCGGTTGCATGCATCTCGTCCGCAACCGCCACAGGCTCTTCGACCGCCTCGGCCTCCGCTTCGGCCTTCGGCTCCGGATGCGGATGCGGCTCTTCGCGCTTCGGCTCGAGCAGCGGGCGCAGCTTGTCGCAGGCATAGAAGAGCAGCGGGTTGAGGATGATCGAGATGATCGCGCCCGCCAGGATAAGATCGCGACCCTCTTCCGGCAATAGCCCGAGGTCGACGCCAAGCGCAGCAAGGATGAATGAGAATTCACCGATCTGGCCCAGACTGGCCGAGATGGTCAGCGCCGTCGCCACCGGCTTCTTGAACAGGAGTACGATCAGGAACGCGGCCAGCGACTTGCCGATCACGATAATGAATATGGTCGCGATCAGCGGGATCGGCTTGTCGATCAGGATGTTCGGATCAAACAGCATGCCGACGGAGACGAAGAACAGCACCGCGAAGGCGTCGCGAAGCGGCAGGCTCTCCTGGGCCGCGCGATGGCTGAGCTCGCTTTCGGCGAGAACCATGCCGGCGAAGAAGGCGCCGAGCGCCAGCGATACGCCGAACAGCTTCGATGCACCGAAGGCCACGCCAAGCGCGATTGCCAGCACGCCGAGGCGAAACAGTTCGCGTGAGCCGGTGTGGGCGATGCGGTGCATCGTCCAGGGAATGACGCGGCGACCGAAGATCAGCATCACGCCAACGAACAGGGCGACCTTCACCAGCGTCATGCCGATGATGCCAGCAATGCCCATATCCATGTCGAACAGGCGGTTGACAGCGGCCGAAAGCGGCTCGACGGTGGCATGCTCGCCACCGCCGATGCTGGCAGCCGCCGGAATGAGAACCAGCGCCAAAACCATGGCCAGGTCTTCGACGATCAGCCAGCCGACGGCGATCTTGCCGCGCTCCGTCTCCACCAGTCGCCGTTCCTGCAATGCTTTCAGCAGAACGACGGTCGATGCGACGGACAGAGCGAGGCCGAAGACGAGGCTCCCGCCCGTCGGCCATCCCATCAGCGCGCCCAGTCCCCAGCCGAGCAGCGTTGCGAAGCCGATCTGCACGATGGCGCCGGGAACCGCTATGCCGCGCACCGAGAGAAGATCTTTAAGGGAGAAGTGCAGGCCGACGCCGAACATCAGCAGGATGACGCCGATCTCGGCGAGCTCGGGCGCAAGTCCCTGGTCGGCAACGAAACCCGGCGTGTGCGGCCCGACCAGAATGCCGGCCACGAGATAGCCGACCAGAGGCGGCAATTTCAGCCGGTGTGCGAATGCGCCGAGAATAAACGCAAGCACGAGACCCCCGACGATTGTCGAAATCAAAGGTGTATCGTGCGGCATATTCTCTCCCGAACTGGAAATCCCGTGCAGACTATGACATATATGGCTTATATCAACCAATATGGGTGGTTTGACGGTATGGGTCAAGGCGCAAAAGAGACAATTCTCACCCCTGCTTTATGCCGTGCTGCTCGGGGCTTGCTGGACTGGACGCAGCTCGATCTCGCCAATCATGCCGCGGTGTCGCGCAGCACGATCCGCGATTACGAGGGCAAGCACCACGAGCTCCATCGCGCCACCGAGGCGCAGCTGCGTCTCGCCTTCGAGGGTGGCGGCGTCGTGTTCCTCGAGGTCGAAGGCAAGGGCACCTGTCTCTGCCTTCCCCACGCCGATAAATGACGGCCTATCGGCCGGCCGCTAGGCACGCGGCCTTCACCTTGTAGGCGTAGAGCGTCGCGCCGCGATAATAGCCGTCGATCGGTTGCCAGGACTTGATGCTCTCCGGCGTGTCAGTACAGACCAAGGGGTGCATCGTGATGAACAGCACGTCGTCTCTAACATCCGCCGGCAGCGCGAACGTCTGCTCGTAGTAATTGTCGGGCGCTTCTACTGGCGGGCGAGCATAGATGCGCAACGGCTCGCTTCGCAGCGTGTGAAACATATCGGCCAGAATATCGCGGTTGTCGCTGACGATGATGTCAGTACCGGCCGTCCGCGCCAGATCGCCGGCCTCGCGGCTGACGGCGCTACGCCCGAGATAACGCTTCATCGCCTCGTCGCCATTCGGTAGCACCAATTGATGGGCAAAGACGGCCGCCAGCGGAAACAGCAGGCTGACGGTGCCGTTAATCGCCAGCGACACCCGCAAGCCCTTCGGCCACAATCGATGCAGCAGCCACACGGCAAGGATCGTCCCGGCGACATAGGCCGTCACCGCCCAGTTGGCATAGGCCTTGGCGATCAGCGCCTGCAGGGTGATCAGCAGCACGACCGGCACGGATAGCCAGGTCAGCAGCTTGTCGATTGCGGTGCTCTGTCCCTTGAGCATCCGGTAGACCGCCCAGAGCATCGCGAAGAAAACGATCGGCCCGACGACGCCGAACTGCGCGGCAAAGAATTCGACGCCATGCCGGATGTCGAGGTTGAGCGCGCTCCAATGCGCGATGCTGGTCGTATGCTTGATCGTGGTGGCGTCATGGGTGGCGTTCCACCACAAGTTCGGCACAGCGACGACGATTGCCGCGGCGGCGGATATCAGGAAGTCGCGCCAGGCGATCCGCGCCGTTGGCAGCAGGACCAGCGCGATCAGGCCACCGGGAACGACGAACAGGATGGCGTACTTCGACAGGAACGCGCAGCCGAACGCAACGCCCATGAATAGCGCCAGCCCGAGAGATCGCTTTTGCGTCAGGCCGAAATAGGCAGACAGCGCCGCGGCTAGGAAAAACAGCAGTACGACATCGGTCGAGAAGAACACGGACGATAGCGCGACGCCGGGCAGGGTGATGTAGGTGGCTCCGGTCCAGCCAGCGATATCGCGGCTGACGAAGCGCTTGGCGATCGTCATCAGGACGAGGGCGGTCGCCATATGGATCAGCGGTCCGCAGAGCCGGATCCAGAAGATGTCGCTCGATCCGGCGAGGCCGGTCATCGCGCGGATCACCCAGGCGATCATCGGTGGTTTCGAATAGTAACCGAAGTCGAGATTCTGCGACCAGAACCAATATTGCGCTTCATCGACGAACAGATCGGTGGTGTCGAAGTGAAGTGCGATAATACGCCACAGCGTGACGCCGATGACGATGAAAAGCCCAAGCCGTGCGGTCATGAACCGTATTCCGTTTATATCAGGTGACAGTCTGAACTTGACGCGCAGGGTGTAGCGCCACTGCAACAAAGCACAGTCGTCAATGTCTTTTTATGACGGAAATTCAAAGCACGCGCAGGGTCAACGCGACGCGGCCGGCTTCAATACGGTCAAGAAGTGCAACGGCGGTCAGAATCGAAATGGCAAGGAAACAGGCACCCAATCCAAGAACAATCATTGTTCAATCCTTAAGACATCATGTCGCGATTTGGCGGGGATATAACACGAAGCTTGCTTCGACCTTGTAGCAGCGCTGCAACGCAATGCCAGTATTTCATAGATGGTTATTCGCGTTGCTCCGAAAGCCGCCATTCATAAAATGCGTATTAACCTTCAGGCAAGGAATTAACCATAAACATTGCACTACACGTCGGATTGGGAAATTTTCAGAGTTCCTGGCAGGCATGACGCCGAACCGCCGTACCGGGTCGATCCGGTATAAACCTCTCAAGTTGCTCTATAATAGTCCGTATTGATCGGGATACGTCCGCCCACTGGCCGCTGCCAGTACCGGGTTGCCGCCCCGCATTGTCGCCTATCGCAAGAGCCTTGATTCATTTTCAGGCAGTGGTTGGGAACAGGCGTTGGGGCAGAATTTGCCATCAGATCAGGATCGTGGAGCACAGGCTGGCAGCCTGCGCGACCGCCTGCGCTTTGCCGGCCTCGATGCCGAACACTGCGAGATGGTCCGCCGCTACCGCCCGGCGCTGCAGGAACACCTGACCGCAGGCCTTCGCGATCTTTTCCAGCGTTTCCAGTCGTTCCCCGATGCCGCACGCAATTTCGAGAGCGAGCGCCAGGTCGAGCGGCTTCATGATCTGCAGACGTCGCACTGGGATGTGCTGACCGACGCCCGCTTCGACAGCCTGTATGCCGAGCGCGTCAAGGTTCTCTCCGATTCCGAAAGCAAGATGGGGCTCGATCCTCGCTGGCATGTTGCCGGCCACGGCGTCGTCCTCGAGCACGTCATCAGCGGCCTTGCAGGCGAGCTCGCCGGCTCCTCGTTCCTGCCGAGCGCCAAGCGCCGCAAGCGCGAGATCGCCGATCTGATGACATCAATCATCCGCCTGGTCATGGTCGACGTCGAAATCGCCGTCTCGCTGCGCTTCAACGCCCTGCGCGCCACACAGCAACGCCAGCTCGCCGATCAGCGCAGCAATGACAAGGCTGCGGTCAGCCGCTTGTTCCAGGACGTGATCGAAGGCCTTGCGGCACGCGACCTGACGGCGCGCGCTGTCATCGAGCAGGATTGTCCGCATAACGATGTGGCCGAAGCCCTGAACGCCGCCCTTAACATGCTGCAAACCGAATTCAGCGCGATCACCGAGCGCACGGCGACGGCCGAAGCCTCCGTGCAGCTGCTCGGTCAATCGTCGCGAAACCTTTCCGGTCACGCCGCCGGTCATGCCGAACAGTTGCGGGTGTCGGCAACGGCGCTCGCCGATCTGTCGGAAAGCGTCCGCCAGGGCGCCGCAGGCAGCCGCGCCGCCGAACAGGCCTCCGCATCGACGCGGGCGGCTGCTGAAGCAAGCGGCGAAGTCGTCGGCCGCGCCATCTCGGCAATGGCCGATATCGAGCAGTCAGCAGAACGGATCGGCCAGATCATTGGCGCGATCGACGAGATCGCCTTTCAGACCAATCTCCTTGCGCTCAACGCCGGCATCGAAGCCGCGCGTGCCGGCGATTCCGGCCGCGGCTTCGCGGTCGTCGCGCAGGAAGTGCGCGCACTGGCACAGCGCTCCGCCGATGCCGCCCGCGAGATCAAGACACTGGTTACCACCACGAAATCCCAGGTCGATGCCGGCGTCCAGATGGTCGGTCGCACGCAGGATTCGATCGGCAGCATCGTCCGCCAGGTCACGGATATCAACGCGGCCATCGCCACCGTCGCCACGCAGGCCAGCGAAAACGCCGCCGCCCTCGATACCGTCACCGCCGATGTGAGGGGCCTCGGCGCCCGCGTCGCCGAAAGTGCCGGTGCCGCGCTACAATCGGCGGAAGGCGCGGACGATCTGCATACGGTCATCGTCGAACTCGGCCGCACGGTGCGCGAATTCCGCATCGCCCGCAGCCGCGCCGAAACCGATCGCCGCCCCGCGCGTCCTGTCGATATCCAGCCGGCGCGCGCGGTGATCGAGGAGAACAACGCCGCCTTTGATTTCGCAGCGCCGCTCGCAAGCCTCGCGGGAGGGCGGAATGCTTACTAAGGTACTGAAATATGACGGCGACTCACATCCGTTGGGCGCAAATCAGGGGATAAGGAAAATCTGATGGCAGCAAAAAAGAGTGGGAAGACGCTGAATCTGGCGGCGACCCTTGATCTCAATGAAGCATCCGCCCTGCGCGACAAGCTCTTGTCGCTGCGCGGCAGCGCCGTGTCGATCGATGCATCCGCGGTCGAGCGCGTCGGCACGCTGGGCGCTCAGGTGCTGATGGCCGCCGCCAAGACCTGGGATCAGGACAAGCTTGCGTTCACCTTCACCAAGGTTTCGGACGCGTTTCAGAAAACAATGCAGCTGATCGGTGTGGATATTCACCCGCTGCTCGCCAAGGAGATTCAGTAATGAAGAAAAGAGTGCTTACCGTGGATGATTCACGGACGATCCGGAACATGCTTCTGGTGACCCTGAACAATGCAGGCTTCGAGACGATCCAGGCGGAAGACGGCGTCGAGGGACTCGAAGTTCTCGAAGGTTGCAACCCCGACGTCATCGTCACCGATATCAACATGCCGCGCCTCGACGGCTTCGGCTTCATCGAAGGTGTTCGCCGCAACGACAAGTACCGCGCGATCCCGATTTTGGTCCTGACGACCGAAAGCGATGCCGAAAAGAAGAACCGGGCACGTCAGGCCGGTGCCACCGGCTGGATTGTCAAGCCTTTCGACCCTGCCAAGCTGATCGATGCCATTGAGCGCGTAACCGCTTAAACCCAGGAATTTCTCTTATGGATATGAACGAAATCAAAGAGATCTTTTTCCAGGAATGCGAGGAACAGCTCGCCGAATTGGAATCCGGTCTTCTGAAAATGAATGATGGTGATCGTGATCCGGAGACCGTGAATGCGGTATTCCGTGCCGTCCACTCGATCAAGGGTGGCGCTGGCGCCTTTGGTCTGGACGATCTCGTCGCCTTCGCCCATGTGTTCGAGACCACACTTGATTGCGTTCGTTCCAACAAGCTTGAGTCGACCCAGGACGTCCTGAAGGTCATGCTCAAGTCGGCCGACGTGCTCGCGGACCTCGTCAGCGCCTCGCGCGATGGCGGCAGTGTTGAAGAGAGCCGTACCCGCGGCCTCGTCAAGGAACTGGAAGCGCTGGCAAACGGCGAGGCGCCATCGCCTTCGTCCGTAGCTGACGCCCCCACACCTGTTGCCGCCGCCGCACCGAAGCCGACCGACGACAGCGGTTTTGCGCCGATCCCCTTCTCGTTCGACGACTTCGGTGGCGACGAGACCTTTGAAATCAGCTTCAAGCCGCGCTTCGAGCTCTACTCGAAGGGCAATGACGCCACCTTGCTGCTCCGCGACCTGAGTCGCCTCGGCGAAATGAGCATCTATTGCAACATGGATGCACTGCCCGGCCTCGATGAGATCGATCCCGAAGCTGCCTACTTCTTCTGGAACATCACGCTGAAGACCGACAAGGGCGAAGATGCGATCCGCACGGTCTTCGAATTTGCCGAGTGGGATTGCGAACTGACGGTTACCGCCGCTGCGGAAGAAGCAGCAGCGACCCCGTCGGAAGAACTGCCGATGGTCCCCGTTCCCTTCGATCTGTCGGCTCTCGATGATGAGCCGTCGGCCCCGCAGGCAAGCGATTCCGCAGCCGCTGTCGCAGCTGCCGAAACGGCCTCCAACGTCACCCAGATCGCGGCCGCACGCGTCGAAAAGAAGGAATCTGCCGCCGCTGCCAACGCTGCCGCTGCAGCCGCCGCCCAGAACACTGCCGCCGCCAGCAGCGCCGGTCAGACGATCCGCGTCGATCTCGATCGCGTTGACCGCCTGATCAACCTCGTCGGCGAGCTTGTCATCAACCAGGCGATGCTTTCGCAGAGCGTCATCGAAAACGACACGACCGGCACGTCCTCGATCAACATGGGCCTCGAAGAGCTGCAGCAGCTCACCCGCGAGATCCAGGATTCGGTCATGGCGATCCGCGCACAGCCGGTCAAGCCGGTCTTCCAGCGCATGTCGCGTATCGTTCGCGAAGTGGCCGACATGGTCGGCAAGTCGATCCGCCTCGTCACCGAAGGTGAAAATACGGAAGTCGACAAGACGGTCATCGACAAGATTGCCGAGCCGCTGACCCACATGATCCGCAACGCCGTCGACCACGGCATCGAAAGCCCCGAGAAGCGTGTCGCCGCCGGCAAGGATCCGGAAGGCACGATCAAGCTGACCGCTAAACATCGTTCGGGCCGCATCCTGATCGAACTGCAGGACGACGGCGGTGGTATCAACCGCGAACGCGTCAAGCAGAAGGCGATCGACAATGACCTGATCTCGCCGGACGCCAACCTGTCCGACGAGGAGATCGACAACCTGATCTTTGCGCCGGGCTTCTCGACAGCCGATCAGATCTCCGACATCTCCGGTCGCGGCGTTGGCATGGACGTCGTCAAGCGTTCGATCCAGGCGCTTGGTGGCCGCATCAGCATCACCTCCAAGCCTGGCCAGGGCTCCGTCTTCACCATGAGCCTGCCGCTGACGCTCGCCGTTCTCGACGGCATGGTCGTCACGGTCGCCGGCCAGACGCTGGTGGTGCCGCTCACGGCCATCGTCGAAACGCTGCAGCCCGAGGCGTCCGCCATCCATTCCTTCGGTGCCAGCCATCGCCTCATCTCGATCCGCAACTCCTTCTGCCCGCTGGTCGATGTCGGTCGCATTCTCAACTTCCGCGCCACCCAGGCCAATCCGGTCGAAGGTGTTGCCCTTCTCGTCGAATCCGAAGGCGGCGGTCAGCGCGCGCTGATGGTCGATGCGATCCAGGGCCAGCGTCAGGTCGTCATCAAGAGCCTGGAAGCGAACTACACCCATGTTCCGGGCATCGCCGCGGCAACCATTCTCGGCGACGGCCGCGTGGCGCTTATTCTCGATGTCGATGCGGTCGTGGGCGCCTCGCGCGGCCAGGCACTGAAGCAGGACGTATCGTTGGCGGCGGCGGGTTAATTCATGTCCTACACCGTAAAAAGTCTGAGCGAAGGGGACCGCGAGCTGATCGCGTTCCGCGTCGGGGATCAGGAATTTTGCGTCAATGTCATGTCGGTTCGCGAGATCCGCGGTTGGACGCCAGCAATGGCCATGCCGCACTCGCCCTCCTACATGAAGGGTGTCATCAACCTGCGTGGTGCGGTGCTGCCGATCATCGATCTGTCGGCCCGTCTCGGCATGAAGCCGACTGTGCCGAGCCAGCGTCACGTCATTATTGTGGCACAGGTCCACCGAAAAGTGGTCGGACTGCTGGTCGATGCGGTGTCCGATATACTGACTGTTAGTGAAGACAACGTACAGCCCACACCCGAAATCGCCTCGGAAATGCAGCGTCAGTTTGCGCGTGGCATCCTGGCGATCGAAAAACGGTTGATCTGCCTGTTGGAACTGGAAGCCATATTCCCTGAAGCGGAAAGCGAAGCTGCATGAGTGTCCTGAGTGCCAAAGATGCAAGACCGGGGAGCCCCGATGAGGTTCTGGCGAGCGGCGAATATCCGCTGACGCGCCGCGACCTCACGGAGATCGCCGCGATGATCTACTCGGATGCGGGAATTTTCCTCAACGAGACCAAGGCTTCGCTTGTCTATTCGCGTCTGTCCAAGCACATCCGCAATCTCGGCCTGTCCGGCTTCCGGGAATACTGCTCGCTCGTCTCGTCGCAGGCAGGTGCCGCGCCGCGTCGCGAGATGCTGTCGCACCTGACCACCAATTTCACCCGTTTCTTCCGCGAGAACCACCATTTCGAGCATCTGCGCGATCATGTACTGCCCGAATTGCTGCAGCGTGCCAAGATGGGCGGCCGTGTTCGCATCTGGTCCGCTGCGTCGTCGGACGGCCAGGAACCGTATTCTATCGCGTTGACGGTTCTCGCTATGATGCCGAACATTGCCGACTACGATTTCAAGATTCTGGCGACCGACATCGATCCGAAGATCCTCGCCATCGCTCGCGCCGGCGCCTACGATGAAAGTGCGCTCGAGACCGTATCGCCGCAGATGCGCAAGCAGTGGTTCAACGAGGTCGAGATCCAGGGACGCCGCAAGTTCCAGGTCGATGATCGCGTCAAGCGGCTGATCACATATAACGAGTTGAACCTGATGGCCCAGTGGCCGTTCAAGGGCAAGTTCGACGTCATCTTCTGCCGCAATGTCGTCATCTACTTCGACGAGCCGACGCAGATGAAAATCTGGTCGCGCTTTGCCGAACTGCTGCCGGAAGGTGGCCATCTTTATATTGGCCATTCCGAGCGCGTGTCCGGCGATTCGAAGAATGTCTTCGACAATATCGGCATCACCACCTACCGCTATACGACCAAGGGCCTGGGGAGGAAGGGGTGACCATGGCAGCACGCGTTCTCGTCGTCGACGATTCTCCGACCATGCGTGGCCTGATCACAGCCGTGCTTCGCTCTGATCCCGATGTCGATGTTATCGGTCAGGCGGGCGATGCCATGGAAGCGCGCGAAGCGATCAAACAGCTCAATCCCGATGTCGTCACGCTCGATATCGAGATGCCGAACATGAACGGCCTCGAGTTTCTCGAAAAGATCATGCGTTTGCGCCCGATGCCCGTCATCATGGTATCGACGCTGACGCATCGCGGCACCAACGCGACGCTGGCGGCACTTGAGATCGGCGCATTCGATTGCGTTAGCAAGCCGCAGCCGGGAGACATGCGCCCGTTTGGCGATCTTGCCGAAAAGGTCAAGGCGGCAGCCCGCTCGCAGCGCCGCCAGGTGATGGCGCCGCAGCCGCTCACGCCGCCGCCCTCCGTCGCCGATTATCGTGTCGGCCGCAAGGTCGTCGCCATCGGCTCCTCGACGGGCGGTGTCGAAGCGTTGATTGCCGTGTTGCAGAAATTCCCGGCGAATTGCCCGCCGACGGTGATCACGCAACATATGCCGTCGACGTTCACCAAGAGTTTCGCCGAGCGCCTCAACCGCCTCTGCGCGCCTGTCGTGCAGGAAGCGACCGATGGCGCGCGTCTGGAAATCGGCAAGATCTATCTTGCGCCGGGCGGCGAACGGCATCTGCAGGTGGTCAACGCCTCCGCGCCATGCTGCCGCCTTCTTGAGCGCGAACCGGTCAACGGTCACCGTCCTTCGGTCGATGTGCTGTTTGACAGCGTCGCCGAACTTGCCGGCCGCAATGCCGTCGGCGTGATCCTCACAGGAATGGGGCGCGATGGCGCCGCCGGCCTCCTGAAAATGCGCCATGCCGGCGCACGGACCCTTGGGCAAAACGAGAAGACCTCCGTGGTCTACGGCATGCCCAGAGTAGCTTTTGAACTCGGCGCTGTTGAACAACAGTTGCCACTTAATGCCATCGGCGAAGAAATCTTGAAGATGACGGCCGCCCGGAAAGAAGGAACTGACTAATGTCAATCGCAGAGAAAATCAAAGTTCTGATCGTTGACGATCAGGTCACCAGCCGCCTGCTGCTCAGCGATGCGCTAACACAGCTCGGCTTCAAGCAGATCACCTCGGCAGGTGATGGCGTGCAGGGCATGAAGATTATGGCCCAGCAGCCGCACCACTTGGTCATCTCAGACTTCAACATGCCCAATATGGACGGTCTCGGCTTCTTGCAGGCGGTCCGTGCCAACCCGGCGACCAAGAAGGCCGCCTTCATCATCCTGACCGCTCAGGGCGACCGCGCTCTGGTCACCAAGGCTGCGGCGCTCGGCGCCAACAACGTTCTGGCCAAGCCCTTCACCATTGAAAAAATGAAGGCGGCGATCGAAGCCGTATTTGGAGCATTGAAATGACCATCGAGGTTGCGGCCCGCCGCGTTCACATCATTCAGGGTGAATGGAAGGTTCTGAATGATCCGAACGCGGTATTGACGACCATACTTGGCTCGTGTGTGGCTGCATGCCTACGGGATCCTGTGGCTGGCGTGGGGGGTATGAATCACTTCCTGCTGCCAGGCAATGCGACCACGCCGACGACGGGGGGAGATGCGACACGGTACGGCGTGCATCTCATGGAATTGCTGATCAACGGTCTCTTGAAGCAGGGCGCGCGCCGCGACCGCCTGGAGGCCAAGATCTTCGGAGGAGCGAAGACGATCTCGACATTCTCGAATGTCGGGGAACAGAATGCCGCTTTTGCCACGCAGTTTCTGAGAGATGAAGGCATCCCTGTCGTCGGTTCCAGCACCGGTGGCGATCACGGGCGCAAGCTCGAGTTCTGGCCGGTCTCCGGTCGTGCTCGGCAGTACCCGCTGACAGGTGCCGAAACACAGAAAACGGTTGCGCTTGAACAGCGTCCCGTGGCGCCGCAGAAGCCGGTCGAAACCAGCATCGAATTCTTCTGAGCCGAGGTTCCAATGAACGTGAATACAATGACGGAACAGCCGTCGCCGGTCGAAGCGCTTCCCGACATCATGATGCGGGTGGTCTCCGAACTGCACGACGTCGCCTATCTGATCGAACGGATCGAGCCTCAGCTTCTCGAACTCGGCGGGGAAAATCTGCTGAACTCGTCCGAAAGCATGAAAGTCCTGCAGGGGATCGACCTTGCCGTGCAGAAGGCACGCGGCATCGCCGAGTTCATCGACACGATCACCGGCGAAATCTCCAACGAATGGATGGTTGACGTCGCAACCGCGCTCAGCCTGGTCAAGCTGACCGAGATGCAGCGCGCGCTTGGCGGCGGTGGCATGCGTCATGGTCATTCCCAGCCTCTCAACAAGGCGGCCGGCGACTTCGACTTCTTCTAGAACGGTTGATTGAGCGATGAACGGCCGTCGTCGCCGTTCTTCCCAGCACGTCAATACGAAACGCTCGCACAAGTTTCGGCTTCTATAGGTCAAATTAGGCAGTAAGCCTGCTTTGTCTGTGAAGATCGTGCGAGAACAGAATGAATCTGTTAAATCAATTAGTTCAGATTATTAGGAACTTCAGTTCCCTTGGGCGGAATCGCCTGCTGGCATTGGCTGGCGTCGGGGTCGTTTCCATTGCGCTTATTCTGGGTGCCGCCTTTTTGGTGAACAAGCCAGCCCAGGAAACCTTGTATGTCGGGCTTGATTCGTCCGATCTCAATCAGATCAGCATTGCGCTTGCCGAAGCCAATATCGGCTTCCAGGTCGGTTCCGATGGTTCGAGCATCACGGTTCCTGCCGGCATGACCGGTAAGTCGCGTCTTCTGCTCGCCGAACGCGGCCTGCCCAACAGTAACAATGCGGGCTACGAACTTTTCGACAATGTCGGCTCGCTTGGCCTGACATCGTTCATGCAGGAAGTGACCCGCGTTCGCGCGCTCGAAGGTGAGATTGGCCGCACGATCCAGTCCATCTCGGGCATCTCGGCCGCGCGTGTCCATATCGTCATGCCCGAGGTCGGAAACTTCCGAAGGGCCGAACAGAAGCCGACCGCATCGGTCATGATCCGAGCCGGTGCTTCGACCGGCCGCTCCGCAGCAAGCTCCATCCGCCATCTTGTCGCCTCGGCCGTGCCGGGGCTTGAAGTCGGTGATGTGACCATCCTGGATTCGGCCGGCCAGCTCCTTGCTTCTGGCGACGAAGCCGGCAACAGCAATCTCAATCGCTCGCTCGGCATCGTCCAGAACGTTCAGGATGAAGTCGAATCCAACATCGACAAGGCGCTCGCGCCGTTCCTCGGCATGGACAACTTCCGCTCCAGCGTCACCGCCGATCTGAACACCGACGCCCAGCAGATCCAGGAAACGGTCTACGATCCGGAATCGAAAGTGGAACGCTCTGTTCGCACCACCAAGGAAGCGCAACAGTCGCAGCAGAAGCAGTCCGACAACGCCACCACGGTCGAGCAGAATATCCCGCAGGCAGCGCCTGAGGCTGGCGGTGCCGGCGGTCCGGAATCGCAGGACAAGTCGGACAAGAAGGAAGAGCAGACCAACTACGAGATCAACAGCAAGACCACCGCGACGACCCGCAGCAGCTACAAGGTCGAGAAGCTGTCGATCGCCGTCGTCGTCAACAAGGGTCGCATTGCCAAGATGGTCGGCGAACCGGCCGATCAGGCCAAGGTCGACGCTTATCTCGCCGAAATGCAGAAGATCGTCGCATCAGCAGCCGGCACCCAGACGGCCCGGGGCGATGTCGTCACCGTCACGGCAATGGAGTTCCTTGACAACCAGTTGCTGGAAGACACTGGAAGCGGTGTCCGCGTCATGGACATGCTCAGCCGCAATCTTGCAGGCATCATCAATTCGCTCGCCTTCGTGGTCGTCGCCTTCCTGGTCATCTGGATGGGTGTTCGTCCGATGGTCCGCAGCATGACCGGTGGTGCAGCGATCGGTGGCGACACCTCGATCGAGAGCGCTGGGCTCGAGCTTCCCGACTTCGCGCCGGCCGGCGATGGCGCAGGCGGGGCGCTCATGGACGGCTTCGGATCCGACTTCGGCTTCGACAGCACCGAAGATCTTCTCAGCCTTGGCGACGACGACGGCAGCTTCAATCGCCGCGTCAAGGAGGGCCCGGAACGCAAATTGTCCCGGATGGTCGAGATCAACGAGGAACGCGCTGCAAAAATCCTCCGAAAATGGGCGGTCGAAAACGCCGCATAAAGAAAAGGCCGGGAAACCGGCCTTTTTCTTTTAGATGCATTATTGGCACGCTCGGGGGACAAACTCGCGTTTGACGCGAATCGTATTGCTATATGCCCGCGAATCACCGTAATTTTGGGATACTTCTAAAAGACAGAATCCTTGGGCGAATCAACGCACAAAATGCAGCCGAAGTAAATCCCAAGAACTCGGAGATGGTGATCTATCATCATTCGCTTACCCTTGGGTGATTCGCGGGAAAGCTGCATTTCTTGACTTCAAGATGTGACAAGCTTCTCTCGTGACGGGTTCTAAGCCGCAGGATTTTTGCCAATGGATATGCATATATTGCAAGCTCTCCGCAGTGAGACACAAACGGCAAATTTCGTGGGTATTGCCGCTGCGAACCTTTCTTCCCGTTCTGAGCTGATCGCCCAGTTGTGCGATATTTCAAGCACGGGAAGGTTGCAGCCTGGTCTGCGCATCCTGACCGATTATGTCGGCGCCTCGCATTATCTCCTCGCCCGTGCCGACCTGCTTCAGGAAGCCGGTCTCGATTTCGTCGTCTCGTCGGACTGGCCGTTCGATCTGGTGACCAATCTCGCTGAAGCCTTCGTCGGCGGCTTCGGGCGCGCGACTGAGCTTGAGAAATGCATGCAGCTGTTCCGGCCACACTTTGCCGTGCTGCCGGACACTGCTGACGTGCCCGATGGCGCCAGCCGTCAGTATTGCTCGCTGATGTTCAACATCGGTCGCTCGCGGCTGACACTGATGTTCCTGTTCGATGACGGCTTCATCCTGTCCCAGGAGCGCCTGCGCGACGTTGGCCTGCTGACGGCCTACTATACGAGCCTGCTGCAATACAGCGGCACCAAGAGCGATCGCGACTTCGAGCTGACCGATCGCGAGCTCGAGTGCCTGTTCTGGATTGCCGAAGGCAAGACCAGCGACGAGATCGCCATGATTCTCGGCATTTCGCGCAACACCATCAACAACTACATCACCAGCGTCATGCGTAAGACGGCGACCAAAACCCGTTCCGAGGCGATCGCGTTCGCCGTCAGGAACAATCTTGTTTAAGGGGTAGCTTATGGCGTATGCATCGGGCAAGACCATCAGTAATGCGGACATGACACGCTCGACACGCGCTTCCAGAGTCAGTACCCGTTCCGATCTGTTTCCGCGCCTCGTCGCCATGCAGAAGCTGGCCGACGCCCAGAATTTCGCCGTCTACCGGATGAGTGGCTCCGGCCTCCCTGCAAAGCAGCGCCTCGTGTGTGAGCTTGAAAACTGGGGCCCGAGCAACGCCGCCTTGAATAAGGCTTTTACTGACGCCTACGGCGATGCGATGATCGAGCACATCGAGAAATCCTTGCTGCCGCTTGCCTGGGCCGGCAGTCACGATCGCAGTCTTCCTGCGCCTGCCGGGATCGCGCCCTTCCTTGTCAGGCTGCAGGACGGCTTGGTACCTTTTTCGGGGATGGCTTTCCCGGTGCGCCTGGGTGCCATCGGCAATGGCTTCGTGATTTTCACCGGCGACGACCTCGATCCGCCCAACGACATGATTGTCGAACTCCATGGTCGCGCCTGCCAGGTGATGATCGATCTCCTGTCGCTTGACGAGCGCCGCGTGGCGGCCGCCGAAGCGCTGAGCGAGCGCGAGATCGCCTGCCTCCAGCTCGCTGGAGACGGTCGCATCAGTGAGGAGATCGCTGACAAGCTCGGCTTGTCGGTTCACACGGTCAACGCCTATCTCGGCTCGGCCACCATCAAGCTCGATTCGGTCAACCGCATCCAGGCAATCGCCAAGGCGATTCGCCTCGGCTACATTAGCTAAAGCGATCGATCAGCTGGCCAGAGCCTGCAACGGTGGAACGTTGTAGCGCGCGTTGTTCAGGCTGTTTTCCAGGAACGCAGTATTCACGTCAGGATCTGCCGATGGGTTCTCGAACGCGATATGGTTGATCTCGATGCCCGCATGGTCGGCTGCCAGCATCAACTGCGCATAGACGGTCACGCCGCGCGGTTTGATCTCCAGGTCGATGACTACTTCCGGCTTGCCGCCCCATTCCAGCGTATAGCTGCCGCCATGGCCGAAATTGACCGTGCCGGGGTGGAAGAACATCTCAGCCGCCGAGGAGACGAGATCCGCAAGATTGCCGTAATACTCAAAGCGCAGGATCGAGATCAGGTCCGAAGCATCCAGAAGCCGCAATTCGGTGGCGACCGGGCTGATTGCTTCAGCCAGAATTTTTTCACGCTGGGCAGAGTAGGGGCACTTTTTCATTCGGTTATCTTACCCGATTGTTCTTGGCTTGCGCCGCGTACACCCGATGAATGAGCTCAGCGACGGCCTTGTAAAATACTGACGGGATGACACTATCCACCGAGACTTGCGCAAACATGGAGCGCGCGAGAGGCGGATCTTCGAAAACCGGAATTCCGTTGGTCTCGGCGATCTCTCTGATTTTCAACGCAATTAGGTCTTGGCCCTTGGCAACGACCACAGGCGCGTCGTTTTCTTCACGCACATAGCGCAGGGCGACCGCGAAGTGGGTCGGGTTGGCAATGACCATCGTGGCGCGCGGCACGTTGGCAATCATGCGCCGTCGCGCGCGGTCGCGCATCAACGCGCGCTGGCGGCCCTTGACGAACGGGTCACCCTGAGACTGCTTGTTTTCTTCCTTGATTTCATGCCGTGACATTTTCAGTTCGGAGAACCAGTGATGGCGCGTCCAGAAGAAGTCGGCGATCGCCACGACGGCCGTCGCGATCAGCACGACGATGGTGATCTTGCGCATCCCCGACATCATCCGCGTGAAGATGGTCGCGGGGTCGGAGAACATCGCGTCGATGGCCGAGAAGTATTCGCTCTTCAGCGCGAAGACCATCACCACGCCGACGATCAGGATCTTGGTCAGCGACTTTCCGAATTCGATCAGGCCCGGCAGGCTGAAAAGACGCGATAGGCCCTTGGCAGGGGATATCCGCGAGAATTGCGGTCGTATGCGCTCCAGAACCGGCGTCGGCAGGTTCTGGGAAATTGAAGCAACTACCCCGAACGACATAAACAGAATCATCGCCGGCGCCAGCAGTTCGGCGCATACCCAGCCGAGATGGACGAACAGCGACATGGCATCCGTGCCGGTATCGATCTTCCACTGGTCCGGTTGCTCGAAGATATCCTTCAGCGCCGCACCGACGCGGCTGAGGCCCTCGGGGAGAAAGAAGATCAGGTAGATATAAGTCGCAAGCACGGTCGCGAAAAGCGGTAGCTCGCGTGAAAACGGGGTATTGCCCTTCTCGGCCGCGTCGGTTTGCTTTTTCGCGGTGGGGGCTTCTGTTTTGCTGTCCTTGTCGTCGTCAGCCAAGGCCGCGGCTCCCCGTCAAAAGAAAAGGCCGCGCCAGTGCGCGGCCGTCCGGGACTGTAGTCGCGGTGATTGCCGCGATCAATCGCGGCAATCGAACGGAAGGGGTCTTTGCACAGCAACAGGGGCTTAAGCGGCCGCTGCAGCGTCTCCTTCGCCTTCCTTGAGCTGGATTTGCCCGGAATTCGCCAGGCGAATCGCTTCCTGTGCGATGGCGCGCCGAGCGATGGCGATTTCGCGCGGGTTGATGCCCGTTGTGCCGCTCTGCAGGTCGGATTCGATCATACGGCGCTGACGCGGGCTGATCGAGGCGAGAACGGCTTCCTTCATCTCCGAGGAGGAGCCGCGCAGCGCCATCGTCAGGATGTCGGCCGAGATATCGTTCAGCAGCATGACACGACCGCGCTGCGGCATGACCATGAGGTCTTCGAACAGGAAGATCTTCGGGCGAACCTTGTTGACCGATTCGCGGCTGATCGATTCGAGCGAGGTGAGCAAGGTGTCGACCTGCGGCTTGTCCATCTCGTTCATCAGTTCGGCGACCTTGGTCGAGCCGACCGAGTTCTTCTCGGCGTCGATCTCGGCCAGAAGGCTCAGCACCTGCTTTTCGATGATCTGCGCGGCCTTCGGGCTGACGGATTTCAGGTTGACGGTACGGTTCATGATGTCGGCGCGGCGGCCGTCAGGGATCTGCATCAGCACCTTGGCGCCGAAGGATGAGGGCATCATGGACAGAATGTAGGCGACGGTCTGCGGATGTTCGCGCAGCAGAAACTTGCCGATGAACGCCGGGTCGCCATCGCCGAGGCGGTCCCAGATGGAGGTCTCATAGGCCTGGAACGCGGTGCGTCGGCCGAGCAGGCTGTCCACTTCGTCTGGCGTCAGACCCTCTTCTAGGATGCTCTCGATTGCCTTGGCGTTGTCCATCAGGCCTGCGCCTTCGGTGAACAGGTCTTCGAACTCGGCCACCAGGCCAAGCAGTTCGTCCGGAGGGATAGCCCGCAGAGACTGAGCCGATCCGATGATCGTCTGCAGCTCGGCCTGCGTGAAATATTTCAACAGTCTGCCAGCGACCCCTTTCCCCATAGCGAGGAGAACGGCCGCTGCTTTTTCAGCCTGGGTCAACGGTTTCTCGGCAAGAGCGCCGCCGAAATCGTCAAAGTCCATCATGGTCTAACCTCTCCGTCCCTACAGCGGGATCAGGCTTTCTTAGTACCTAACACTTCAATCAGTTTCACGCCGAAACGTGTGTCGTCATTTTCAAGAACGGTGATCTCGCCGCGCGCAATCTTGCGGCCGTTCACCATGATTTCGACCGGTTCGCCGATCTTCTTGTCGAGTGCGATCGTGGCGCCCTCGTTCAGGTTCATCAGGCCCGATACCTGCATGCGGCTGCTGCCGAGCATGATCTGAACATCGATCGGGATGTCCATGATCAGGTCCATGTTGGACTGCATGGCACTGCCGAGCGGGGCCGGCTCGGCGGAAGGCGCCGAAAACGACGTGTCACCGAAGTCCGAGACGCCGCCAAAATCGCCTCCGCCGAATGCTGTGTCGTCGCTGGCTTCGAGATCGCCGCCGAATGCGGAGAGATCGGTGCCGCCACCGAATGCGTCGAGGTCGGTGCCGAAATCAGGCATGCCGCCGTCCGCATCTGTTTTCAGGACACCACGCAGGTCATCGATAGCCTGATCGAGTTCGGCCTCGTTGCCCGGCAGTTCCAGGTTAGGATCGGTATCCTGCTTTGTTTTTTTCGTCGCCATGAAAATCACTATTCCAGTTGAAACTTGCCTCAACCTGCCTTGAGGGGCGAGGGCCGAACTGCGCTAATTCATTAAGTAGCGGATGAGCTCGTCATCCGAGTTGATCGTATCCTTGACCCGGACGGTGTAATTCTCGCCCGATCGGCCAAATTCGCACACGTAGAGCTCTCGACTATTGGCGCTGACATCGACACGGACGTCGCCGCTGTCCTGGAAGGGAATGACGTCGCCTGCCGCCAGTTTCGAGATGGTCCGAAGCGTCAGGTCCTGAAGACGGATCTTCGCTTCGAGCGTTACCTGCGAGCGGCGAACCTGCTCGGAGATCTGTTCGGTCCATGCGGACGAGCTGGATGATGGGTTCTTCGCCCGCGGCGCGACCACCGTCGTCTTCAACAGAGCAGCCTGCGGAACGACCAGGTGGAATTCGGATGTGATGCCGGAGAGCGTGATCGACATGGTAATGGCAGCCGCGAATTCGTCGTGTCTGTCGTCGGTCACTTTCGGACGGGTTTCGGCCGCATGCGGTGCTTCAAGCGTCGGTTCGAAGCCGCCGGGCGCGTTGACGGCCGAACGCAGCACACCTGCGATCTTTTCGAACACGGTAACGGAAAGGTCGAGTTCGATCACCGACAGAAGCCGTTCGGCCGGCTGCTCGACCGTTTCCGGCGATGCACCCAGCAGATGTTCCATCAACGTGATGATGAAACCGTTGCCGCAGGCCAGCGTCACGTTCGGCGACCAGTTGCGCAGCGAGGCGTTGACCAGCGTGACGCTTTCGCCGAGATCGGCGATCAGGTCGTCCATGTAGCCGGCATGACAGCCGATGTAATTCACCTCGACGTCGAGGTCGGTCTCGCTTTTGATGACGTCGGGCAGGAACTCGCGGTAGACATCGCCGAATGACGCGCAGAGTTTCTCGACCGTAGCCTTGTCGCCCAGTCTGCCCGTAAGCTTGGCGAGCAGGGCGTCGTCCATTGCTGGTTTCTGGAGTAGAGCGTTCATGTGCGTTTAAGCCGCCTTGTTCTCGCCGCCTGGGTTCATCATTTCCTGCTCGACGGCGTCGATCGAAGGACGCTCGTAGGCAGAGATGGTCTTGCGACCGTATTCGAGCGCCACCTGCGGTACCGAACCGTTCATGTAGGCAAGCAGCGTCTGCTTGACGATGACGTAGAGGCGGTGCTGCTTGGAGCGCACGATCTTGATCTGCGACGTGATCGGCGAGCAGACGCAATAGGAAAGCAGAATGCCGAGGAACGTTCCGACGAGCGCCGAGCCGATCAGGTGGCCGAGCACTTCGGGGGAATCGTTGATGTGGGCCATCGCCTTGATGACGCCGAGAACGGCGGCCACGATACCGATTGCCGGGAAGGCGTCGCCCATCGTCTGGATGGCGTGGTAGGGCTTCATCTTGTCGTGCAGGATGGTGTTGATCTCTTCGTCCATCAAGGCTTCGATCTCGTGAGACCGCGCATTGCCGATGATGATCAGGCGAACATAGTCACAGATGAATGCCGTGATTTCCTTGTTCTTCAGGATCGTCGGTGCGGACTGGAAGATCGAGGATTCGGCCGGATTGTCGATGTGCGCTTCGATTTCGTTGCGCGACTTGGTGCGCAGATCGCGCATCAGCGAGTAGAGGACGCCGAGCGTGTCGAGATAGTTGCGCTCTTTCGGCACCGAGTGCTTGAAGGCCTCTCCGAGCGCCTTGCCCGAATCCTTCACCACCTTCATCGGATTGGCCATGATGAAGCTGCCGAGGCCGGCGCCGCCGATGATGACGAGCTCGAAGGGCTGCCAGAGCGCGTCGATATGACCGCCCATCGCCATGAAGCTGCCGACGATACAGCCGCAGACAATCACAAATCCGATAATGATATTCATCGCCAGTCCAAACCTGATCGTTATTTTCAGTCGAAGGGATAGGAGGGCTGGCTTGCGTGAGGCTGTTCGTGGCCTTTCCCATCAGGCATTTGGGATGCCAGCTTCGCACAAGGATTTGCTGTCAGCCTTAAGGTGACGAGTGGGCCTGTGTGCCCGTTTCTGAGATGCCGCCTCAGCGGAACCGGGGTCGAACACACGACAGGCACCCTGATTTCGTAACGTTCATCGCCAATGCCAGGAGCTTACCCCGATGCAATCCGGTCTTTATGTTTCGCTATCGTCGCAGATGGCCCTTGAGCGTCGTCTCGACACCATCGCGGACAACCTGGCAAACGTGAACACGACGGGATTTCGTGGCACCGAGGTCAAGTTCAACCAGATGCTTGGCGATACCGACAACAAGATCAATGCGAAGATCTCCTATGTCTCGCAGGGCAACGACTACCTCTCCGGCAACAATGGCGAACTGAGTCACACCGGCAACATGATGGATTTCGCGGTCAAGGGCGACGCCTGGTTCCAGCTCGACACGCCAGCCGGCAAGGTTCTGACGAAGGACGGCCGTTTCACCCTGACCGACACAGGCGAACTTGTCTCGATCCGCGGATATCCCGTGCTCGACGCCGGCGGCGGTGCCATTCAGCTTGATCGCACGGGCGGCGAGCCGAAGGTCGGTTCGGACGGCATGATTTACCAGGACGGCAAGCAGGCCGGCTCCATCGGACTGTTCGAGGCCGATATCAGCAAGGGTTACCTGCGCTATGAAAACAGCGGCGTGATGCCCACCGAAACGCCGCGCCCCGTGACCGACCGCTTCAATGTCGGCGTCCAGCAAGGCTATCTCGAGAATTCCAACGTCAACGCCATGCACGAGATCACCCAGCTGATCGAGGTCAACCGGGCCTTCGAAAGCATGACGTCGCTGACCAAGGACAGCGAGTCGTCCTTCGACGAAGCGATCAAGACCTTGGGCGGCAGCCGCTAGGCGGAAGGACTGATCCATGGATGACCAATCGCTTGCCCAGAGCGCGCTGTCCCCGAAGCTCACGCATCTCGAAGGGCTTGTCTCGCGCTATTTGAAGCCCGAGGCCCTGGTGGCGCCCGGCGGCCACGTGCAGACGATCGCAACCGGCCACTACACCGTGACCGGATTGTCGCGTCACGTCCGCCTCGGTGAATTCGTCGCCCACAAGTCGCCGACCGGCATCCACCTGGGCGAGGTCGTTCGCGTCGAGCCGGAGCTGACCTTCGTCTGCCCGATCGAACCCGGTGAGCCGATCGGCATCCATGACACCGTCATCCGCAAGGGTGCATTCCGCATCGCGCCGTCCGACAGCTGGTGCGGCCGCACCATCAGTTCGCTCTGCGAGCCGATCGATGGCAAAGGTCCTGTTGTCGAAGGCCTGAAGCGTCGCTCGATCTCCAACACAGCTCCCCCATCGATGACGCGCCAGCGCGTCGAAAAGGGTTTCAAGACAGGCGTTCGCGCCATCGATATTTTCTCGCCGCTCTGCCTCGGCCAGCGCCTCGGCATTTTTGCCGGCTCGGGCGTCGGCAAATCGACCTTGCTGTCGATGCTGGCGCGTGCCTCGGCCTTCGACAAGGTCGTCATCGCGCTGGTCGGCGAACGCGGCCGCGAAGTGCGCGAGTTCATCGAGGACACGCTCGGCGCCGACATGGAGAAGTCTGTCGTGGTCGTCGCGACCAGCGACGAGAGCCCGATGCTGCGCAAGATGGCGCCGCTGACGGCGATCACCATTGCCGAACATTTCCGCGATCAGGGCGACAACGTGCTGCTGATCGTCGACAGCGTCACGCGTTTCGCCCATGCCATCCGAGAGGTCGCGACCGCCTCGGGCGAGCCGCCGATCGCGCGCGGTTATCCGGCCTCTGTCTTCACCGAACTGCCGCGTTTGCTCGAGCGCGCCGGCCCGGGTCCGGAAGGAACGGGAACGATCACCGCGATCATTTCCATCCTCGTCGATGGCGACAATCACAACGACCCGATCGCCGACAGCACCCGCGGTATCCTGGATGGCCACCTCGTCCTACAGCGCAGTCTTGCCGACGAGGGGCGGTATCCGCCAATCGATCCGCTGGCCTCGATCTCGCGTCTGGCACGCAAGGCCTGGACGCCGGATCAGGAAAAGCTGGTCTCCCGCCTGAAGGCGCTGATCCACCGGTTCGAGGAGACACGGGATCTTCGCCTGATCGGCGGCTATCGCCAGGGCGCCGACCCGGATCTCGACATGGCCGTCAAACAGGTCCCGATCATCTATGACGTTTTGAAGCAGTCTCCCGGCGATGCGTCTTCGCCGGATTCATTCGCCGATCTGGCTGGGGCTCTCAAGGCCGCCGCCGGCATCGGCAATCAGCCCATGCGACGATAGCCATTTTCAAAGACCGACCGTTGGAAGATAGAAAGACCGCACGTGACCGATTTCGACGATGACGAGAAGATTCCCCCGCTGAAGCCGGAAGGTCGTCGCAGGACGACCTTCAACGATCGTGCATTGACCATCGCCGGTCTTGCGCTTGCTGGCGCATCGGCGATCTTCCCGTGGTACGTCTTCCTCAACGAAGGCAAGTTCGGCATCAACGTCGCCGAGGGCGATCGCACCCGCGAGCTGCCGGACTGGCCGGCCCGCAACGTCTTCAGCGTCTCGCCGCTGGCAATCGCCAACAGCAAGCCACCGGAAGTCAAACCCGACATACCAGTCGATCCGCTGACCACCGCGACGGTCTCCAGCATCGGCAAGGAAGACACCAAGGGTGCGCCGGCCGAAGAGCAGCCATTCCCGGGCAAGTCGGGATTCCGTCTGCTGCACGTCGCAAACGGCCGGGCGCTGATCGAGGACACATCTGGCATGTACGTCGTTCGCGTCGGCTCGATCCTGCCGGACGAAAGCCGTCTCGCAACGTTGGAGCAGCGCGACGGGAAATGGGTCATCGTCACCTCGAAGGGCGAAGTCTACGGGCACAACTGACGTTCCCGCACCGACTGAGCGCACGCTTGAAAGGGCTTCCTGACCGTGAGGAAGCCCTTTTTGTTTGATGATCGCCCGAACTTCCGGTCCAGCTAAATCAGGACCGTCTTTTCCGTAAGTCTGACGCAAGATTACCGCCGTAGGGTCAGGTCAGTAAAAACGGAGAGTTCCCATGCAATCGATTCAACTTTTCGACTTGGCCTCGCGGCAGGCTGAATGGCTGACGATTCGTCAGGAAGTCGTCGCCGGCAACATCGCCAACGCCAATACACCCAAATATCACGCCAAGGACATCACGCCGTTCCAGGCCGTGCTCGACAAGTCCGACGTGACGATGGCGCGGACCGATCCGGCGCATCTGAGCGGCAACGATCTGAGCACCAAGAACGATATCGACATCAAGGAAGCGGCCCTTGACCAGGAGGTCGGCGTGCAGGAATCCGGCAACACGGTCGGTCTGGCCGAGGAGCTTTCCAAATCCGGCGAAATCAAGCGCCAGTACGAGCTGAACACATCGCTGATCAGCTCTTTCAATCGAATGATGCTGATGACGGTGAAGAGCTAAGATCATGGATCCTTTGACAGCAGCTTCGAAAATCGCATCGTCCGGCCTGGAAGCGCAATCCACGCGCCTGCGCATCGTCTCTGAAAACATCGCCAACGCCCGCTCGACCGGTGATACCCCCGGCGCCGACCCCTACCGCCGCAAGACCATCACCTTCGGTGAGGCGATGGATCATGCGAACGGCCTCAAGACGGTCAACGTCAAGAAACTGGGTGTCGATGAATCGAAGTTCAGCACCGAATACGATCCGAACAATCCTGCGGCTGATGCCAAGGGCGTGGTGAAGCTGCCCAACGTCAATATGCTGGTCGAAATGGCTGACATGCGGGAAGCCAACCGCTCCTATGATGCCAACCTCCAGGTGATCAAGCAAACCCGTGATCTCGTCTCGTCGACGATCGACCTTCTGAAGAGCCAGTGATGATCAACAGCATAAACAGCCTCAGCTCCCTCTCGGTCACGCGCGATCTCGCAGGTGTCGATCTTGGGAAAACGGAAGCCTCCTCGTCCTGGCAAAGTGCAACGAACGATGCCAGCTTCGCGTCTGTTCTCGGCAACGTTGCCAATGGCGCGGTCAACACGCTGAAGAGCGCGGAAAGCATGTCATTTGCAGGCATCAACGGGACGGCTTCGACACGTGAAGTCGTCGATGCCGTGATGCAGGCGCAGCAGACCCTCCAGACCGCCATCGCCATTCGAGACAAGGTCGTTTCGTCCTTCCTCGAAGTCACCAAGATGCAGATGTAGTTGATTTAAGGAATAAGCCATGAGAGCGCTCGCCATTGCTGCCACGGGCATGGATGCCCAGCAGACCAATCTTGAAGTCATCGCCAACAACATCGCGAACATCAATACGACAGGCTTCAAGCGCGCCCGCGCGGAATTCACGGACCTGCTTTACCAGACGCAGCGCGCCTCCGGCGTTTCCAACCGCGCCAACCAGGCGATCGTGCCCGAAGGCGCCAACATCGGTCTCGGCGTCCAGACGTCGGCTGTCCGCAACCTGCACATCCAGGGCGAATTGGCGCAGACCGGCAACGACCTCGACGTCGCCCTCGTCGGCCGCGGCTTCTTCCAGATTCAGGCGCCCGACGGCACAACGCTCTATACCCGCGCCGGCGCCTTCAACAAGAACGAGACCGGCCAGATCGTCACGATCGACGGTTACACGGTCGCCCCGAACATCACCATTCCGACCGGCTCCACCGACCTCACCATCAGCCGCTCAGGCGAAGTGACGGCCATGCTGCCGGGCGGCACGACACCGACCACGCTCGGCCAGCTGCAGATCGCCGACTTCGTCAACGAGGCCGGCCTGAAGCCGCTCGGCGACAACCTGTTCCAGGAAACGCCCGCTTCCGGCCAGCCGGTTGTCGGCACACCCGACGAAGAGGGCTACGGCTATCTCAAGCAGAGCTACCTTGAATCGTCGAACGTCGATCCGGTCAAGGAAATCACCGAGTTGATCTCGGCCCAGCGCGCTTACGAAATGAACTCCAAAGTCATCACCACCGCCGACGAAATGGCCTCCATCGTCAGCAAGAACCTGAAGTAGCAGGGAAGGGCCGAAACATGATGTTTTGCCGGATAGAAAGCCTTCGCCGCTGGGCAAGAGCCGCCATCGTTGCAGCCGTCGCGCTCGCAGCACCGGCTGCGCATGCTGCGACCGCCATGGGCTATGCCGTCGTCCCGACGACAACCATCTATCCCGGCGAAACCATCTCCGGCGGCCAATTGCAGGAGGTCGAGGTCACCAACCCGAACCTGGCAGGCGATTATGCCAAGTCCATCGACGAGGTGAACGGCCGGATCTCCAAGCGCACCCTGCTTCCGGGGCGCACCATCTCCGTATCGGCGCTGCGCGATCCCTATACGGTGACGCGCGGCTCCAACATTCGTCTCGTCTTCAAGCTCGGCTCTATGGCCATTTCGGCCGCAGGCTCACCGCTGGAAGATGGTATGACGGGTCAGCTCATCCGCGTCCGCAACATGGACTCCGGCGTTATTGTCAGCGGCACCGTGCTCGCCGACGGCACAATACACGTGGCCTCGAAATGAAGATCATCTCTAGTCTCCTCCTCGCGCTCGTGCTGCTGGTGCCGAATTTTGTGGCTGTAGCACCCGCTGCCGCCATGAGTTCGCGCATCAAGGACATTGCCTCGCTGCAGGCGGGCCGTGACAACCAGCTGATCGGCTATGGCTTGATCGTCGGCCTGCAGGGGACCGGCGACGGCTTCCGTTCGTCGCCGTTCACCGAGCAGTCCATGCGCGCCATGCTGCAGAACCTCGGTATCTCCACCCAGGGCGGCCAGTCCAACGCCAAGAATACGGCGGCCGTCATGGTCACCGCCAACCTGCCGCCATTCGCCAGCCCCGGCAGCCGCCTCGACGTCAACGTCAGTTCGCTCGGCGATGCCACCTCGCTGCGCGGCGGTACGCTGGTCATGACCTCGCTCTCCGGCGCCGACGGCCAGATCTATGCCGTCGCCCAGGGGTCCGTCGTCGTCTCCGGCTTCACGGCCCAGGGTCAGGCGTCGTCCGTGACCGAAGGCGTCACCACCGCCGGCCGCGTGCCCGGCGGTGCGATCATCGAACGCGAACTCCCCTCGCGCTTCAAGGATTCCATCAACCTCGTCCTGCAGCTGCGCAATCCCGACTTCTCGACCGCCGTGCGCATCGCCGATGTCGTCAACGGTTATGCCCGCGTTCGCTTCGGCGGCCCGGTTGCCGAGCCCAAGGATGCGCAGGAAGTTATCGTCCAGAAGCCCCGGGAAGCCGATCTTACGCGCCTGATGGCCGATATCGAGAATCTCGCGGTCGAGACGGATACGCCTGCCAAGGTCGTCATCAACGAGCGGACGGGCACCATCGTCATTGGCGCCGACGTGCGCGTGTCTCCGGTCGCCGTCAGCTACGGCACGCTGACCGTTCAGGTCAACGAGACGCCGCAGGTCATCCAGCCCGAGCCCTTCTCGCGCGGCGTCACCGCCGTCCAGCCGCAGACTGATATCACCGCGCAGAAAACTGGTGGGAATGTTGCGCTGATCGACGGACCCGACCTGAAAACACTGGTGGCCGGTCTCAACAACATCGGCGTCAAGCCCGACGGCATCATCGCCATTCTCCAGGGAATCAAGTCGGCCGGCGCACTGCAAGCGGAGCTCGTTCTGCAATGATCAGATTTCCTTTCGCTGACATGACGATTGCCGAACTGGTCAAGCGCCTGGCCCTGCCGGCGGCTGCCGTCGTCATGCTGACAATCCCCGGCGCCTTCGCGCAGGAGGCCCGCACCGCCGCTGGCGGTGATCTGACCTCGGAAGAGGAAATCAAGCAGTTCTGCAGCAACATCGCCGAACCCGCGCGCGATCAGCGCTACCTCCTGCAGAAGCAGGAGCTGGAGAAGTTGCGCGCGGATGTCGACAGCCGCGTCGCCGAGATGCAGAAGCGCCGCGATGAATATCAGGATTGGCTGAAGCGCCGCGACGACTTCCTGAAGCAGGCGGAAGCCAACCTCACCGATATCTACAAGAAAATGAAGCCGGACGCCGCCGCGCAGCAGCTGCAACAGGTCAAGATCGAAGTCGCCGCTGCCGTCATCATGCGGCTGAACGCGTCGCAGTCGAGCTTGATCCTGAACGAGATGGATCCTCAAAAGGCGGCGGTCATCGCCAACATCATCGCCAGCGCGTCCGATCCAAATACGTCGAAGGACCCATCATGAACAAGCGTCTCCCGGCCGCGATCGCCGCCGTAGCCATTCTGGCCGGCTGCCAGTCTCCGCAGGCGATCAACGAAATCGGCCGTGCGCCGGCCATGAGCCCGATCGGCAGCGGTCTTGCCTATGGCCAGACACAGCAGATGTCGATGTATCCCAAGCAGCCGCGACAGGTCGCGCAGGGCTATTCGCTGTGGAGTGATTCGCAGGCGGCTCTGTTCAAGGACGCACGCGCGCTCAACGTCGGCGATATCCTGACTGTCAACATTTCGATCAACGACAAGGGTTCGTTCGAGAACAACACCAACCGCAGCCGCACCAACAGCAGCGGTCTGAACTGGGACGCCGAAGCCAACCTCCTGGGCTGGAACCCATCCTCGAAGACCGACGTGACCTATGGTTCCGATACCAGCACCGACGGCAAGGGCAAAATCGAGCGCACCGACAAGTTGACCCTGATGGTCGCTGCGGTCGTCACCGGCATCCTGGAGAACGGCAACCTTGTTGTCAGCGGTTCACAGGAAGTACGCCTGAACCAGGAGCTCCGCATCCTGAACGTCGCCGGTATTGTGCGTCCGCAGGATGTTACCGCCGAGAACCAGATTTCCTACGAAAAGATCGCCGAAGCCCGCATCTCCTACGGCGGCCGCGGCCGTCTGATGGAAGTGCAGCAGCCCCCGCGCGGCCAGCAGGCCGTCGACCTGCTCTCGCCACTCTAAGGTTTGACACGATGGCGGATTCCGAAGGTACCGAAGGCCAGCCGAAGAAGAAGTCGGCGATGATGATGACGATCATCGGCCTTGCCGTCCTGACGCTGCTTGGCGGCGGCGGCGGCTGGGTCGTTGGCGGCATGATCGCGCCGAACATCAAGGGCGCGCAGCAGGAAGAGCAGGCCAAGGAGGCCGCGGGCGCCGCCGAGCAGAAGAAGGAAGGCGAGGCCGGGCTGCCGAAGATCTCGACGGAAGCCAACAATGTCGTCCAGCTCGAGCCGATCACCTCGAATCTTGCCTACCCGTCGGAAAACTGGGTTCGTCTTGAAGTCGCCCTGCTTTTCAATGGGCCGCCGGATGTAAAACTGTCGGAGGACATCCACCAGGATATCCTGTCCTACATCAGAACGGTTTCGCTGCAGCAGATCGAGGGTCCGCGCGGCTTCGAATATCTTAGGGATGACATCCAGGAGCGTGTTGACCTTCGTGCGCAGGGACGCGTATCGAAGATCATGTTCAGGACCTTCGTCATCGAATGATTCGATTCCTCGTGATCTTGGCTGCCATGATGGCGGTCCCGGAGCTGGCGCATGCGCAGCAGCTCCCATCGAATCTGTTGAACCTGCCGGTAGACGGTTCGGTTGCAGCGTGGATCATCCGAACCTTCGGCCTTCTGACCGTCCTTTCCGTCGCGCCTGGCATCCTCATCATGGTGACCAGCTTTCCGCGCTTCGTCATCGCCTTTTCGATCCTGCGAACGGGCCTCGGCCTCGCATCGACCCCCTCGAACATGATCCTGCTGTCGCTGTCGCTGTTCATGACCTTCTACGTCATGCAGCCGACCTTCGATCAGGCCTGGCAGACCGGCGTCCAGCCGTTGCTGTCCAACCAGATCAACGAGCAGCAGGCCGTCGAGCGCATCGCCGAACCGTTCCGCACCTTCATGACCCGCAACACCCGCGAGAAGGATCTGGCGCTGTTCGTCGATCTGGCGCGTGAACGCGGCCAGACCATCGATACCAGCCAGACGATCGACTATCGCGTCCTCGTCCCGGCCTTCATGATCTCGGAAATCCGGCGCGGCTTCGAAATCGGCTTCCTTGTGGTTCTGCCCTTCCTGGTCATCGACCTGATCGTTGCGACCATCACCATGGCCATGGGCATGATGATGCTGCCGCCGACATCGATCTCCCTGCCGTTCAAGATCCTTTTCTTCGTGCTGATCGACGGCTGGAATTTGCTCGTCGGCAGTCTCGTACGCTCGTTCCACTAAAAAAGTTCGCGTCCCAGAAACGACCGGACGATCTCATCAAACAAAGAAGCCGGCGATCGTGTGATCGCCGGCTTCTTTGTCTTCATGTGAACGGCGTGTGCCCCGTCAGAAGGCTGCTGTCGCGAACGGCGCGGTCCGCTCGGGAAGCGCCGGCACCGCGAAGTGGTCGGGCGCCAGACCCTGCTTGGCGCGCTCGACGGCCAGCTCATAGGCCGTCTCAAGGTGTCGGCAGAACCGTTCGGCGTCGAACAGCGGCTTGATCAGCCTGTTGTCTGCGATCGTCTGCTTGAAGGCGGTGACGCGGTCCCGGTCGTTATAGAGGGCGACGGCCATGTCTTCATAGGCCTGCACATCAGCGGCAACCAGTTCCGGCAGTCCGAGCGCGTTGAGCAGGCTCTCGCTCACGCGCGAGGCGAAGTTGGTACCCTTGAGCGTCAGTACGGGCAGGCCGCCCCAGAGCTGCTCAGAGGTCGTGGTGTGGCCGTTGTAGGGCCATGTATCCAGCGCCAGATCGGCGGCCTGCTGACGGTCGATGTGCCGCTGATAATCGGCGTGGCCGCAGAAGACCACGCGCTTCGTGGGGATGCCTTGCTTCTTGAAATATTCCCGAAGGTTCGCCTCGCTCGCCTTCGATGCGGCGAGCATCCACAGAACGCTGTCAGGAGCCCGGCGCAGGATATTGCACCAGACGTCGACAGCCTCGGGCGTGATCTTGCGCCCGGCGTTGAACGACGCGAAGACGAACTTGTCGTCCGGCAGGCCGTACTGCGCGCGGGTAACCGGTTCCGGCTTCGGCCGACCCACCGGATCGTTCGGCTGGTAGGTATCCGGCAGATGAACGAACTTCTCATGATAGTTCGGCTTTGACGTATCGGGCAGAACGAACCGGTCTCCGATAACGTAGTCCAGATCGGTATTGCGGGTGCTGCCGGGGTATCCGATCCAGGACATCTGGACAGGCGCACCGCCGTGATTGAGGATCTGGTAGCGCGTCTCGAACGTCGGGCCCTTGAGGTCCACGAGGATGTCGATGCCGTCCTGCCGCATCTTGGCGGCAGCCTCGGCGTCTGAAACCCCTTCCAACTCGACGATCCGACCCCAGCGGCTGCGGTCGAACGTGTTTGTGGCGAGGTTCTTCGGATTGGTATGACAATACAGCGTCACGTCGAAACGGCTGCTGTCATGAAGCTCCAGCACCCGTCCGATCAGCTTCATCGTCGCATGATGCTCGAAGAAGTCGCTCGACAGATATCCGATACGGATCTTCTCCGACCATTGATGCGGTACCGCGCGGCGTTTGTCGACTTGCTCCTGTGTGAGCGTATTCAGGCTTCCGGCGCGGCGATTGAGCGCCTCGTCGCCGTTCCACTGCAGATTATAGAATTCCGTCTCGTACTTCAGGAACGCGGTCTCTCCCTTCTCCAGGAGCCCATCGACGACGGGCTTGTGAAGGGTGACGGCGTTGAGGTCGCAAACGTCGCGACTAAACACCAGGTAGAGCAGACGAAACTGAATAAGCTTCGGAAATCGTTTGAAAAGACTGCGCGTCAGGAATGCCTGAGACTGGTCCGACGGATTGTTTCGCAGCATTCGCACGGCAAGCATGGTGTGATCCATGTTGCTGCTTTCGGCCAGCACCTTGATAAAAGGCGTCAGCAGGTCGTGCTGGTTGCGCTTGAGGTAGATTGATCCGAGGACGTAGGCAATTTCCGCGTCCAGGCTTTGGTTCATCATGTGCCGCAGGCCGAGCCTGAGTGCATTGTCCTCGTTGCCCACTTCGAAGTGAAGGATGGCAGCCTTGCGGGAAAATTCGGCACCGCTTTCACCGGCCTTGTCGCCGGCCAGCGAATAAGCCATCGCAGCATCGGCCTTCATGCCCAGCTGCGCGAGGGTCCTGCCCAAGAGCGCATAGGTCTTGGCGTCCTGCTGCGTCTCGAGAAGCGTGTTCAGCGTCTCTAGGGACCTGACATAGTTCCCGCTTTGAAAATCTTTTGATGCTGCGGAAAACGAAACCATGCGATTCACGGACAACCCTCGTTCAGTTTTTTAGATGCGAACAACACGCTCGACCCTTCTGCTCGCGAAGGACCGACTGATGTCATAGGACATGATCATGGCAGGCGAAGCTTGCCCGAGGCAGGAAGTAAGGGTTAAACGGGCAGGACGTAGCAATCAGGGATCGAGACATTAATATTCGGTTAACCATCTGTATTTGTTCGAAAAACTAAAATTGCTCATTAATCAGTCCTCAAGGTTTTGCTGCGAAATTCATTCTCGACATGACGGGTTTGGTCTCAATGCAGAATGACCAAGTGGCATGAAGCCGAACCGTCATTGCCGGTAGTAAGTCCGGTAATGTCCTCCATGGTATCGAATTTCGGGGACGTAATATGACAAGCATTAACACCAACAGTTCCGCAATGGCGGCGCTCCAGACGCTGCGTAGCGTGAACAACAACCTCTCCAAGACCCAGGACGCCGTTTCGTCTGGTCTGAAGGTTGGCCAGGCATCTGACAACGCTGCTTACTGGGCAATCGCCACGACCATGAAGTCGGACAACAGCGCTCTCTCGGCCGTCTCCGACGCTCTCGGCATGGGTTCGGCCAAGGTTGACACGGCTTATACCGCTGTCGAAAGCTCGATCGACGTTGTCACCGAGATCAAGGCAAAGCTCGTCGCCGCAACGGAAGACGGCGTTGACAAGGACAAGATCCAGGACGAAATCACGCAGCTGCAGAAGCAGCTGACGAGCATTTCCTCCTCTGCTTCGTTCAACGGCGAAAACTGGGTATCGGCCTCTGTCGGCGACACCATGTCTGTCGTGTCGTCGTTCATCCGCACAGCGGGTGGCGTCAGCGTCAGCACCTCCGGCTACAATGCAGACGCAACCGATCTGCTCTACACCGACGCCGGCACCGGCATCCTTGACGGCGTGGGCGCTGTTTCCGGCGAGTCGATCACCGAAATGTCGATCAGCTCGACAAGCACCAAGGGTGATATCGACCAGCTCATCACGGACACGGAAACGGCACTGTCGGCAATGACCGCACTCGGCTCCAAGCTCGGCTCGCTGCAGACGGGTATCGAACTCCAGACGGACTTCGTTTCGAAGCTCAGCGACTCGATCGACGCTGGCGTCGGCCGCCTCGTCGATGCCGACATGGAAGAAGAATCCAGCAAGCTCTCGGCACTCCAGACCCAGCAGCAGCTGGCGATCCAGTCGCTGTCGATCGCGAACTCCTCTTCGTCGAACATCCTGTCGCTCTTCCGCTAATAGCGGGCGATCGCCTACAAAATCTGAAGTCTTTGCGGCCGGGTATTCCCCGGCCGCAATTCGTTTTGGCGGAAGTTGTGTCTCTGATGGCTAAGTCACGGGTATTTCTTAAATTCTTTATTCACCAGTTCAGTCTTTCTTAACCATGTTGGGATCATATGGGCTCATCGAAACGGTGAGTTGATCGGCGCAAGGCGCGGTTAACAGGCATGAAGCTGACCGCCGTTTCCGGTAATAATCCGGAATGTCCCTTCGTACAAAACTCGCCGAAAAGGGGCCATTTATATGACCAGCATTCTTACGAACAACTCCGCAATGGCTGCGCTCCAGACGCTCCGCAGCGTAAACAACAGCCTTTCGGACACGCAGAACGCCGTGTCGTCGGGCCTCCGCGTCGAACAGGCATCGGACAACGCCGCGTACTGGGCAATCGCCACGACCATGAAGTCGGACAACAGCGCTCTCTCGGCCGTCTCCGACGCTCTGGGCATGGGCGCAGCCAAGGTTGACACGGCTTATACCGCTGTCGAAAGCTCGATCGACGTTGTCACCGAGATCAAGGCAAAGCTCGTCGCCGCAACCGAAGACGGCGTTGACAAGGAAAAGATTCAGGACGAAATCACCCAGCTTCAGAAGCAGCTGACAAGCATTTCCTCCTCGGCTTCGTTCAACGGCGAAAACTGGGTATCGGCCTCGATCGGCGACACCATGTCTGTCGTGTCGTCGTTCGTCCGCACAGCGGGTGGCGTCAGCGTCAGCACCTCCGGCTACAATGCAGAAGCAGCAGACCTGCTGTACGACGGCGCTGCAGGTGGTATCCTTGACGCCGCTGGTGCTGTTTCCGGTGCTTCCATCACCGAAATGGCGATCAGCTCGACAAGCACCAAGGGTGACGTCGATCAGCTCATCACCGATACGGAAACGGCACTGTCGGCAATGACCGCACTCGGCTCCAAGCTCGGCTCGCTGCAGACGGGTATCGAACTCCAGACGGACTTCGTTTCGAAGCTCAGCGACTCGATCGACGCTGGCGTCGGCCGCCTCGTCGATGCCGACATGGAAGAAGAATCCAGCAAGCTTTCGGCGCTTCAGACCCAGCAGCAGCTTGCTGTCCAGTCGCTGTCGATCGCGAACTCCTCTTCGCAGAACATCCTCACGCTGTTCCGTTAAGAATAGCGGCGCCACTAGGCGTCATCAAAGGAATAGCCCGCCGGTACCGGTGGTGGTTATTTGGAAGCCGCGCTCTCGGGAGCGCGGCTTTTTTTGTGGCTGTTAACGATTCGTTAACCAAACTCATGTTTTCTGGCGATCATTAAACGGTATGTTAACCAAGCTTAAGAAGCGGTTAGCAGGCATGAGGCTGATGAACCGTTCCCGGCGGTAGACCGGGATGTCCCTTTTCGAAGTTTGCCACAAGGGGCGCTCTTTTCATGACAAGCATATTGACCAACGTCGCGGCGATGTCCGCACTCCAGACTCTCCGCAGCATCAACAACAGTCTGGAGACGACGCAGGCCAACGTCTCCTCTGGCTACAGGGTTGCCGAAGCCAAGGACAATGCCGCCTACTGGTCGATCGCCACCACCATGCGTTCCGACAACCAGGCACTTTCTGCCGTCTCCGACGCGTTGGGTCTGGGCGCCGCAAAGGTCGATACCGCCTATTCCGCAATGGACAACGCGATCGACATCGTCAGCGAGATCAAGGCAAAGATCGTAGCCGCCACCGAGAATGGTGTCGACAAGACCAAGATCCAGAACGAAATCAGCCAGTTGCAGAAGCAGCTCCTGAGCGTCGCTCAGTCCGCGTCCTTTTCCGGCGAAAACTGGGTCGCCGGCAACGGCACGAAAAGCGTCGTGTCCTCGTTCGTGCGCGGCGCAAACGGCGAAGTTTCGGTGCAGACGACCGACTACGAACTCGACGACAGCTCCACCGGCAACGTGCTTTTCGGTATGGACGGATCGGGCGCGATCGATACCGAGACCGGCATCATCGGCACGCCGAACGGCACATACGGCTCGATCTACAGCATGGACATCTCGGAGTTCAGCGTCGAAGATCTGAATGCCACATTAACCGGTGTCGAGGCCGGCCTGAGTGCGCTGACCAAGGCGGCTTCGCAGCTGGGATCGATCTCCACCCGCATCGACCTGCAGGACAGCTTCGTTTCCGATCTCAGTGATTCGATCGACTCGGGCGTCGGCCGTCTGGTTGACGCCAACATGGAAGAAGAGTCGAGCAAGCTGACGGCGCTGCAGACCCAGCAGCAGCTGGCGATCCAGTCGCTGTCGATTGCGAATTCGAGCGCTCAGAACGTCCTGACGCTGTTCCAGAACTAAGCGCGCCAAGAGCGATCTCCTGGCATTGAATATGAGCTGAAGCGCCTGGAAAGCCGCATGTCTATATGCGGCTTTCTCTTTGTTTTTGATAAGAGAATCAAGGTTGCGCGAGGCTTGCGGAGCCGTGTTGGCGCCACTTGCGCAAGATGTATGGCTTGGCTACCTTCGCTTAAGAATTGATTTGTTTTAGCGACAAGCCGGCGGGGGGAACCAGCCGGGGGCATGAGGCCACATCAGTCGCTGCCGGCGGTCCGGTCTATCCTTTCCTCTACCTCAGAGCCCGAAAATGACCTACAAAATCACCAGTTCTGGACAGGTCAATGCGCTTGCAGCATTGCGTATCATCAACAAGGACGTCGAGACGACACAGCAGCAGGTGTCGTCAGGCTATCGTGTCGAAACGGCGGCAGATGATGCGACCTACTGGTCCTTCGCAAGCGTTCTGAGATCCGACAGCAGCTCGCTTCAGAACATTCACGACGCGCTGGGCGTCGGTGCGTCGAAGGTCGATACCGCCTATACCGCCATGGACAGCCTGATCGATCAGCTCGGCCAGGTCCGCGCGACGCTCGTCAGCGCGACGGAAGAGGGTGTCGACAAGGACAAGCTCAACACGACGCTGAGCCAGCTGAAGCAGCAGATGCAAACGTCAGTCCAGTCGACCAGCATTGCCGGCGAGAACTGGTTGCTTAACTACGACACGACACTTCCGACGTCCCGCTCGGTGATCGGCGGCTTTACGCGTGGCGCGAGCGGCGAATATCAGGCGCAGACCATCACCTTCCCGGCATCGCAGACGGTTATGATCGATATGAACGACGCCAGCCGTGGCTTGCTGACCAAGGCCGTCGACGCCAGCACGTTGAACTCCACCGGCTCGACGGCCGCGCGCAACTATTATCTGCTGGACACCGGTTCGACGACAGGTGCGGCTGGTAGCGAGATCAAGCTCGACAGCAACACCACGTCCGAGGAGGTGGCCGACATGCTGTCCGTCGTCGACTCGCTTCTGTCGCAGCTGACGACGACGGCCGCCGGCCTTGGCACCATGAGTGCGCGCATCGACGACCGCGTCGCCTACACCGCCAACATGTCTGATCTGATTGACAAGAACGTCGGCGCACTTGTCGACACCGACATGGATGAAGCCTCGGTGCGTCAGACCGCTCTGGCCACGCAGCAGAAGATGGGCGTGCAGGCGATCTCCATTCTCAACACGGCCGCCAGCAAGGTGCTGATTCTGCTGCAGTGATCGAACGGTCGTCGTTCGCGCGCCGTTTTGCCGACGCCCTTCATCTTCGCACAAGTTTGGCCTCCTACGGTCAACCCACAAGGGCGCGGTCTCCGACCGCGTCGGAACAATTGTTCGGTGCAATATGGGGCATGGCATGTCGCGGGCTTCTGCAGATACGAGGTGGTTTGAGTGAGTGCACTTCTGTCTCGCTATCTGAAGGACTTCGGTGAGCCAGTCGTCATGGCGCCTCCGGTCGCCTCAGAGGAAATCGATTTCTCGGAGGACTTCGGGGGCTTCGCCGATGTTGCGCCCGAGCCAGTGGTCGATGTCGAGGCGGCCCGCCGCGATGCTGGCGCCGAGGCACGAGCCAAGGCAACGGTGGAGCTGACGGAAAAATACGAGGTCGAAGCGCAGACGGTCGCGGTTGTCCATCAGCGCGAGATCGAGGAGCTGAAGAGCCGGTATGAAGCCGAGATAGCAACTCTGGTTGCCGCCCGGCTCACGGCGATTTCCAACGAGGTCGCCGAACTTGTGAGTGCAACGGTGGCCGAGGTGCTTGCGCCGGTGCTGACGGAAACGCTGTCGCAAAAGGCTGCCGTGGATTTGGCCGCCGCGCTGCGCGAGGCCTTTCTCGAAGGCGAAGCCGGTACGATTACGGTCAAGGGACCGACGTCGCTTTTCGAAATTGTAAAACGCGAACTGGGTGAAAAGGCGAGCCTTCTGCGTCACCAGGAAACCGCTGACATTGATCTGACTGTCGAGTTTGGCGAATCCGTGCTTGTAACGCGCATGTCGGCCTGGGCGGCTGGCCTGAAGAAAGTTCTGGAATGAGTGACAGCGAAAACCATCATCACGGCAAGAACGAGATCATCATCATCAAGCGACATGGTGGTGGCGATCACGATGGTGCGCATGGCGGCGCCTGGAAGATTGCCTATGCCGACTTCATGACCGCGCTGATGGCGTTCTTCCTTGTCATGTGGCTGGTCAACGCTGCAAACGAGGAGACCAAGGCCTCGGTCGCCACCTATTTCAACCCGATCAAGCTCTCCGACGAGAAGCCGACCGAAAAGGGGCTGAAGAAGCCCGTCGATCAGGCCGACGGTGAGGAGAAGGCGGAAAAGTCGAAAGAGAAGGAAGACCAGCCGAACCAAGGCGCCTCGGCGGCCAGCGGTGAGGATGAGACCTCCACCTCGGGCGACCAGAAGAACTACTCCGAAGCTGACTTCTTCGAAAACCCGTATTCCGTTCTCGCTGAGATCGCCCAGGAAGTTGGCCAGCAGGCCAATGTCAGCGCCAAGGGCGAGGGCGGCGCGGCCGATTCCGGCCCGGCGACCGGCGCCGATGGCGGCGAAGCATACCGCGATCCGTTCGATCCCGATTTCTGGACCAAGCAGGTGGAAGTCACGCGCGCCGACAAGACGCAGCCGGACGACCCCGCCAAGGAAGCGATCGAACTGGCCAAGGCCACAGAACAGGCCAAGCTGGAACAGGCGGCGCCCAAGCCGGAAGAGACGAAGCCGGATCAGGCATCAGACAAGACCAGCGACAAGGCGGCCGACAAGGACGGCGTAGCGCCGGAAACCAAGACTGAAGCCGAAAAGGCCGTCGAGGAGCAACAGCAGGCCAAGGATCTGCAGCAGGAAATCGCCAAGCAGATCGGCGGCGTCGCCGGCAAGCTGGCCGAAGGCCTGACCGTGACGCCGGCCGAGGGCGGCCTTCTCGTCAGCATCTCCGATCAGGGCGACGATTCCATGTTCAACGTCGGCTCCGCCGTGCCGCGCAAGGAGATGGTCCTTGCCATGCAGAAGATCGGTGCTGTCCTGAAGGACAAGCCTGGCGCCGTGGTCATTCGCGGTCATACCGATGGTCGTCAGTACAAGGGCGAAAACGAGAACTGGCGTCTGTCCATGGATCGCGCCCAGGCGGCCTATTTCATGATGATGCGCGGTGGGCTCGACGAGAAGCGCGTGTCGCAGGTCTCGGGCTTTGCCGATCGCAAGCTCAAGGACGCCACCGATCCGTTCAATGCGTCCAACCGGCGCATCGAGATCCTCGTTCAGGCGGATCAGGGGTAAACGATGGCACGTCGGCAGCACCGGCATCTTCTGCCTCTCTTTCTCAGCCTCGCGCTCGCGGCTCCTGCAGCCCTGCGCGCGGAAGAGGCGGCACCCGCTGCCGCGCATGGAGAGACCGAAGCACCGGCGGCAGGAGGCCATGCCGCAGCGCCGGCGCATGCCGAAGATGCAACGCCAGCCGCCGGCCATGGCGACCCGGCAGCGGACCATGGCGAGGCCGCAGCGCCGACGGTGATGCCGGCCGACGATTCCGCAGATACCTTGCCCTACAAGATGCTGCGCTCGCTGCAGTTCGTGCAGGACTCAGTGGTGCTTGGCGATCACTCCGCCACCGAGATGCAGCGCTTCATGCTCGGCACGATCGACACCCGCCTGCGCGCCGTCAATCCTGCTGTCTTCGATGACGATCGCAACGTCGACGCGGCGCTGATTTACGCGATGAGCGGCGGCAATCCGCAGACGCTGGAATATCTCGTCGCCCGCGACGTCAACGGCTATTTCGACAACCGCGTCACCGATATCCTGCGCAAATATCTGAGCGGCAAGGGCCTGCTTGTCGCCAAGACGCTGGTCGAGACCGCCGAGGAATACAAGGACAAGAAGATCGGTCCTTACCTGGCGCTGGTCGGCGGCAACGTCACCATCGCCAAGAGCCCCGAAGACGCGCTGAAACTCTATGATATCGCCCGGCTCAACGCCCCCGGCACGATCATCGAGGAAGCCGCACTCCGTCGCTCCGTCGCCATCTGCCTCGACAAGGGCATGGTCGACAAGGGATTGGAATACTCGCAGCGCTATGTTCGTCGCTTCCTGCACTCGCCCTATGCCAGCCAGTTTGCCGACATCTTCGTCAGGCTGTTGGTCGAGCACGACCATCAGGTCAAACCTCAGGATGTGATCGACATTCTCTCCTTCATGGACGAGGCGCGTCAACGCGAGATCTATCTGCGCATCGCACGCGCCGCAGCCATCGCCGGCAAGGGCGAACTGGCCCGTATGGCGGCCGGACGCGCGCAGATGCTATCAGGTGATTCAAAGAACGCATTCGGCGCGCTTGCAGATTTCTATGGTGGCATGGCGGCGATCCCGACCGACAAGATCGACACCGCCGCACGCGACATCTCGACGATTTCCGACAAGGAACTGTCGCCGCGCGACCAGCTCTTGCGGGCCGCGGCACGGTCCGTTGCCGAGCAGGTTCTTCGGCAACCTGACGCTGCAAGCCTGACGCAAGCCTCCGCCCCTAATTCTTCGGGGCAAGAAATCACGTCTGAACAGGCAGCCGCTGGGAGCGCGGTGGGGGAGGGCGCAGCACCCGATGCTGTACCCGGGCCGGTTGTTGGGGAAGCGGCGCAATCGTCGATATCCGACGCAGCCGGACAAATCGAACCTGATCCCGCATTTAGCTCATTTGTCACGTCAAGTCGGTCGCAGCTGGATGAGATTGACGGCCTTTTGAACAAAGAAAGCAATTGATATGATGGATATCAGTGTTTCGACAGGGGCATCTCCTGCTGACGCCGCCGCCTCGGTAAAATCCGGCCGTCAAGGCGGCAAGGGCACCGATGCGAATGGCGGTGGTGGCTTCTCGGACGTCTTGAACAAGACCAGCAGCGGCGCCGATAGCAACAAGCAGACAGCCGTCAAGAGCGACGCCCAACAGCCGACAAGCACCACCGGCGACGGAAACGACGCGGTCGGCGAAGCTCCGCGTCGACCGACGCCGAAAGCCGTCATTGACGTCAGCGACACGTCACTGGTGGCGCAGGCGCAATCTGATGGCACGGCAACCGGCACCGACAAAACCGCGCAGAAGACGCCGCGCGTCGACGTCAAGTCGATCCGCAAGACGGCCGACGACGCGACCCTTGCCGAAGACACCAAGGCCGACGACGAGGTCGGTCCACACGCGACCAAGACCGACAAGACGGTGAAAACGGGAAAGTCGGAAGCAAAGCCGGCGACCTCAGATGATACCGCAGTTTCCGACGCCCTGAGCCTGCTCGAGCAGGTTCCGGTCGATGGCGTTTCCGTGGCTGCTGTTCTTGTCGGCCAGAAGACTGTCGAAGCCGCGCCGACGGACAGCAAGGACAAATCGTCAGGCAAGACCAAGTCCAAGGATGATGCCGTTGCCGACGTCACCGGCGCCCTGGCTGTCACGACGTCTTCCGCAGACAGCGACGTGCCCGGCGCCAAGGCCACGGAAGGCACCGAGGGCCAGACCTTCCGCCTCACACGTGCCGACAATCGCAACGTCTCGATGGACATGCATATCGGCAATGAGAAGGACGCGACGGAAACCGGCAGGAACGTCGAGACCGTCACGGTCGTCGATTCCAGGCGCTATATCGGCCTCGCGCAGAACACCAATTCGGCAGCCGTTACGGCGGCGCTGTCCGGCGACAGCGAATGGGCGCATGCCATGCAGGCCAGTTCGTCGCTTTCGAACGCAGCCGAGCTGAGCAGCACCGGCAAGGTCGTCAATACACTCAAGATCCAGATGAATCCGATCGACCTTGGCCTCGTCACAGCGACGCTGCGGCTTCAGGGTGATGCCTTGAACGTCGACCTGAAAGTCGAGAGCGCCGCCGCCTACAGGCAGCTGCGCGAAGACCACGGCAAGATGCTGGAATCTCTGCGCAGTCAGGGCTATGCCGTAGACGGGGTAACGATCAGTATGGCGCCGACCCCGAACACGGATGCCGGCAGCCAGTCGGGCGCCCAGGACAATTCGCAGCAAAGCTTTGCCCAAGGCCAGGGCGGCGAGGCGCGCGAGCGCCAGAATCAAACAGGTCAGCGTACCGCCGGAGGCTTCAGCAATGTGGGTGAAAGCGATAGCGCGGGCGTGGCTCCTGGCACCTCTGACAGCGGTGGCACTGGCGACGTCTATCTCTGAGGCCGCCGCGTCTTCGAGCGGCGCCTGCGAGCAGGAGATCCAGTCCGCGGCGCTGAAGTACGGCATCCCCGAAGGCATCCTTTATTCCGTCGGGCTGACCGAAACCGGACGCAAGGGCTCGCTCTATCCCTATGCGCTGAACATCGAGGGCAAGCCCTTCTTCCCGCCATCGGAGCGCGACGCTCTGAAACAGTTCGATGCGGCGCATAGATCAGGTGCGAAGCTGATCGATATCGGCTGCATGCAGATCAACCAGTACTACCATGGTGAGAATTTCGCGACCCTGGAAGACATGTTCGATCCGCGTCGCAACGTCGAATACGCGGCAAAATTCCTCCGCAATCTACACGACCGGCACGAGACCTGGACCATGGCGGTCGCACGCTATCACGCCGGCCCCAACAACGACCCGGCACAAAAGCAGTATGTGTGTCGCGTGATCTCGAATCTGGTCGCCACGGGCTATGGCAAGTGGACTCCGAATGCGAGCAATTTCTGCCAATAGCACTTCGCGCAAAGATAGCAGAAATAGAACAAATCGGAAATGTGTCATAATGTGGCGGAAACCTGTCTCAATATGGTCAGGCAAGTCACATTTTACGATGTGTTAACTTTTCCACGAAAAGTTTGTGTGCACAATTTCCCTTACCCACTAAATGTAGAGCAAATCGGGACCAAGATCTTAATCAACTATTAATTTCTGCCTGTGAGTTCCTACAGCTTGTCCCAGAATCGTGCGATTCGTACCCATAGGTCATCGATGTGCCACAAGTGATTCGGAGGCGGACGAATGATCGTAGTGGTTGATGAGCGTGAGCTCGTGAAGGATGGTTACACTTCCCTTTTTGGTCGAGAAGGCATTCCTTCGACCGGATTTGATCCAAGCGAATTTGGTGAATGGGTACAGACAGCTGCAGAGTCGGATATTGCAGCGGTTGAAGCGTTCCTGATCGGACAGGGGCAGCACACATTCGAGCTCCCGCGTGCGATCCGTGATCGCAGCATGGCGCCGGTGATTGCGGTCAGCGATCAGCATTCACTGGAAAACACGCTTGCACTTTTTGATTGCGGCGTCGACGACGTCGTGCGCAAGCCTGTTCATCCCCGCGAAATCCTCGCAAGAGCGGCTGCGATCCGTCGTCGCCTCAAGGCAATCTCCAGCCACACGGATGTCGGCGCCATTCGCGTTTTCTCCGATGGCCGCGATCCCGAGATCAACGGCGTCGTCTTCGCGCTTCCGCGTCGCGAACGTCGCATCCTGGAATACCTGATCGCCAATCGCGGTCGCCGCGTCACCAAGACCCAGATTTTCAACGCAATCTACGGCATCTTCGATGAGGAAGTCGAAGAGAACGTGGTCGAAAGCCATATCTCCAAGCTGCGCAAGAAACTGCGCAAGCAGCTCGGCGTCGATCCGGTCGATTCCAAGCGCTTCCTCGGCTACTGCATTGATTGGGAATAGCTTTTTTAGAGCGCCAATAAAGAAAGCTGCCTAGCCCACCATTTCCGGGCAGCTTTTCAAAGCCAGACAGCTTCACGCAAGGCCCACCAAATACTCTCAGGCCTACCAAGGGAATCGAGGTTTTCAGATGAGCATTTTCGGCAGCATGAAGACGGCAGTGTCCGGCATGAACGCGCAGGCAAACCGCCTCAGCACGGTCGCGGACAACATCGCCAACGTAAACACGACGGGCTACAAGTCGGTATCGACCGCCTTCTCGTCGCTCGTCCTGCCGTCGAGCTCGGGCAACTACAACTCGGGCGGTGTTCAGACATCGGTTCGCCAGTCGGTTTCGGCGCAGGGCGATATCTCTTACACGACGTCAGGCTACGACCTGGCAATCTCCGGCGACGGCTTCTTCATCGTCGAAAGCCCCGACGGCGTTCCGGTGCTCACCCGCGCCGGTGACTTCACCACCGATGACGAGGGCAATCTGGTCAACGGCGCCGGCTTCAAGCTGATGGGCTACTCCTACGATTCCGGCGCGCCTGCCGTCGTCGTCAACGGCTTCTCCGGCCTCGTCCCGGTCAACGTCGCCCAGTCGGGCCTGACGGCGATCGCCTCCACGACCGGTACCTTCTCCGGCAACCTGAACTCCGGCGCGGCGATCGCGACGGGCAACTTGCCGCTGTCCAACACCACGCCGATGACTGCCGACACCAAGCAGATCTCGATGGTCGGCTATGACAAGCTCGGCAACACGGTCCAGTACGATTTCTACTTCACCAAGACGTCGGTCACCACGCCGCCTCCGGCAACCGGTGCCGCCAGCGAATGGCAGGTCGCGGTTTACCGTCATGCCGATGCAGCCAGCGGCAGCTCCACGTCCTTCCCATATACGAGCGCGGCAGTCGGCAGCGGCACGATGGAATTCGATGCGACGGGCAAGCTCGTCACCGGCGGTTCGCTGACGATCACCGATCCGGTCACCACTGGATCGATCGCCATGGATCTCACGGGCTTCACCCAGCTCGCATCCGATTTCGCCGGCAAGGGCACGCCGAACGGCCAGGCTGCAAGCCCGGTCGACAGCGTCACCATCGGCAAGGACGGCACCGTTTCGGCCATGTACGCCGATGGCACCTCCAAGGCGCTCTACCGCATTCCGCTGGCAACCGTTGCCAGCCCTGACAACCTGACGCTGATGAGCGGCAACGTCTACAGTGCCAACGGCACATCTGGCGTTACCGTCACCGGCTTCCCGCAGACCAACGGTTTCGGCACCATCCAGTCGGGCGCGATCGAAAGCTCGAACGTCGATCTGGCCGGTGAACTGACCGAGATGATCGAATCGCAGCGCAGCTACACCGCCAATTCCAAGGTGTTCCAGACCGGGTCCGACATCATGGACGTCCTGGTCAACCTCAAGAGATAAGTAGGGTACGGGTAAGCCATGTCGCTCACTTCCGCACTGAATACCGCGCAGAGCATATTCAACAATACCGGCACGCAGAGCAGTGTCGTATCGAACAATATCTCGAACTCCAGCAACAGCGATTACGTCCGCCGTCAGGCGACGATCTCCACGTCGCTGAACGGGGCGCAGGTCGTCAAGATCAGCAGGGCACAGGAAGATGCCCTGATGCGGCAGTGGCTGAAGGCAAGCGCCCAGGACAGCGGCCAGCAGACGTTGGCCAGCGGTCTGGCCGACCTGAAGTCGATCCTTGGCGGCAACGATTACGAATCGTCGCCGGCCAGCTATCTCACCACCTTCCAGGAAAAACTGCAGGCGTTCCGGACATCTCCGAGCAGCACGATCGCGGCGCAGAGCGCGGTCACCGCCGCCCAGGACGTCGCGAATTCGCTCAACAACGCCTCGAAGTCGGTCCAGGCAGTCCGCCAGGACGCCGACAAGTCGATCGCCACGCAGGTCGCTTCGCTCAACACCCTGCTGTCGCAGTTCCAGACGGCGAACGCCGCCGTCAAGACCGCTACCGCCACCGGCGGCAACCCGGCGGACGCGCTCGATGAGCGCGACAAGGTGCTGAAGCAGATTTCGTCGATCATCGGCGTCAACACCGCCGATCGCGAAAACGGCGACATGGCGCTGTACACCACCGATGGCACGGTTCTGTTCGATACCATCCCGCGCACGGTCACCTTCGTGTCGCAGGATACCTACACCCCGACGACCAAGGGCAACGGCGTCTATATCGACGGCGTGGCGCTACCAAGCGGTCAGGGCTCGACCAGCACCTCGAAGGGCAGTCTACAGGCACTGCTGCAGATCCGCGACGATGTCGCGCCGACCATGCAGTCGCAGTTGGATGAAATCGCCAAGTCGCTGGTCAAGACATTCTCGGAAACCGACGGAACAACGACGCAGCCTGGCCTGTTCGTCTGGAAGACTTCGGCCGGTGTCGACGGTACGACGCCGACGACGACCGATGTGATCGCGGGCATCGCCGGTACGATTTCGGTCAATACGGCGGTGATTACCAGCCAGGGCGGCGATCCGATGAAGCTGCGCGACGGCTCCATCACCGGCCTGACCAATCTGAACACCGGCAACGCCAGCGGCTTCTCCGACAATCTCGACGCGCTCTACTCGGCGCTCGGTACGGCACAGACATTCTCGTCGGATGCCGGCATCTCGTCCAACGTCAGCGTCGTCACCTACGCGCAGAATTCCATCGGCTGGCTGGAACAGTATCGAAGCGATGCCAGCACCGCCTCCGAGAACACGGCCGCGGCCCTGTCACGCTCGACGGAAGCCTATTCGAACGAGACCGGCGTCAACCTCGACGAAGAACTGACGCTGCTGCTCGATATCGAGCAGTCCTACAAGGCAGCCACGAAGATTCTCAATGCCGTCGACGAGATGTTGAAGTCATTGCTGGACATAGCGAGTTAAGCCATGAAAAGTTCATTTATTTCTAGCTCAGCCATTCAGAATGCCATGCGATTGACCATCCGCCAGTCGCAAGCCCAGCTTGTAAAATCCTCGTTGGAAGCCACCACGGGCGTCTATGCCGATATCGGACAGTCGCTCGGTTCGGGTGCGGCCAAAAGCGTGAACTTCAATTCCGAAGTCAGCCGTATCACGGCGCTCAAGGGCAGCAACTCCGTCGTTTCCGGTCGCCTCGCAGCATCCCAGCTAGGCCTCACCAGCATGAAGACCGATGGCGACGCGCTCGTGTCCAAGCTGACCGCTCTGCAGGGCAGCCAGGACAAGACAAGCATCACCGTCGCCATCCAGTCTGCCGGCAACGCGCTGTCGTCGCTGATGGATGCCGGCAACACCATGCTCAACGGCGAATATCTGTTCTCCGGTATCAATACGGACGTGCAGCCACTGACCGATCAGTCGACCGCCGCGACGACCGCGATTCAGAACAACCTGACGGCCTGGGCAAGCGGCCTCGGCAAGACGACCGCAGAACTGACCGGCGACGAGATGGACACGTTCATCACCAACTTCGTCGAACCGATGTTCTCGCAGGATACATTTGACGCGACATCGACGCCGCTGCCGTTCCCTCCGGTGGGCGCTCCGACACCAGTGGCACCTCTCTCCTACACGGCGCCGCCGGCATGGAGCGACTGGTCGAGCGCATCCAACCAGAACATGACGAGCCGCATCAGCAACTCGGAAGTCATCGATTCCTCGACCAACGCCAACTCCGAGGGCATGCGCTATTTCGCGCTCGCCTCGATCACGGTAACGGCGCTGGCCGGCATGGATCTCGGTGGCGACGCGCTGGGCAAGGTCACCTCCAAGGCGATCGGCTACGCGGCCCAGGGCACCAGCGGCATCGTCACTCAGGCAAGCCAGCTCGGTCTGTCGCAGGAGCGTGTCGAAAAGGCCAACGACGCGCTCGATGCGCAGTCGAACATCATTCAGAACAAGCTCGTGGATCTTCAGGGTGTCGACCAGTCCCAGGCATCGACGCTGGTCAATACGCTGCAGACGCAGCTCGAAACCGCATACACGATCGTCTCAAAAATTCAGCAGTTGAGCCTCGTGAACTACCTTTGATGATCGAAGGTGGGCAGTAAAAGTACAAAGAAGGATGCATGAATGTATCAGTTCTCTTATGCCGAGGTCATGCAAGACTCGGTAGCCGATGCGAAGGAGCGGGAGCGTCAAGTTCTCGATCGTTCCATCGAGCTTCTGGCGCTCGCGCGAGACAGAGAGAAGTATAGCCGTGAGGCCATCGATGCATTGTTCTACACCCGCCGGGTTTGGGTGAGTTTCATCGAGGATCTCAAGCATCCGGACAACCAGCTGGAAGTTCAGCTGCGGGCCAATCTGATATCGATCGCAATCTGGATCTTGAAGGAATGCGACCGGATCCGGAAACGGCAGTCAACGAACTACCAGGGCATTATTGACGTTACCACCATCATCAGGGATGGACTTAAATGAAAAGCACGCTTCGTATCTCGCTAAAAGCCGGGGAAAAGATCTTCATCAACGGTGCGGTTTTGCGCGTCGACCGCAAGGTGGCGCTGGAATTCCTGAACGATGTAACGTTCCTTCTCGAAAACCACGTTCTGCAGCCGGAAGACGCGACAACGCCTCTGCGCCAGCTCTACTTCATCGCGCAGATGATCCTGATCAACCCCGAGGGCAAAGACCAGTCGACGGCGATGTTCCGCAAGTCGGTGACCATGCTTCTGACCTGCTTCAGGAACGAGGAAGTCCTCGCCGAACTGAAGCGCATTGATGGTCTGGTCTCGACCGGTCGCGCATTCGACGCGCTGAAGGCCATCCGCGGCCTCTACGTCATCGAGGACAGCATCCTGAACAACCAGGAAATGCATCCGGCGATGGTCGAGCAGATTCGCAAGGAGATCGCGCCATGGCGGTAACGGCAACCACGTCGTCAACATCGGGCACGTCGACCACCTCGACGGCGCAGAAGACGGCGACACTGAATTATGACAACTTCCTGCAGCTGCTCATCGCGCAGATGAAGAATCAGGATCCGACGGATCCGGTCGATGCAAGCGAGCAGATGTCGCAGCTGGCCAGCTTCTCGCAGGTCGAGCAGACGATCCAGACCAACACCAAGCTGGACACGTTGCTGTCGAGCTCGAGCCTGACCCAGGCAAGCAGCTACATCGGCAAGTACATGACGAGCGCCGATGGCTCCGTCGCCGGCACCGTGGCTTCGGTCAAGGTGTATTCCGACGGAATTATCGCGACGACCAGTGACGGAAAGAGTATCCTCGTCCAGGCGGGAATCACTCTCGCGGACCAGGCACCGACGACGACCACCACGACGTCGAGCTGATCCGACAGGAAATGAACGACGGTCCGGCCTGAACGGGACGGACCGGAGGCGATATGAGGTTGCCTGGAATGAATGAAGCTGATGCACTCGACCTGTTCCAGGCGGCGATCTGGACGGTTCTCGTTTCCACGGGACCCGCCGTCGGCGCGGCCATGATCATCGGTCTGGTGATCGCGCTGTTCCAGGCGCTGACCCAGGTCCAGGAAGCGACGCTCACCTTCGTTCCGAAGATCGTCGCGGTGCTCGTCACCATCGGCATCTCGGCACCGTTCGTGGGATCGCAGATCTCGATCTTCACCAACCTGGTTTTCTCGCGCATCCAGTCCGGCTTCTGAGCCACCCTCGCGCAAGCTTCGCGCTTTAACTCTCGATTCGAATTGGCGGGCATCATGCCCGCACCTCTCATGAAGAGACGGAATCGATATGGCGCAACCACCCGCACTCCCCCTTCCGAAAGCCGCACCGAGCTTGCGCGATATCGGTTTTGCCCTTGGCATCATCGTCATCATCTGCGTGCTCTTCCTGCCGATCCCTCCTTTCCTGATCGACCTTGGACTGGCTTTCTCGATTGCGCTGTCGGTTCTGATCCTGATGGTCGCCCTGTGGATCCAGAAGCCGCTCGAATTCTCGTCCTTCCCGACCATCCTGCTGATCGCCACGATGACGCGCCTGTCGCTCAACATCGCGACGACGCGCGTCATTCTCTCGCATGGCAACGAAGGCCACGACGCGGCAGGCGGTGTCATCGCCGGCTTCGCAAGCCTTGTCATGTCCGGCGATTTCGTGATCGGTCTGATCGTCTTCCTGATCCTGATCACCATCAACTTCATCGTCATCACCAAGGGCGCCACCCGTATCGCGGAAGTCGGCGCCCGCTTCACCCTTGACGCCATCCCCGGCAAGCAGATGTCGATCGACGCCGATCTGTCGGCCGGCATCATCGACGAGCGCGAGGCCCAGCGCCGGCGTAAGGAGCTCGAAGAGGAAAGCTCCTTCTTCGGTGCCATGGACGGTGCCTCCAAGTTCGTGCGCGGCGACGCCATCGCCGGCCTCTTGATCACCGCCATCAACGTTTTTGGCGGCATCATCATCGGCTACTTCCGCCACGGCATGCCGATCGGCGAAGCGGCCGACGTGTTCGTCAAGCTTTCGGTCGGCGACGGTCTGGTCTCGCAGATGCCGGCCCTGATCATCTCGCTCGCCGCCGGCCTGCTGGTGTCACGCGGCGGCACCGTCGGCTCGACCGACAAGGCCGTCATCGACCAGCTGAGCGGCTATCCCCGCGCGCTGTCGGTCTCCGCCGTGCTGATGTTCGTTCTCGGGCTGATGCCGGGCCTGCCGCTCATCCCGTTCATGTTCCTCGGTGGCGTCCTCGCCTTCGGCGCCTGGTTTATCCCGCGCCAGATCGATGCCGAGAACAAGGTTCTGCGCGAAGCCGAGGAAAAGAAGGTCGTTCAGAACAAGGAACTGGAAAAGGACTCCGTCAAGTCGGTCCTGCGCACCTCGGAAATCGAACTGGCGCTCGGCAAGATGGTCTCCTCGCGCCTGCTCGGCGCCCACCAGGAGCTGGCATTCCGTGTCGGCAAGATGCGCAAGAAGTTCGCCACGCAGTACGGCTTCGTCGTTCCCGAGATCAAGGTCACCGACGACATCGGCATCCCGGAAAAGTCCTACCAGATCCGCATCCACGGCACGACGGTGGCGTCGAACGCGCTGCGCGTCGGCGAAGTGCTTGTGGTCACCGGTTCCGGCCGCAAGCCGCGCGTGCCGGGCGACGAGATTCGCGAACCAGCCTTCGGCATGCCGGCGGTGTCGGTGCTCGAAGCCTTCACCGAAGATCTGAAGCGCGAAGGTTTCCAGCCGATCGACAACGTCTCCGTCGTACTCACCCACATGAGCGAAGTCATCCGCAACAACCTGCCGGCATTGCTGTCCTATAAGGACCTGAAGGTGCTGATCGACAGGCTCGACCCGGAATACAAGAAGCTCGCCGACGAGATCTGCTCGTCGCACATGTCCTACTCCGGCCTGCAGGCAGTCCTGAAGCTGCTGCTCGCCGAGCGCGTGTCGATCCGAAATCTGCATCTGATTCTGGAAGCCGTCGCCGAACTCGCACCGCACGTTCGCAAGACCGAGCAGATCGTCGAGCACGTCCGCGTGCGCATGTCGCAGCAGCTCTGCGGCGATCTGGCCGACAATGGCGTGCTGCGCGTGCTCCGTCTCGGCAGCAAGTGGGATCTCGCCTTCCACCAGGCGCTGAAGCGCGACAACAAGGGCGAAGTGGTCGAATTCGACATCGATCCGCGCATGCTTGAGGAGTTCAGCGAACAGGCCAGCAAAGTTATCCGTGAATTCATGGACCGCGGCCTGCCATTCGCTCTTGTCACCTCGCCGGAAACACGGTCCTATGTGCGCATGATCATCGAACGCTTGTTCGCAACGCTCCCGGTTCTCTCGCATGTGGAACTGGCAAAGGGCATCGAGATAAAGATTCTGGGCTCTATTTCATGATAACTGACCCGCAAGGGACCGTGCTGGCACTGTTTCTGATCTTCTGCAGAATCGGTGGCTGCATTCTAGCGATGCCGGGCTTTTCTTCCGCCCGCGTCCCGGCCCTTTTGCGGGTGTTCATGGCCGGCGCTTTGTCGCTGGCGATCATGCCGGTGCTCTGGGATACGGTCTATCCGGCCGTTCGCAGCTCCAACGCCACCTATATCGGCTATATCTTCAGCGAATCGCTGATCGGCGTCATGTTCGGAATGCTGGCGCGCCTCTACACGCTCGGCCTGCAGTTTGCGGCCAACATCGTCGGCATGATGGTCGGCTACTCGCAGCCGAGCGCCAGCGACATTTTCGAGGACGGTTCCGAAAGCGCGCTCTCCGGCTTCATCATCTTCGCCGGCATGATGCTGCTGTTCATGATGGACTTTCACCATGTCGTCTTCCGCGCCTTGATCGATTCCTACACCTCGATGCCGTTCGGCGGCGTCATGGATATGCGCAGCACCCTGATCTCGTTCACCGATACGCTTTCGACGACGACCTTCATCATGTTGCGGCTTGCCAGCCCCTTCCTGATCTACGGTCTGCTCTTCAACATCGCCATCGGTTTCATCAACAAGCTGGCGCCGCAGATCCCAGTCTACTTCATCTCGACACCCTACCTGCTCTTGGGCGGCCTGTTCCTGTTCTATTTCTCGGTCGCGGCCATGATCAGCCAATTCGGTCAGTCCTTCGCCACCGTCTTTATCGGCAGGTAGAACAGATGGCCGAGAAGACGCGTTCGCAGAAGCTTCAACGTCTCGTCGCCGTGCAGCGGCATCTCGAGCAGATCGCCGAGTACGATCTGGCCGAAACGACTCGCCAGCGGTCCGAAGTCAGCCAGGAGATGGACAGCGTCATCCACGCGCTGGGGTCCATGGACCCCGTCCACCATGCCTTCTCGCAGGGCTATGCCGACAGGTTCAACCGATTGGGCATCAAGGACAAGCAGCTGACCGGCATGCAGGAGCTCCACCAGATGCGCGTCCAGCAGGAGCGCGCCAAGGGCGATCGGCTGGAAGACGGCATGCGCGAGGCCCGTGAAGCCGAGCGTCGCGAGGCCGATGATGACGCAATCTATGATATCATCGATCAGAAATTCGGTACGCCAGCCTCCAGCAAGCTTCAAAAACCATAATCACCTCGATCTTAAATCAAGAGGATTATGACGTGGCTATCTCACCTCCGAGTGATCTGGTTCTGGATGTTGTCAAGGCTGCCGACCCCATGGAGGTTCAGGCGGCCCAGGAAAAACTGAAAGCCAACCAGGCGGCCTTCGCGGCCAACAGTCTTGCCGAAGCGGGCAAGGGCTTCACATCGGCCGTTGATATTCTCGATCGTGCCTCGGACAAGGCCGGCCTCGCCGACGTGAAGAACCGGAGCACCACCACGGAAGAAATTCCGGAGACCTATCGCAAGTTCGAAGCGATGGTTTTGCAGAACTTCATCAAGAACATGCTGCCCAGCGAAAGCGAAGATGTCTACGGCAAAGGCGCCACCGGTGACATCTGGAAGGGCATGATGGCCGAGCAACTCGGCAACACCATGGCCAAGGGCGACGGCATCGGGGTTGCCAAGCAACTCTACCATGACGCGCTGAAGAAGCAGGAAGGCAAGGTCGTGAACGCCTCTACCGATCAGGATGATCGCAACGCTGCCGTGAGCATGATCAACGAATTCCAGCGCCAGACATTCGGCACCACAACTGCGGACACCAAGTCCGCCAACGACGCCTAAGGGATCGAGGAAAACAATGGAAATAATCTCGAACGAATACCGGATCAAATCGGTTCTTGGACGCCTTGAAATGATCATCGACAACGAGAACACGCGCATCGGCACCGATCCGCAGTTCGATCTCAAGGTCTCGAACGCGCACAAGAGCCGTTGCCTCTATGAGCTGTCCTCGCTGTTTCGCGACACCGATCCCAAGGAACTGGCCGCCTCGCATCTCGACCAGCTGCATGGCCTGAAGAAGAAGCTCGCGCTCAACGCCCGTCGCGTCGAAGCACATTTGGAAGCGGTTCGCACCGTCGCCGACCTCTTGAAGAATGCTGTTCAGGATGCCGACGCCGACGGCACCTACTCGCAAGAGCAATTCGCAATGCGTGATGCCTGATGATCAAGCTCGTTCTCACTGGCGTCTGGGTTTGCGTGATCACGCTGGCATCGGTCTACATGTCGGTGCATCTGGCAACGGCGCCCGCGCCGGCACCCGATCAATCGAAGCAGAGCCTGGTTGAGCTGGTAAAGGGCGAGTCGATTACCATCCCGGTCGTCAAGGATGGCGCCGTGAACGGCTACTTCCTCGGGAAGATATCGTTCATGATGAAGAAGGACGCGGTGAAGGGCATGACGCTGCCGCTCACCGAGATGACCACCGACGAGCTGTTCTCGCTGTTGGTAGGCAACAAGATGGTCGATATCTCCCACATGAAGAGCTTCGATCCGAACGCGTTCCGCGAACTGGTCAAGAAGGACATGAACCAGCATCTGGGTGGCGAGTACATCGATCAGGTGCTGCTCGAACAGCTCGATTATCTCTCCAAGGAAGAAGTCGCCGCCAATGCCTCGGGACAGCCGAAGAAGACCGGCAAGCCCGTCAATATCGTGACGCCGGCACCGGCAAACGAGGCCGCCGCCGCAGGCGAATAGGCGGCACGCGCTGCCCCAACCGGATGCCACCGCGCACAGCGGTGGCCATGGTTAACAAAGCCCTGATTTCCCTTAATAAATTCAATGGTTTTTCCTAAAGGTTGCTTGATGCAGGCCTGATATATCCGGCTGCAATGGGCTGCCATGCGCACGGACGTCCCCGTGGTTTCCGGCGCGCAACCCCAGGCAGGACTCTCTGTTACCGGGATATCGGAGCCATGAAGCACTATCGCCAGCAAGCGGGCATGAACCTGATCGCCAATTTCGCGGTCCTTGCCTCGCGTCGCGCCATCTTCGATCTGCCGGTCTGCGATCTGGGATGGGATGACGCGCTCGTTTTCATCAACGAACTGCTGTCGATGCCGGTCGGCCACACGTCGATCTCCTTCGTCAATGCCCACAACATCCTGCTGGCCCAGCGCGACAAGGAATACCGTGATATCCTCGCGCAGAACCTTGTGCTTCCGGATGGCATCGGCCTCAACATCGCGTCGAAGATCGCCCATGGTTCGCCGTTCCCGGCCAATCTGAACGGCACCGATTTCGTGCCGGCGCTCCTGACATTCATGGAGCAGCCGCGCCGCATCGGCCTGATCGGCGGCACCCGCGACGTTGTCGAAGCCGCCGCCGCCAATTTCCGCAGGCATGCGCCGTGGCACGAGTTCATCGTCGTCTCCGACGGTTTCTTCGACAAGGAAGATCCATCCGTCGTGGTCGCCGAGACGGCCCGCCAGAAGCTCGACATTCTGATCGTCGGCATGGGAACGCCGTTGCAGGAAAAATGGGCCCACAAGCACATCCGCGCCGATCACGCCCGACTGGTGATGACCGTCGGCGCACTGTTCGATTTCGTGTCAGGCTCGATCCCGCGCGCGCCACAACTGGTACGCTCGATGCGGCTCGAATGGGCCTATCGGCTGATGCAGGAACCCGGCCGTCTTTGGCGCCGTTACGCCATTGGAATCCCGGTATTTCTCTATCATGTCGCCAAATATCGGTTCAGCCGGCGGGCGAATATTATAAAACGCTCAGAAACAGGCGCGGCACGTCAGGATTGAGCGAAAGTTAACCTTTTGTTTGCCAGCTCTGTTTAGGCTCGGTTAACCATACGCGACTGCGATGGGTTCGACCGTACCTTGCACGAGATCTGCCGATGCACGAAAATCATTCGAGACGTCCGGCCCACGCACAGCCCCTGTCGTCCGAGGACGCGTTCGGTTCAGACGCCGCGATCCAAGCTCACCGTCCCCACGATCTGCCGCTGCCCGAAGCCGAATTGTTGCGCATCATCGAGCGTGCCCTGCAGGCGCAGCGCTTGCCGCCGGCCGAGCTGCACGATATCGTCGAGGCGAGCACGCCATTGGTCAACCGCATCGAGACCATCCTTGGAAAGCGTCTCGAGGCCGCAAACGACATCGGGCAAGAGCGGGAAGACGCGCCACCGGTCACAAGCGCCGATGTCGAGCCGCTGCAATACGCCTTCGAAGCCGACGATCGCGTGCTCGACCAGATGATCGCCGATCACCTGAATGCCGAGCCTGCGTCACCCGCTGTCGCCGAGAGCCATCCGTCTCCTATCCGTCGCGGCCGCACACTTCTGGCCGCCGGTGTGATGTGCGCGCTGGGTGCCGGCGGTGGCATGCTCATCCCCGCCGAGCCATCAGGCTACCGAGCCGACGCTTTGCTGTCGGTATCGGGCACCACAGAGGATCGTCCGGCCCTCGTCGCTGCGGCCCGCAACACGCTTCTGTCCCCGCGCACCGTCGCCACTGCCGTTACGGCGCTTAAGCTCGATCGCGATCCGGAGTTCGCCGGGGGTAATGCCGACGCTTTCAACATCGCCGTCGATCTCCTGTCGGCCAGCGGCGCGGCCACCGATCCCGTATCCCGTGCCGAAGCATCCCTTGCCGCAGCCATCCAGGCCTCCACCGATGCCAAATCAGGAACGGTCGGTGTGGCGATCACCACCGGCAGCGCCGTCAAGTCGGCACGCATTGCGTCATACCTCGTCTCCACCATGGCCCGTCCGGCACCGGCTTCCGCCGATCAGGGCCTTCTGAAAAAGGCGAGCGCACAGGCCGATGCCGATCTCGCGGCCTTCACGCAGCAGGCGGGCGAGGGCAATGTCCAGGTCGCCACACATCTGCAGCGGCAGATCGCCGACGCCGACGCTGCGCTTCGCGACGCGCAGCAGAGGACGATCACGGCGAAGGCGCAGGCGGACCTGCTGAAGACCGCAAAGGCCGACGATGTCCTCACCGGCGCGTTGGCCTCGCAGATCCTGTCGCCCAGCCTTGAGGATCGCCGCGGCAAATACGCTGTGGCCAAGTCTTTGCTGGCACAGCTCGCCACCGATCTCGGCCCGCGCCACCCACGCCTTATCGCCCAGCAGGCGGAGGTCGACGGCATGCGGGATGGCATCACCCAAGAAATCGCCCGTCTCTCCCGCGATGCCGGCGATGAGCTCAAGGCAGCCGTCGCCTCTGCACGCAAACTCGGCGACCAGCGCAATGCCCTGATCGCCCAGAGCAAGGATACCGGCGTCGATCTCGCCCGGCTGGCCGAATTACGCGAAAAGGCCGCGTCCGCGCAGCGGCGGCTCGCAGATCAGATCAGCACAGGTTCCGTTCCGGCCGATGGCACGCATCTCGTGCTGCTGAAGGCGCCGCAGGTTTCTGCTGTCGCGCCGCAGCGCAGCCCATGGTTCATGCCTTCTGTCGGCGCCCTTGCCGGCCTTGCCTTCGGGCTCGCCTGCTTCTGGCGCCGCCGCCCCGACATGGCGGACGACGAGGAGTTGCCGGAGACGGCCGCCTTCGTCGAACCGGTCATCGATATGCCTGATGAAGCTCCATCGCAGCTACCGGTGGAGGACGAGCCCGACGAGGTTCAGTTCCTCCGCGCCGAGATTGCCGCGATGCGCGAGAAACTGCGCTCCTACGCCGCGACGGCTTGAGCGCCATTTCGCTGCGACATGATTCCTCTTGCATTTGCTGTTTCAGGCAGGATACGGCGTGAACAGGAAAATCATGCCGAACGCCACCGATTAGAATGGCGCGACAGGTGCAGGGAGACAGTCTTGGCGACAGTAATCGACGGCAAACAGGTTGCAGCTTCGGTCATCGACACGGTGAAGGCCGCGACTGCGGCGCTTGAAAAGCAGAGCGGTATCCAGACAGGTCTGGCCGTCATCATCGTCGGCGATGATCCGGCAAGTCATGCCTATGTCGGCTCCAAGAGCAAGATGGCCAAGGAGTGCGGCTTCAAGTCCATCCAGCACACGCTGCCGCTCGAAACCAGCCAGCAAGACCTGGCCGCCCTCGTCGCCTCGCTCAACGCAGATGACACGATCCACGGCATCCTCGTGCAGCTTCCTCTGCCCAAGCACCTCAACTCCGAAGCGATCATCCAGTCGATCCTGCCGGAAAAGGATGTCGACGGCCTCCACGTCGTCAATGCCGGCAAGCTGGCGATCGGCGATCTCGAAACCGGCCTGGTCTCCTGCACACCGGCCGGCGCCATGGTCTTCGTCCGCCGCGCCCATGGTGAGGACCTCTCCGGTCTCAACGCCGTGGTGATCGGCCGCTCGAACCTGTTCGGCAAGCCGATGGCGCAGCTGTTGCTCAACGCCAACGCAACGGTCACCATCGCGCACTCGCGGACAAAGGATCTGGCCGCCGTCTGCCGCAACGCCGATATTCTGGTCGCCGCTGTCGGTCGTCCCGAGATGGTCAAGGCCGATTGGGTCAAGCCGGGCGCCACGGTTATCGACGTCGGCATCAACCGCATCGCAGCCCCCGAAAAGGGTGAAGGCAAGACCCGCC
>Ga0247741_1000074_pt1 | contig 76900 bp, 96 predicted proteins | sample UWRJL213509R2_FD_180945 | JGI IMG/M metagenome (GOLD analysis project Ga0247741, IMG submission 180945) | Plant litter microbial communities from Arlington Agricultural Research Station in Wisconsin, United States - UWRJ-L213-509R-2 | ecosystem: Environmental > Terrestrial > Plant litter >... | reverse complement strand
AGTTCCAGACCGAGTTCGTCTAGGTACCCATTGATGAAGTCGACTTCGGTTTTTCTGCCCCGCCGAACGTCTTGGAGCATGGAAGAGATGTTTCCTTGAGTGATGTGGGCGACACGATTCACTTCTTGCTGCAGTGATCGCGAAGTCAAAGAGTCGGGGAAAGGGGGTAAAGAAAGTTGTGAGGTGTCGACCCCCTGACGTTCTAGATGCCGCACCATCATGGCCGTTTCCTCCTCCATCTGCGCGGTGTAGACAGCGGAAGCCTCATCGCAGACCTGCCCCAATATGTCTTTCGCTGGTTCATGAGCAAATAACTCGCCATTCCGACAGCCCAATAATGCAGTCAATGGGTTGATTACCGCATTCACGGCCAGCTTTCGACGCATGGTCAACTGGATGTCCGACAACGGCTTCCAGGAGGCATTGAGTGATTCAAGGAGAAGCATTGCGGCGACGGTAGTTCGTAGACTCTTGTACTTCGCCGACTCTGGGTCTTGAGAAGGGGAGATGTCGGAAATGCGGAGTCGCCGTTGTCCCTCCTCAACGCCTTCGTCATAAAGACCCGCTTCGTAATTTCTTCCGTCTGGATCAGGAGCCACAGCAAACTCTATTGACCCGATACCAGCATGTACGACGTGGTAGAAGTTGGTTGCGAAAGCGCCATGGGTGTTGGAAGCCAATATGAAGTGTGGTCGATTGTTGGGATTCCGAAACACTTCGGTGAGTAACTTCTCGTACACGCCCATCCCATTTTGAAGTAAAACTATGGTAGAGCTCGGCGTGATTCTGGGCGACAGTGCCTTGAGAGCATTGACTGTGTGGTGCGCTTTGAGAGCTACGAAAACGGAGGAGATGGGTCCATCCCGGGGTTCACGTGAATCTGTTTTTTTCGACCCCGGTAGCTGTTTCGTCTCGGTTTCTGCACGAGGGTCTTTGAAAACCTCGTGCAAGAATGCTTGCTCTCTGGTTTTTTGGAGTTGGCCATCACGTTCTAAAGTCAACGAGCGGGCAAGAAGGATTCTCCGGTGGTCTTCGAGGGTCTTGTGAATAAGGGTAATTCGATGCCCAGTTGGGAGGATTCTATGAAGGTTGTGTGCTAGGAGACAACCAATCGGACCCACACCAAGAATATGGAAGTGCATAGAAAGCGCTATTTCACCGTATGACGATCAAAGGTCAAAGGATGGTAAGTAAACTTTGACTCACAATTAGATGCAAATTCAATCAAATAAGTGTTTGGATAAATCAGAGCATAATCATTTAAAGCAGCCGGAGGAACGAGTGCATCTGAAGACTGCCGAAGAGTTTGGAGTTGAGAGTTGGAAATTGGCACAAGTATCTCTGTCACGTGTTCTTGCTTACTCGGGCCGCTTCTCCATAGTCACTGTCAGTCAGCACACAAATCCAACTTTAACTTACGTCTCCTCTCGAATCAGCGTCTCTTAATCGATAACGGGCGTATTCACAAACCATTCTGTTCAAGCCATCGAGTTTGATATTGTCCTTGTTTAGACTGTTGACCAATCCCTCCATGAGGTGATGCCTGAAGGACCCTCGAAGAATACAAGGTCCTCCTTGTTCTGAAGTTGCAAGTTGAAATTCTCCCTAGCCAGTGGTGACGAGCTGACTGAGTATCATCAACTTCTCCAGTCCAAAATATATTCGACCCGACGACGCCATTGAAGGTATGGGCTTCTCATGCAACTCTCCAACGGGGACGTGTTCCCCAATCTATATTCCTTATCTGATCAGCTTGTTAACACCTGACGTATGCACGGGGGCGGCTGTACGGCGGTTATTTAAGCGCCCTATGCTCTGTTTCTCGCAACGTCTCCACCCATCGTTGATATCGAAATTTTCCCTCATCCAGCCTAGGTGCTCAACTCTGTTCACACTTCTTGGGCTAGCAATATCATAATAATATCACTGAGAATAATTTATGAACATCTGGAAGAAGTATATACCCGTAACTTGAACAGCAAAGAAACTACCGCAGTTCGAGAACTGAGGAGTCGTGCGTTTTTTTAAAGATTCTATGACATTCCCTGTGTTTCTTTTGACTAGAATTGAAATGCAAGGCCATTTTGCAGTGCAATGATTCATGCTAAGTTACGGGTGCGCAGTTGCGCAGCGCGGAGTTTGAATTGTTGATATATAGCGCCCTGACTGCCCCACAATCCTTTCCAACACTTTCATTATGGCGCCCATATACTTCAAACTCAAATACGATGGGCATACCCGTCGTATAAGTTTCCAGCAGCTTCCCAGTTGGACTGAGCTCGCTACGAAACTTCAAACCCTCTATGATCTCCCCCTCGACAAACTAGGCGTCTCTTACATTGATAACGACAACGACGAGATAACGGTTAGCTCGAACGAAGAGCTACAGGATTTCTACCAGTCCGCGGACCATCCGGGCCAAACCTTCAAGTTTAACGTCGTTGACCTCTCTATCCCTAAGGATGTGGTCATTCGTCCCTCCACCAATCGAAACACCTTTGGTCAAGACAACTTCGACTTTCCGGACTCTGATTGGCAGCGCCTCCCTCCTTTCAGCATAGCCGAGTTCTTGTCCAAGGAGAACGCTTCAGATGGCCCCCATGCTTTCGTTGAGATCATGAACAGTGACGTCAGCGGCTTTGGGAAGGATTTCGGCGATACAGATTCCGAGGATGGACAGTCGACCATCCAACCTGCTTTCCTGGACAAGGGTAAACGCAAGGCGTCGTCTTTGTTTGGTGCAGCTTCCACTACGTCCATGGTCGCTGAAGAGGCGGCGGAGAAGTACCCAGTCCACGTCTTGGATGTCAACGCCGAGATTCCCTCTGCAGCCCCTGTTCCACTGGCATCCAAGGATAGTAATGACTTTATGCCTGCGCACAGTACCCCCAAAGTTCAGACCCTGAATGTCGATGCGAAGAAGGATGCAGGACCCAGCGGTCCCGATATTGAGATGGAGGATCCACCCTTACCCTCCATCCACCCTCTTCCTACCAATGCATCGCCGAATCTTTCTGGAGACGTTGCAAGTGTCCTGACAACGCTCACGGATGTTCTTGCGTCGCACCCCGAGCTTTCCGAAGGCATTCGTAACATCATCCGCAATGCCACCAACGGAACGTATTGGGAGGGTCATCGTTCAGCGTTCAACCAGGCCATCAACGAGATGTCTCAGCCTTTGCAGCAAGAAGAGGGCCGAAGCTTAGAGCAGCAAGCGGCTCAGAGGGTTGCCGATGCTCTTGGGGGTCTTTTCCGATCCTTCTCTACCTCGGCCCCATCGGCTGGTGAGCAGACTCAACCTCAGGAGGGCACCCAAGTACCCAACAATAACCCACAGGACCCACCAGGCTGGGGTCCGTTCTTTGGTGGTGGCCATCCCATCTGGGGTCGTCCACCCATGGCGGCCATGGATCCTGGGCGGTATCCTCCTCTCCCATCTTGGTCGACCATGCCTGGTCATTATAAACCTCATTTTGGGCAACACTATGGTCCCTTCCCCCCACCTCATGGGCCACCCCCGCACCGTCATGGACCTTGGCCGATGCCTCCACCACCGAGACCTCTAGTTGCCCCTCATCCTACTCCTCCTGGCCCTCCTTCTCAGGTTATTCCGTCTGTTCCAGCTCCTGAAAGCTCGTTACTACCTCATCATGGGCCGACGGATGCCACTCCTCCGCCTCCGGGCCCTCCCCCACCAGGCCCCCCGCCTCCACTAGGCCCTCCGCCTCCTCACGGCCGTCATCCTCACCATGGTGGCCTACGTCACCCTCATGGACCCCTTCCTTCACGCCCGTTGCCACACGATCAGGGTTACGGTCCTTTCAGCGATCTTATGCGTTCGACTCAAACATACGGTCCTTCAGCCAGCTATGCTAGTGCGTTCCGACCTTATCATAGGGATAACAAGGAAACTCCGGAGCAGCTGAGAGCCCAGGTTGAAGAGGCAAAGCGAATCTACAAAGAGCAGAAAGAGATCTATCGCCAAGAACGCGAGGCTCGCAGAAAGGAGAAAGAGAAAGAGAGAGGAGCTCGCAGGGAGGCTGCAGACGATACGCATATGTCCGTATAATTTTTTCTCATCCGTGAATTTATTGATTGATTTCTTTTGGTAGAACGTCTACTTTGAGCAGTGTGCGCGTTTCGGATGAACCAATTCAGACTCAAATTATCAGCAATGCCTGGGGAAAGTATCCTCAACTTGAAATGTTCAGCGTCCCGAGGCGATCCAATACGCACCCCGGACATGGTCTACGACGCCCTGAACGCAAGAGTGAAGATTTGAATGCTCGCGCACAAGCTCGGATTGCCAAAAGGCTCGCTGATGTTGGTCTTTCTTTCTTTCCTTTTAATTTGTGATATACTGACGACTTTTTAGATGGGATTCTCTGAGAATTTACACCCCAGTTTACCCGATAAGATCAAAGCGCAGATGCCATCCGGTACTGGTATTTCCAAAGAAGGCGAAGATGACGTGGTGACGACCTTGTTGGAAGAATTGCTTGCTATGTCGCCTAGGACCCCTGTTCCCTCTGGCTCAGGGCATAAGGACAACGACTTGCCTGGTTCCTGGGAGTGATTGAAAGCATAAAATTTCTTGCATTGTACCTATTCGATGTCACATAGTAGCATTTGCTATACGCCAGCAAACCCGAGGTTGTGTATCTGCGATTGCAATTTGATTTGAACGACATGTATATTAGTAGTTTATCTTGTGAAGTATATATCGCCTGCAAATACACGACTTATGTGTCGTCAACTTGAAGTAGATAATACGATATCCCCGATTGCATGATCATTGAGTCCGCGCCTGTGATTGATGTGAAGAGAACGAGGGTGATTGCCATTCTTGTCCATTACCATCGCGCCAGGCTTTCATCCGTTGAGGAAATCACCGACGGTTCCTGGGTTGCACCTGAGAACTACATGACTTTGGCACCTTTTCTGGCGGTAGTCAAGGATTAATGCTCACACAAGGATCAAAGAACGGGTGATTGAATGTTTCCCCGGTCAACTGGGAGCTTTTCTGGAGAACAATGGGCCTGAGGCCCGCTTGCCACTTCTCGAGTATAGGCAGACACCCATGTGCTTCCAGCGTTCTCCGCAAGTATCAGCGGACGCTTCGAAGGTTAGTTAACGTGGATCTGATATTTCTTGGCCACAGACTGTACTCGGACATCTATGCACATGCCTAAATCGAGATCAGACTGAGTTCCGGTGTCCTGTCGTTCTTCCTTTGTTTGCTCGAGATGGAAAGTTCAGCATACCGTATCATCCGCTTGCGGAGTGGCGGTGGTCTTTTCGGATGTGACCGTCGTCAGACGTGCCGAAAAGGAGGGTGCAGTCTTTCATGCCTACCTTTTTCACCGTGGAACGTTTTTCGGGGACCAGGAGTGAATACCTCGTTTATTCTTCTGGCGACGGTGTTTGTCTCCCTACCAGTCAAAGGACTCAGCGCGATGGTATATATAGCGCGCCGCCCAGCAGTTTCCGATTACCGCCTCAACTTGAGCCCGTCAACTCGCCAGCTACCCCGCCCCTCCTCTCAGTGGAGCATCTCGACCGTCGGTATTCACTACATCGTTGTTCACAAGGACCAATAACCCCTGATCACAGTCTACGACGCGTTCATTTCACCGTGAGTGTTTCTTTGGTGATGTAGTGGGCGCCTGTTATATATGGTAATGACGCTTTAGCATAGGCGTGAGGAACAATCGATTGCCACATTGACTGCGTCTCGACGCGTTATTGTCCCTTTCTTCGATCCTTTCTCCATAACTTCGTCGTCCTTCAAGATTCGCATCAAAGAAGGCGTTCGGTGCGCAGCTTCACTTTGGGCTCCAAGTTGTACTGATCATTTCCATCCTTCAGTTTCTGAAATCATGAGTGGATCGCAGTCACCCTCATCTTTTTCGGATGCGATGAATCAACTCAATCTGCAACACCCCCCAAATCAGGTGGCTAGTACGAGTTATGGTCCACTCGTACCTTCCGCTGCCACTGTGGCTCCGAATGCCTCAGCCAGTGTATCCGCCCCATCTGCTCATGCTACTCCCAGCCCTTCAACCTCTAAACCTCAGATCGCTGGAAATCCTCTCGTAAATATTCAGACTGAAGCCCGGAAGAAAATGATTTATGCAATTGAACGCCGACAACATGTTCTCAGTCGCTGGACGCCCCGAGAGCTGACGGCGGCTCAGCGGGCGGCGCACACGCGCTGGACACAAGATAAGGCAGCCGACCTCCGTGCGCTATACGATTTAAAAATCAACCTGGCTCCCGGTACTAGGGATTCAGAACTAGAGGGAGCGCTCTTTGCAGCGTACACGGATTTTCAAATATTCTTTCCACGGACGTTTCGATTCAACGACCTGCCCACTGAGATCGCGATGAACATCTTCCGTTATGCAGTTTGGGCCACTCCAGACCCAGGAGCGAATATTCGGATGCGCATACGCCTGTCTTCCGTGTCTCGCCACTGGCGGTCTGTGGCCCTTGCCGATACAACCCTATGGAATTCGGTGTACTTCAGGAAGCGTGCGGACGATGAGCGGGCATTCGCTTTTTATGACCGTGCTGGACATGGCCCCATAGATGTTCGCATCGATGATAGTCGGGAGGAGCCGTTGACGACGCAGGCGCTAACTAAAATCCTCGACAAAGTGTTCGAAAAGCTGTCGTCTCTCCACATACTCGTCGTATTTGTCCAGGGCTGGGATCCAATATTCGCTATCCTTGAGCGCTTCCGTCGCGTCGATGACGAGAAGCTGCCCATGATTCTTGAACGTATCGAGCTCCACCGCATTGGACAGCCGTACGTGGATCCTGCGCCATGGTACCACCCCGTTCCCCTATTTGGCGGCGCCACAATTCCCTCGTTCAGATGGCTTTCCCTCAACGGTGTCCACATCAATTGGAATGAATCCAACCTCTCATCGTTAACGACACTCGATCTGCGAAGAGTAGATTTGAATAACGTGCCGTCTCTCGCGACCTTTCGTGCCATGTTGCGAGATGCAACTGGTCTGGAGAAGATGATTCTAGATGGCGCAGGTCCAGATTGGGATGCAGCCGCTTCGAGGTCACCACCAGTTCCATTACTCAGCCTCAAAATTCTAGTCCTGGGTGGTCTTAGTGATGCATACGCGGCATACATTCTCTCTCAGTTCACCTGCCCAAATGTTGTCGACCTAACTATTTTGGGTCTCATCGGGAACCAATGCGACATGGCTATCTCCATGCTCACGTCCAAAACACCCAACGTCCAAAAGCTTTCTTTCTATAATCTTCTACCGCCGGACCACGACGTCCCACTTCTTCCTCAAACCGCACTCCTTATGGCGAAATGGCTCAAATCCATGCCTGAGCTGGTTTTTCTTCGTCTGGGCCGTATTCCATCAAACATCCTGGAGATATTCCTGGTAGACCAAAATACGTTCCGACGAATCAACCCAAACGGCTCCCCTTCGAAGTTCCCGATGTCCCCGAAGCTCATATGCGTGGACTATCATCTCCCTTACTCCGACTATTTGGCCATCTGGGTTGCATTACGGCGGCGAATGGAATGCCCACTTCGGTCGCTTTACATGTTAGACACATTCGCTGCACGGATGGTCCCCGAGAACCACAAGCTTCTAATGCAAGCCCTCACACCTGGTCGTCTGTACGTGACCAGCCAAGGGGTCGGGCCAAAGGAGGAAAAGGTGATTATAGACTCGGCTAAGGAATGATTTATGATATGAAACTCATCTATGTATCTATGTACGTACTATAACTATCACCGATTCTCAGTCGTATTCACCTTATAATAATGTAACTTTTTAGCAAATTATTTTTCTTGACGTATTATGTAGCGATATCTGGACCAGTTCTCTCATTGCTGCCTGAGACTTTAACAACTCAGGTAAACTCTAAAACAATGGACATGTTGGAAGATCGGATAAAATTGCATTGGCTGTACTCTAACTCGACGATTTCTTTCGCTTTTTGCCACTTGGACTAGATACAGAGGCACCAATTGTTTGTTTATCCATGACTTCATCAAGCCTATTCTGTGCGAGAGCTTGATTCACTGGAATGGCTTTCGGCGTCGTACTTGAATGCCGTACAGTACCGTTGATGTCCGTAGGCACACCATTCGGCTTCTTATTGGCCTTGGCGACCGGAAGTATAGTTCCTAAACGAGAAATATGAATCCACAGCACTCAGAAATGCGAGGGGTGAAAGTCATACCAGTCCGACAGTGGGTTCTAAACAATTTGGTGAACGCTTCAAGTTCTCCTGGATAAGGCGCTCGGGGCAAATGATCGGGTGAGAGCGACAGATCTTCATCTTCATCCATCGGCGCATCTTCATCCACATTGTCCAGATCGGTGTCGATCTTGTGCTCCATAGGGCGCTCTTTCAAGAACGATTTGACAATAGGGTCGAAGAGTGTGTCGATAGATGGCGCAATGAATGCCGGGACGGTGAACATTGCATGATTTTGGGTGTCCTTCCGCTGAACGGAGCCAGGTTCCGGCAAGTCAACCAAATCGTGTGCGAAAGCTGAAGCACCAAAAATATCTTGAAAGAGGGTCCGTTTTTGGGGTCGGTGGTCGCGATTCAAGTCTCTGGGCGTGCCACCTATGTCTTTGAGAGGCGGAGTAGCGTCCCCAAAGCCAACAACCCTCCAGGCATATGTTACTCCGATAAGGTTGAATCCCGATCCATGAGATTGAGATGAGTCCACAATGAGGCCGCGAAGAGAAAAAGGGACGGAGTAGACAGACGACGGAACGCTCGAAGAGATTTGGAAGACTGAAATCTTGGTCTCATGCTCCTCGTTCTTGGAGATGGGGGAATGGATTACAATGAAGGTAGGATCCCGCGGATGCGGAACAACTTTGTCAATCTGAAGCGGTGTGACAGATTGCCAAACTACTGAAAAGCATGTCGTCAGAAAATACTAACCATTGTATGAAATGACATACCTTGACTGTCAATCAAATCCCAAAGGATTATGGAACTTTGGGCAGATGCCACCACATATCTCCCGAGCGGCCCTACAAAGTGGGCTGAGCACATTGTCTGGTTGTATGGGGCCGTCAATGTTTGTCGTAGTGATGCTGTCACAGGATCGTAGATAGCGACATGTGAGCCTACAGAAACAGCAAAAAGAGACGAATCTGGAGCCCATGACACAGCTCTTGGGATTTCAGAGCGGAAGGACAGAGTAGCTTGACAAGCCCAGATTTCTAGAGTATGATAAGCATGGGTATATTTGAGGAGACTGAAATTCGACGACTGACCGGTTTCCAGCCCTGATGGCTTCCGTAATTCCCAAACCTTGATTTGACCATCCTCACCCGTAGACACCAGAACCGCTAGCCCGTACTTTTTCCCTACAGGATTATAGCAGAGGTCTGTAATTTTTGCAGTTCCATGCGGCCGGTCGACGCGAGTATTCAAAATCCAGTTCTCGTCTTTACTAGACCAGGACCAAATTTTGAGGTACACGTCGGGGCGAAATCCAATGTCTGCCTCTCGACGATCGATTGTAGCCATCCACAGGCCACAAGAAGATATAGCAACCCTCTCTACTTGAGAAGGGATGATTGGCTTGTCATCCCTACGCGATACACGGTTTGAAGGCGACACCTCGAGCTCTGAAACCAGAGTAGATGATGACGGGGAATACATCTGAAGGGATGATGGATGTGAAGACTGTAGCACCAGGATAGAAGTGGTGGGTTGCATGGCGAGTGGTACAGTAGTCAATTTTGATGATGAAGAGGAAGTTGAAGGTTCTAATATACACTTTCAATTAGCGGGAAGAAAGATGCAGCATATTCAAGGGACTGCGACGCACCAACTTTGAGGCGAGAGTAACTTCTCGTAATTTTGAGGCTGGAGGAACTGACGAAAGTGTAGGTTGCATCAGTCAGGCCGAGTAGGTATTCTTCTTCTCCGTTACTTGACTTCGACACCGATACAGTACTTATCGGAGCGCCAACTCGAGGAACAAACTCTTTTTTCCCAGTATGCAACTGCCAGATTACTAGAACGGATTCTTCACCGCCACTTAGCAAGTAAGCGCCGTTTGGTGTAAACGTTATGGAGGATACTGCATGGGCATGCCAATGAAACGGTCTGGTCTGAGTTCGTTTCTCCACACCCCGCACGTTGACCGCTAGGTTGTCATTCAGGCAATACCACAGACGCACAACACCTTTCTCATCCCCAGTAGCAAAGTACTCTTCGAAAGGGTGGAATGCCAAGCATGTCAATCGATCGGATGAGACGTATTTTGTAAATCCTGCGGAAGGATTCTCGGTCCTGGCGACATAGACTTTGTGTGCGGCGGTCGCTACTAGCCATGCACCATTTGATGATATTGACAAGCCTGTCGGGAACCGTGTTCTACCAACGGATTGAATATCAGCTGGTCGACTTGTATGTTCCGACTGCTTCAGAGAAATTTTCAAGACGACGGCGTTGTTATCTGTATTCTTTTAATCCAGTGGTTAACCAGATCAACAGCAAAAACTCACCATTGGGATCAGCCTTTCTATTGGGACGAGATGCGGCGACAAAGACCGAGCCTTTAAACCGTTCGTGGGCGCACATGAAATGGATTGGCTGTCCCAGGTTGATAGTTTGCAACAGGGTGGCGTTAACAAAATCCCAAATCAATATTCTACCGTCCAATGTCCCAGCTACCAGTTGGAAGGAGTTTTGTGGATTAATGATAGCTGAGGTCAGAACATCGGAGCGGTCCGTCTGTTCGCTGGATGGCGGAGCAGACAATGTCGAAACGACTAGTCCAGTGACTGCAGAGTAAACCTTCACGGATGAACCAGTAAGGGAGAAAAAGTAACTGTAAGAAGTAGTGTGGGTTCAGAGCGCACAGGGTTAATAGCCGGCACACTTACCTCCCATCTTTCGTAAATATGGGTGGAATCCGACTCGAGGATGGATCCGTGAAGGATGTCCAATTCCATGGTATGTCATGGTCCCAAGGACTCTCTACGAATGATCCTGTAACCGCTGGGTTGGGGGGTTTGAGAACATTCTCTTTTCCCTTTCCTTTCTTCAAAGTCGACTTGGTGGCTTCCTTTCGAGTGTGGATTGCAGGTCTGTGTGCAGAGATCGACGCGGCCATTGAGACGGCGTGCTAACCACAGGTGCTCACCACACGATCAAAAAAATTAGGCCAAACAACGGGCAACAAGAGAGGCCGGTCCGGATTCCCGGGAGCGTCAGCAATTATGATAAATCTTTGCTGCAGGTAAGTCCAATAGTTACTACAGAGCTACAAGGATGTGTTATCTCACACCAAAGTACACGGGTATATGAGTTGATTTCATAGTTTGTAACCTATGACGACCCTCTGTGCACGGCAAGGGATCTGCATTTCTTCTGGTGTTGCTGATTTTCTAGCTTCGATCATACTTTCCCTCAAACGCTCCTCCTCAATCAGTTCTGCTTTGGACAGAGGTTCTCGAGAAGGAAGTGGCCAGCCACAACTATCCAAGGAGCACCAAAGTGACACGCGCGTGTGCATATCTCTATCGTCGTACGCATTAGAGACAAACCTGGCAGAACAGACACGACTCACGACTGATATCTCTCGATGAGACGTTCAAATTTTTTCCTACTTTGTAGCTCCTCCAGCTCTTCATCATCGTCCCAGCCAAATGGAAGTAGCTCGTCTTTCCTGTTTCTTATCCGATCCTTCAATTCCTCCCACATGGCCTCTTGACAAGCCAGAACAATTTGATATGATCTATAGAGATGCATAGCAAGTGAACGCTCGCTGAGTGACTCGAGCTGTTCGAGAGGAAATAATGATGGGGGAAGGGCGCTGATTTCGCTCTCTGTCAAAGAACTATCAAGCATGAAGCGCTTCACGGGCCGAGTGGTAATGTCGACAAACTCTTCTTCCGCTGCCAGCAAAGAGCCTAAGGAGAAAGAACTTGCGCCAGTAGTATAAGAAAGTGGTGCGGAGGATGTCCTTGTTCGTGTGCTCAGTGTCGAATTTGACATAGTGGTCGAACCAGTCATAGCGCTCGACGTAGACGAAAATGAGAGTGACATGGGTCGCCCAAAGGCGTGCATCGGCGAAGGTACCACGACCATCGACTTTCGATTATCGGCGTCAAGTGGTTCTACAATGTATCTTGTGGTAAGTTGCGGAGGTAAGGCTTGTATTGGAGGTAGAGGTGGCATTGGGAACTGCACGACCGGGCCCAATGTTATATGTCGAAAGTACGTCGTGAGGTAGCTGGGCAGAACAGCTGTAAAGATGAATTAGTTTCTGTATATAACTTCCCTTAAAAGTAAAAGTGACGAACCGGATGGCTTGCAGTTGATGAAACGGTTTTCAAAAATTGATTTATACAAGGATTCAAGGAGAGCATGGTCGTGAGGTGTCGATTTAATGGATCCAGACGGTATCGCAGAAGAGTTGAGCTCACGCTGTGAGCCATCTGGGTAGTGAATGGATTGGGCACGGGAAGGACGCGCTCGCAAGGCGCCCGTAAACCATCTCGGCAAAGTGGGAAATATGATATCTGGGCCATCGTCAGCTTCGTACACGGGAATTTGAGAAGGTTGCGTACCATCTTCCACGACTTCTACAGAACCGCCTGGCCGTAGAACGCGGTTAATTTCCTTCGAAATATAAGTAGTTGTATACAATGGAATCGTAACTAACTCACTTCAAATAGGACGCCCCACTTTGTGATATGATCGATAAGTGAAGGGTAAAGAGTGTATAGTCGGAGCACTGACTTTGTTCTCTGGAACGCCATGTGCTATTGACTGAACATGGACATGGTCGAATTCGTCGTCTTCGAATGGAAGTTTAGTGGTTAGGCTGCAATGAAGTCCTGGCATGATTAGGCGGTCTTTTCAATGGATCTGCCGACGCACAAGTTCCCATGTTTCCACGTAATCCTGTTCGCTATCGAATGATGTAGCATCTTGAGCGGTATTTGCACGTCCACCAAGTCAAATCCCACCTGCAGCGAGCATGGCGTTTAATCAAATCATAATACGAGACGCTATGCAGAACTCACCAGCTCACATGTTGGCCACTCCTTTGCAGCATCAATGACCCACGTACCAGTCTGCAGCGTTAGAATAAGCAGGTGACTGGAGTAAGAGTTAACCGCGACGCACTCCGCACCCAAGATCCAACACCCGATTTGGCTGCTCTTCAAAGTTGACGAAAGAAATTGAGTTCCTTAGGTATTGGCATACTTTGTTGTCAAGAGACTCCCTGTGGAGCAGTTCAGAAAAAATAAGCTCGTAGCAGTGAGACGAGCGCCGCACATCTCGAGTACACTTCGATCATAGGAAAGTGGATAAGGCGCCTTTTCACTGTCATAGAAATGGTGTTTACGGCCATATTTGAATTGGAAATCCTTGCGGCGTCGCTTTCCATCAGAGGAAAAAGAGGTGGACGCGTTGGAAAAAGATGTAGTGAGTGGTGGTGGAGAGTACGGCGCCGGCATGACGTGCTGGGACCTGATCTAGTGCAGAGCTTTTGCGAACTGCAGGCGTGGAAGAAAGAAAGAAAAGGAAGAATAACAGGGGTATGGTAGAGTATGGGTATGGGTATGGTCAAGGGTATACGTATCAGAGTAACAATAGTGGACCAATACAGATGTAATCAAATTGTATTGTCGTTAGCACTGGGATGATCGAGATGATCGCTAGAACACATTCTATGATCTCCTTCAGGCCCGGTGATCACAAATCTATTTTATACCTCCATTGTCACATCAGTGTAAGTACGAAGATGTATTACTATTATTAATAAATGCCAGCTTATCCGCACGGGCGTTCATACATAACTAAGTGAAACTAACCAAAGTCCCAGTTCAGAGACCAACATTCCCTCTGAGCATCCCGACCAAAAGTGTCTTGGACTTGATAAGGCGGACGAACCAATCTCCCAGCACGATACCACCAAACATATCGACGTACGCTACACCTCCTGTCTATATGAATTTCAGTCAGCAGATGAGAGCTACGAATGTATCAACATATACTCACTTTTCCAATCGACACGAGAATCATCTCCGTGCTACCATTATATTTCGACTTTAGCGGTTTTCCTTGTAGGTAGGCCGTAATATTTGCGGCTGCTACAGATGCATGATCAATAGCTTTAGCATATTGCTTTTGCTCCGCGAAATCTATCGCATCTCCTACGGCGAAAATATTTGGATGGTCGAGCAGTTGGAGGGTAGGCTGCACTTTGAGCAGGTGGTTATCGGAGACGACGGCCGACCCCAACGATTTGGAAATAAATTCCGTATTGGGCTTCCATCCGGTAGTAGAAAGCTGGAAAACATTCAGAAGTGCAAACAGTGTTGAATGAGAGCCTGAAACCCACCACAAGATCCGCTTTTATTACTGTTCCTTTCCTCGTCTTGATTTGACCCTCGATCGTCTCTGTTCCGTCAATGTGGTCGTCGAAGACAAATCTGACACTGCGTGCAGCTAGTCGGTCTTGGAGTGCCTTCCTAAATTTAGGTGTGTAGGTGGTGTTCATTAGCATTTCGCCTCTATGAACGATAGTAACAGCTTTGTCCTTCAAAGAAATTGTTAGCATTGGTGAACTTCGTAAGGTGAACAGACGCACAGGCCAAACATCACCAATTTCCCCTGCAATCTCTTGCGCAGAGTCAGCATTGCGGTTGGAATCTAGAGTAGGATAATAACTCACCAGTGCCAACCGCACCTCCACCGACCAAAACCACGTCATGAGCCGCCTTTATGGCTTCTCTATTCGACTCAAAGAACTTTTTGATATCGTCCTCAGATTCTGGGAAGGCGAGAGGTCCAATCCAGGTTGAGCCCGGGGCCAAGAGGAGAGCTTCAAACTGGATACGGTCGCCGCTAGACAGAACGACATGTCCCCCCGCTACTTCTACCATTTCAATGGTGACTACTTTCCCCTGAATGTAAGTTCCGTTGCCTTTCGCAAATATGTCCTTCAACGGGACCAAAGCCGCGTCGTCGATATCCTTCTGAGACGCGACATTGAGCCTGACTGTTGCAGGAAGTATGATGAAGCTTGGGCGTGGATCGATGACGATGAGCTTGAATTTGGACGCGTCGAGAGACTTGGAAAGGAGATGGGCTGCTCTTGAGCCACCAGCGCCACCACCTACTACAATAACGTTCTTTGGTTGGTCACTTGTGCTCATGTTCGCGGTCTAGGGATTCGAGTGGTTGAGCTTAGAAAGTCAGCAGCATAAATACGGCATATGACTGTCATCATGTGGGAAAGTGATGTAAACTCGCCCCTGAGTTAGTTCATCCCCGAACGGCGATCATTGACCAATGCCTCCTCGTCGAAAACCAACATCGACGCGCCAAAAGAAAGCCGACCAACAGCTCAAGAGAGCAATTAAACGTGGCGACGTTCCTCCACCAGAAGTAAAAAAGAATGCTCACCATCGCAAGCCGCACAGCCAACGAATCGGCAAATCTGATAATGGCGACGCTGTAGACTCAGCCCGGAAACTGCAGTCAGCTTTCGTCAAACTGCCTCCGAAATTCTTAGAGGATACAAAGTTTATTGCGTCCAACTTACCTCTCTGTCGACCTGTCCCTGACGAGAATGCCGTGTTTCACCGCTTTGATCATGGTGGAGAAGATGGTTTCGACATCCTGACCTGCCCTAAGAGGCCGAAGTGGCGCTTCGACATGTCCAAGTTGGAGGTGGAACAAAATGAAGAAGGACAGTTCAAGAAGTGGCTTGCGCAAACCGATGAGGCCATCGAGAAATGGCAGAACAAGGAGATACCGCAGGGTGATGATGCTGTACCTTCGATGCCTCGGTCGCCGACATACTTCGAACGCAACCTTGAAGTCTGGCGTCAACTGTATGTGTCTATATGCAATGGCTGCACATATATCTGAAGGTCTAATAGATGGCGCGTCACGGAAATCTCTCAGATAATCCTCGTTCTCCTCGATTCTCGGTGCCCGATTCTCCACTACCCTCCATCGCTTGCATCCTATCTGGCTGATCGAAAGGTCATTCTTGTGCTCACCAAGGTCGATATTTCCGGAAATTCACGCGTTCAAGCATGGGTCGATTATATCAACAAATATCATCCATCTTCTCGCGTCGTCCAGGTTGAGTCATATGTCGAGAGGGACATGACAACCGAGCACCAAGGACGAAAGCTATATGACCCGAACATTCCTCAACACTTCCGTGAGTTGCTCGTGAAAACGATTAAGGAAGTGCATGCAGAGATGCTCGAACCTCCTGAGAGGGTCAAAAGCAACCCAGACCGCCTCAAGAATTGGGTGCCTCCGGTCAAGCTAAACATCGACTGGGAAGGGGTTCTCCAAGCAAAGGGCGACAAAGTTGGTTTGTCTGTGGGTGGTGCTACAGTCCCTCGTCCAAAGACGCCTGAGGAAGAGGGCCCCCAGGGCTATGAAACCCGCCAAGAGCCCACACATCTCACGATTGGCTTGATAGGTCAACCTAATGTTGGCAAATCCTCTCTTCTCAATGCACTCTTTGGTGCTCGTAAAGTCCGAGCGTCAAAAACACCTGGAAAGGTAAGTTGGTCATATCAAATGGCCTTAATCATTTCTCAAACAACTCTCCGTAGACAAAACACTTTCAGACGCTTTTCTGGACCCCGGACGTCCGAATCGTCGATTGTCCCGGTCTTGTAATGCCCAGCTATGTGCCGATGGAAATGCAGGTATGAAGACGTCATTGATCAGTAGTGACTCCTTTGTACTTATTCTCAAAATAGGTACTGTCTGGTATTCTCCCCATTTCTCGAGTTTCCGCCGTCCCGGCCTGTATCTATTATGCATCTCAGCTTCTACCTCTTGAACGTATCTACAATCTCGTCCACCCAAGCTCGAAGCTACCTCCTGAAGAGGACAAGCGTACATGGCGAGAAGGGATGAAACCTAGAGAAGGGGAGAAAGCACCCTCTGCTCCAGAATGGACCGCAATGGACATTCTCACTGCATACGCGGACTCTAAAGGATGGGTTACAGCCAAAGCTGGGAGGCCCGACGTTCACAGAGCAGGGAATGCCAGTCAGTCTTTTTTAAACCACCATGATGTGTAGTATGCTAACACTCAGTAAAGTTCTTCGTGCCCTTGCGGAGGGTAGGATAGGTTGGGCGTTTTGGCCGCCTGATACACCGCTCCAACAAGTAGCGGCAGGAGGCGATGGACAACAAGGACTTTGGATACCCCGTGGAGATGCGATAGATGAGGATACTGATCACCAGAGTGAGGGAGAAGACGAAGATCATGAACATGATCAATCCTCTGAGTCTGGCGAGGACGAAGATACTCACGAAGACGACGAGGAAGCTTCAGACGACGGGGTTGATGGCACAACAGTAGCAAGCGCTGGCAGATTTGGAGCGCTGGCCGTTAACGATGGGGGCAATGACTCTGAGGATTCGGACAAGGAATGATTTAAGATACTCTACAGTAAGTGAGGCTATTTTAGAGAGCTCCATCATTCTAACCCTCTTGGTTAGGAAATAAATAGGCAGATTCAAGCAGAATGTAATTCATGATTTCGGTGCACACATGTCGCGATCACGGGACACGGAAGCTGGAAATACTTTGGTAATGAAGAAGACTTGGAAGACGCGGAATAACTTACAACTCACAGATGTGCTTCTTCCTCCTTGCTTGTGACCGCCCCTCATCGACGGCGGCCGCAACGTATGAAACTCATGATCTTCAATGCGGCACATGTAAAGCGATTCCGTGGATCTCTTCTCTTGAATCTTCGGAAAATCAACTCAACGTCTAGGTGTCCAGACCAGATGGTAATGGCGTATTTCTGATTTGGAATAGCATGCGCTTCAACCCCACATATAAAACACGCCTTTGCCATGAAGTGAATTGACAAGCCCCAAACTAGAAACATGCGGTCCATTCAGATAACTGGAGTCTGCGCAGTGTTCGTATCGATTGCCGTCGGCCAAATTGTCTACCTTGCCGGTGACTCCACCATGGCCAGGAATGGAGGTGGCTCTGGTACCAACACTGATGGTTGTACTTCGCTCAATGTATCATGGCTCCATATACAATTATTGATGCAGCTTCCTCTATTCTTTTCTAGGATGGGGCCAATATTTGGCGCAGTATTTGTCAATTCCTGTGGTCAACCAGGCCATTGGTGGGCGGTCAGCACGATCTTTCACAGACGAAGGTCGCTTCACCACGTTGATAAACACCGTCAAGGCCGGTGACTATGCAGTCATCGAGTTCGGCCATAACGACGGGTCAGCGGGCTCGGTCGATAATGGAAGGCAGGCTGCTGGTGGTAGTGACTATGACACTACTGCAACCGTTACAACATCAAAGTAGGTTTTTACTTGATTCAAACTTACCGACGCTGATGCCGATGCCTTTGCAAAGTGGAACGAAGATTGTCATCCACACCTTCAATTACTATGTGCAGAATGCCGTAAACTCCCTGAAGGCAAAGGGTGCGATCCCCATCGTTTCCTCCCAGACGCCCAACAACGCATGGACGGGCACCGCGCTTTCACCACCCTCGCGCTTTGTTGGATACGCCCAACTTGCTGGTAGCCGGACGAATGTCACCTATGTTGACCATTGGAGTTACGTTGCTCAATCGTATCAGAGTCTTGGACAAACGACCGTGAACACGTACTATCCGAATGACCATACTCACACATCGGCTGCAGGAGCCAACGTCGTTGCACAGGCGTTTGTTCGGGGAATTACTTGCGGAAAAAGTACACTGGCGGCCCGTGTCAATGATGCTGGAAAGAATGTTTATCTGGCAGGTGAGTGGCCACCTCGGGCTCTCATTGGAACGTCCAAATCAATCTTTTCAACTAGGAAAATGCGTCTGATTATATTTACTGTATATGAATATTTTGGACTACCTACGAGTACAGCCTGAATACATCATGATCATTGACTGAGGTCAAGTGAGATTGTATTAACGGCCCGTATGTCCCGGACGGTCCCGCGTGAGAATCTACGTGAGCCAAACTCGAACTTGAGGTCCATCCTCGTCCAAACTATGCTCGATTCATGGCTTGGCCAAAGGCCAGGTGAAGAGGAAATCGTTGAAGGCATATCATCGCGCACAAATCCACGACCATCCTTCTCTTCTCCAACCGAAACTATGCAAGCCCGTGCCTCGACAGACAAACCCCTTAAACGCGCTTCTACAGCTATTTACACCACCCCACACGACGCGGTACTCTCAGAGCTACAAGGAATTACTCCGAAGCCCTGTTCTCATGATGATGCAGCTAATACACCCTTCGACAAAGATAACTATACAATCTCACCTGACTTCGAGCCTGTACAACCGGAGCGAGAAGATAATTCCACGTCCCCTGCACTCCAACAACTACCCTCTAGATTTGCTTCATCCGATATCTTGATAGATCCATTTGATGGCAGCTCTCTTGGTACCCTCATTCCTCATGCTCATGGAGGCCTAGGGGATTCCCAAGCAACATCCCAAATCAACCTTCTCAATACCCAGGAAGCGGGAGTAAACACAAACCCTGCCGGAAGTGAAGCTATATGGGCGCACCTTTCGCGGGTTTTGGATCTGCAGAGCGATATCTCCAAAATGCATCTGCAGATGGAGTCGATAGGCCAAGCTCGAGCGGGTGATTGGAAGGGCAAGAGGCCACGACGATCAACACATGGTTCCGCATCAGAGAACATGGCAAACTCGGCGACTCTGAACCCAGAGGAACCAATATTGCCGCCGGGACTGCGCCACAGGCAGAGGGCAATGAGCACGGTTTCGACTATCTCCTCGACCGAGCCCGAGAATGACGAAGAAAGGGTCAACGTGGCCGATGAAGAAGAGGAAAGAAGCAGAATTAGGGGAGAGGAATTCGCGAAGCTGGCTAGTCAGTTTGAAGGCAGGAAGGAAGCCATTAATCAAATCATGGTGAAAGTAAGTCAAAGCTGGCTTGCGTCCTCGATTTCGGCTCTGCCGTTTGCTGACATTCATCGGCAGCTCGACGACCTTTCGAAGACTCTGTCGGAGTTCCATGCTCTCCAAACTCCTAACATTGAGTTCCCATCGTCTCGTAATAATTCAGGTGGAGCAGCGTCTCCCGCGGCAAATCCCTCTCTGCCACCACAGGAGTGCGACCCAAATTCTGGCGCACCAGTTCTATCACGATCATCCGTTCCAAGTGGAGGTCGGACCTATGAATGGACACAACAAAACGTGACTGCGTCATCGTCTTTGAATGCGCATTCTCCACTATTTGTTCGGACAAAAAGCGACACAGCGGTTGTTGGTGTTCCGACCGTAGCCATACCGCAGAAGAAGAATGTACTGGTGCCGACATTACTTGTCAATTCAATGGATCCAGGAAAGCAAACACATGTCGTCGACAGCCCGGCTTCTACTCTTGGTAGTTTGAAACTGCCGCCAGAGGAGTGAGGAAAACATGTCTCCTAGTCCTTCGAAGTTATTGCGCTACATCTTTCTGGCTATACGCGACCGACGTAATGGCAACACATCATTATTCGAATGGGGTGACACTGGCACGACCTATTAAAACACTACACCTTCTACAATCGCAGAACGTTAGCAAGTCACCGGCGGTCTAGAGCAATTGGATACGGGTAACAGTTCAAAGAAGGCGCTGGACTCACATGGTGTCAAGTTCAAGAGAAACGTGCAGTCCTCGAGGCAGTCTTATCGGCTCCAACCACCAATATACAATCCTAACGAACAATCGCCTTATGGAGAAAGATAATTATCTCACGCAAAGAAGCCACGGAAGTGCCACGGGAGACTGATCGGGCTGCTAATTCAGAGTCGGACGATCCTTAGCGAGACTGCTTGCGCTTTGTTTCTCCACCACCTCAGGTGATCGAGGGTTCGTCGCTATCTCATCTCGAATCAAGGCATGGAATTCCTGCTCTCGCGGGAATAACCTTAAAACACGGCCCTGTGGTCTCTGCTTCCGCGATGCTTATTAGGTGCCGAAGGATGTGTACCTATGTTCAGGGAACCGACGATCGCGAGGTTCGCGAGCAATCCTGATCGTGCAATTGGCCGACATCTGACAGAATAGTCGAGGCGCGTTCAAGGGTACAATCTTCTGCCAGTTAGTTTCTTGCACGATTTATTAGCGGCGAGAATTATTTACGTGGATTCTGTGTCTACTTGGAAATTGTGAAAACCCAAATCCGAGATTACGATCCAGGTTTCAACAGGGAGCTGCTGTGCTCCCCAAGTCCCTTGACGTATTAGCGATAAAGTTGTGTTTGACACTGGGCACGCGTTTATCTCGTTGCAAGGGAGCAAGAAGAATGGAGAGTCCCTGAAAAAGCACTGCAAGTTCTTTGACGTCACTCTATCAGTAGACGCGCACCTGCCTTTTACGGCCGTCAGAGTCACGTTATGCTGATCCATAAAACCGCGTCCGAGACTGCGCTGCCCAGTTCAACATTATCACCCATGTCCTCCTCATTACTCGGGCTTCCCCCCATTCCTACAGAGCTCAAGCCTGCTCTACCCTATCTACAGCGAGCAGAGGAACTCAAAAAGCAGGATCCAATCATCTCTTACTGGTGTGAGTACCCTTAAAAGTAATCGTCGAGCTCGGGGCTTAGGTTTCAATATCCAGGCGCTTACTATGCTGCGCAAGTTGGAATCGGTCTCAAAGCTCGAGACACCAAGTCTAAGGACGTACTGTTTGCTCTTCTCGGGGCTCTGGAACATATGAAAGCCGATATTGGCGCCAGCGATGCTATCGACATCGAAGCCGTCAGTTCTGCATATGTTGAAAACTTTGCATTGAAGGTTTTTGCAAACGCCGACAACGAGGACCGTAGCGGTCGTGCAACAAGGTGCGCTGATGTCTATTTATGCTAAGTCACCAATCTAACCGATACCCCGTAGATCTACAGCCAAAAAATTCCTGGCAGCTGCTAATTTTCTTGAAGTGCTCAAGACGTTCCCGAAGAAAGATATATCGGAGTCGGTATGTTGTATACATTCCTCGAATAATGACCAGATCCTGAAGTGCTCATAGAACGAGGATAAAATCCGCTACGCCAAGTGGAAAGCTGCGGATATTGCTAAAGCTTTCCGCGAGGGCCGCAAACCATCTCCTGGGCCACCAGGTTGGGCTGAAGAACAAGATGAATTAAAACGTCTTCAAGAACAAGAAATTTCAATACCTACCCCTCCTAGACTCCCTGCCAAAACTTCCTCTGAATCGACTCTGATCTCCGCGTCTCCTCCTCGAGTCTCAGTTAAGCCAGCTTCACCTCCTCGTCTATCACACCTTCCTCCTCCCCTCTCCTCATCTCACGTAGGATGGTCTGATCCACCTTCGGAGAGCTGGAGCACGGCTGCGACGCCTGGTACAGGCGTCCCCGATACCTACAGTCCTACTGGGCCTGGATTTGGGTGGTCGGAGGGCACGCCCACGAGAAGCATTGGAACCAAACCCCGCAGCGGGAGTGTCAGCAGCTCGAACACAATTAACTCAACGACTGGAAGCGCTCGTGGCGCGCTACAGAAAGCTGCCTGGACCAACGAAGAGCTTGAAGGTAAATATCAGCCACCAACAGCTTCCCCACCAAAGAGCGCTATGAAGTCTGGCTCCCCTGATTCCGACAAGAGGGTGCGCTTCTCGCCTCCAACCATTGGATCTCCACCACCTGTCCCACCACCGCCAACGTCCGGATCTCCAACGCAATATACCGGCCCAGAAAGCATATATGCACCACCTCAACACCCGATATCCCCGCCTATTATCACCACTCCACCTCATTCAATAGCGGGGTATCCATCAATACCACCCCCACCGCATTCGAATTCGCCTCCAGGTTCTTATATTTACGCTCCATCACCTCCTGCTCAGACGTCACCTACTCGCGCTGTTTATCCCAGCGCACCGCCCCCACCACCTCCTATACCCGTCGCTGAAGTCTTTGAGCTGACTCCAACAGTTATTGCGAAGGCTCAGAGGCATTGTCGGTTTGCTATCAGTTCTTTAGATTATGAGGATGCCGAACAGGCGAGGAAAGAGCTGAGAGCTGCGCTCGCTCTGCTTGGAGGCTAATCATCCTCCAAGCTTGTGGTTCATGGATTTCTCCCTTGTATGGTCTTCCTTGTTATTGCTGTGTATATGCTGCATTTTTAGGGTTGTTTCGATAATAATCCTGTTATTCTCTGGTTTTTATACCCTGTATCTACGTGTACGTGCAATGTTACTGCTCTCTACATAATGCAACCCCATGTATATCACTTCGCATTCGTTGCCTGCTGTTCGAATAATATAGACATCTACACTTCTGCAAATCCAACTACTGGACAACTTGACAAGGACAAAAAAAAGGAATCAATTGTTGGCAGCCCCCGAGGAGCGCTCCTCCAGTTCTCGAATCTTGTCCTTGACCGAATACGAACGCGATGTCGGAGGTCTCGAGGTGGTAGTCCTTTGAACTTCATGTATGACGTTGGATTTTGAACCAGACAATTCGGCTTGCTGGTATATCCTTTCTGCTTCCTGTCTAATGGAGCCTCTGGGTGGAATGGGCAACTTCATTGATTTGGTGGGAAGTCCACTATCATCGGAAATAGATGGAGCAGTATGGTGAGTGAAGGACCTAGACCAGCGCAGTCGTTCATTCGAATCACGATCAATATGTACACGTTGCTGTGACTCGGATTCAAGCGTTGCGTTCTCCAAGTCAGATGCAGCTTGCCGGTGTTTCTTTGGCCAGGATTCAAGCATTCCCTGGCCTCTATTCTTGTCGTCCCATCGTCCAGCATCATCCGACCATTCTAGTGTATGCCTGCGCTCTCGTTTAATGGACTGCTTCTCTTCCACACGAGCAATGAAGCCTCGCGACTTGCGGAATTTGGTATGATTGCTGTCATCCTGCGCTTCTTCCGTACCAGTTGGCTGTGGTGCTGATCCTAGATTGTGAAATCTGTTCGCTGCACAATGAAGACCGTCATCCAAAGACGAATGGTACGTGTCTCCGAATGCTAACGTTCCCCCACTTTCAGGTCTTGCGGACAAAATGGCATGTTGAACGAAGTCGTCATTATCTTCCTGGATTGAGGTTATTTCCATGCTATCACACTCCTCGTTAGGGTGTTCCGTCGGGCAATCGCCGTCATCATCTAATCGATAGTCGAGTTCGTTCCGTGCATTGGTCATGGGGTGGCCTACTGGCAAGGCCCGAAGCATCCCAGCAGTCATTGTGTGTCTTCCTGCACCAGTCTCCGTGGAGATTTCCGCTGGACCTCTGATCGCCGCCATAGGCTGCGGGGGGTAACTTGGAGGAGGATCGATTGACAGGAAATTTATTATGTGGAGAGGGAGAGTGACATGGGTATCCGTTGAGAGCAGGGTGCCTGCACTAACCACGACCTGAAGCATGTATGACACCTCCAGGAGTTTACTTCTCGGAATTGTCAACGCGTCCGCCTAATGAACGATTGATCAAATGTGTCCGCTGGAACAGAGTCTCACTCACAGGTATCATGATGGAATGCATGAGTGTCTGCGCTTCGCCAGGAGCCACCCCACTCCACCAGCCCCTCGCACTCGCATGTCCTCGGGTCCCGGGTTGACCAATCGTGAGGATGGCTTGAGCTATTTTCTTGTTTACTGTCGTAGTTTGGCAGGTTTTTGAGTCGGTGTCAAGCAGATCTCGCTGGGTGTTTCCAGATCTCAGCCCCAGTTTGAATGTCGCCAGAGACTGAAAGAGCTCGAGAGTGACCATCTTGAGAACCTTTTTCGTGTTGTTTATAACATGAAGTTGCACGTGGCACAGTTGCCCAGCAACCCAGTACGGTCGGTGAAGAGACATAGTCATAAAAGCCTTGTTATTTCCGATCTCAGGGGGCGTGCTTGCCTGAATTGGAGGTGAGACTGACGCAAGGACAACCGAAGGGTCGAGGCGGGGCCAGACATTGCAATCACGGTAAAAGTGGGCGATAGACTTCTTGCCAGAAACCGAGTCCTTGATTCTGAAAGAACTAGAAATATGACGGTCAAAAGCTCAATAACGGTAAGAAAGATAAAATAGACCAACATCATGACGATATATCGAACGGAGGTCCCTGATCGAGCAGACAAAGGGCCTTTGGGACACTCTGGAGACAACGGTACGTGGTATGCAAAAGGGAAGACATAAACTCCTTCGGCTGTCCTGGCAAAGGCTTCATCATCCGGCTCAGAAGTATACAGACGGCTTGACCCGGGGGCAACATCAGAGAGGGAACAAGAACATTGATAAAAGGTGGCCCGTTCCTGTTCGTTTTGGATGCTTTCGAAGCCTACGATCCTGAATTTTCCAGAAGAAAGCAGTATAGGATATTTGTGCTTGGAGTGCTTCCGTACTCGGACTTCAATCTGGCCTTTCAGGAAACCGCCTTGAACGCAATCATTATTTTCGAGATAGATATCGAGATCCACGCGAGCCTGTGAGGACGTCCGTTCCAGTGGAATAGCCTGCTCGACAGTTCTACTATCCGATGATGTCGAAATTTTTGCCCCAGATTTCAGTTTAGATTGCGCATTGCCAAGCAGAATTTTCAATTCGTGCCCGTTCTTGTCAGATTTACCACTCTCCAGTAAGGTGACCTGACGTGTGAGCCTGCAGTCGGTCGAAGGTTCCTCTGTGTTGACATTTAAAGGCTCAGTAACCATATCGTGTTGGCTGAAGCGTTTTCCAGGTTGTCGAATGCTGGCAAGCGAACGGCTCGAATTGATGTTGCCAGAGAAGCTATAGGCGAGGTCTGAGGAATCTAAAACACCTGCATGCAGATCAATCCCTAAGCCAGTTGAGTTGGCTGAGCTGACAGTTGCCCTTGACATAGAAAAACAGAGCGAGAGTGCAAGATGTTGGTGGGTGTTGTGAAAGAAGCAAACTAGCATAGCCACTGAAGCACCCTCTTTTCCTGTTGATCTTCACTGTCTCTTCTGAGATGGCGGAGAAAAACGCTCGAACGCTGACTCAACCATCTAATCGCGCAAGACCAAAGGATATTAGGGAGAAGAAGGTTGTTTTCAAAGGTGTTTTGGATAGTCCATTCCGTATTCCATGGTAGGTATGGGTGATTCTAACCTCGATCCATGCTGACGGAATGGAGTAGGCCTTCTGTACCCTTAAATCTACAGAATACTACATTGGCTTTGATTCTACAGCTACTAGAGGGCTCAGCAGGATACCACCAGCATCGTTCCACCTTGAACCGCAAAAGAAAACGCGTGGACAAATCGTCGGACAACGCCAAATCTAAGAGGTTGAAGTCCGGTACGGAGGAATCGAACACTACTCAGGAGGACACAGAAATGCATGACCCTTTGTCTGCCAGTGTTGGCACTGTTCTCGAAAATCAGACACTCGGGGAGCCCACCAAGCAAGGCATTGCTTGCGAGCCTCCACTGTTGCTGCAGCACCTTGTTTTCGGCATCAATGCAGTCACGAAGAGGCTCGAGAATCAAGCTCAACAAGCACGTCGTCCAGTTATCGCATCAATACCAGAGGCACCACTAGAGGATCCAAAGCCTCCATTGCAATACATCTTCGTCTGTCGGGCTGATGTCGACCCTCCGCTCCTCATTGACCATTTGCCACATATTGTGGCGGCATACAATTCCTCGCGCCCCAAAGAACATATAAAACTAGTTCCCCTACCCAAAGGGTCTGAGCTATCTCTAGCTCGGACTCTCGGCATTCGACGCGTAACTGTTCTCGGAGTTGATGTAAGTGTAATTACCACTGGAGCCTAGCGTTGGAGAACTCATTCAGCCTCAGTGTGCTTATCCAAATGGCCAATCATTGCAAACGATGTTGGAACAAGTTCCCTCTTTAACCGCTTCTTGGCTTTTCCAAACCACTCAAAGTCAAGGTCTTATCCCAACTCACATTAAGCTTTTCAAGACATCTGCGCCTAAAGACATGAAAGCCGCGAAAGACGCCAGAAACCAGGGGAAGGCACGAGCGAAAGAACGAAGTTTGCATGGAAAAGAACTCAAAGCTCTGGTACCTGATCCGAAGTCCAAATAGTCAGCGCTTATTATAAGAATCGCCCAGGAATCGTGAACATTTGAACATGTAATTCACGATCTGTCACATTCACGTGAACGCGTGAACAGTATCTAACGCGAGAATCTTGTGTGAAACATTAGCGTGCCATTAGCTCTCTTTCAGGATTCTTCACGGACTCCACCATCGCCCTATGTTCGTAGCCATCGTTGGGACTCGTTACTCTGGAAAGTCGACCATCGAGGACTATCTGGTATCATCTAAAGGCTTTACATCGATTCGCCTCGTACCTGGTCCAGAGGCTAGCCCTGTTGATGAGATATCCGAGGTGGGCAAATGCAACATATTGCACCGTCATTCTCTCACCGCAATCACCATGTGAAGGTCCTGAGACTGAAGCTCAAATCTTCAACAGGTCCTGAATCTAGAAATGGCCTTACCATCAACTCGAAGGTCGACGGTGCATCAAAGCATCTGTCCTTCCTTTCCATGAGTCCTTTACCTTCCCCTGCTCCCACCGCTTCCTACTCAGATCAGCAGGAAGGGCTTTGTTTCTATAATCCTGAAGATCTACTAAATTTTGTCACGGAAAACTGGCAGAGAAACTTCGTCACCTGCGATCTCAACACGAGACACCTTATTGAGCCTTTCACGAGACGACCGTTCTTTCTCCTTCTCCACTCTGATGCCCCTCTTCTTCTGCGATACCGCCGCTCTCAGAGGTAGATATCTCACAAGATAATATGATTTATATCTCATTGATGGGATTTAACCAGCTCCACCAATACATCCCTCGTTACCTTCGTCCAGGAGGATGACCAAGTTGTCTTCGGTGCAAGTGATAATATATCGCATACATCCAAAGTAGCTTCACTGCAGCACCTGTCAGATCTTGTCAACATCCATGTCACGAATGTGTTCCCTTCTTTACAGGATCTACAAAAGCACCTTGACAAGCTAGATTTGCTCGATCCTGAACACCTCCGCCCAAGTTGGGACGCCTATTTCATGGTAAATACGTTCTCAGTTTCATATTGTGGTGTCTGCGCTTCACGTAAACATTCAAGACTCTAGCATCACTTGCATCTCGCCGTTCTAACTGCATGAAGCGACGCGTGGGGGCAATTCTAGTCCGTACAAACCGTGTACTTGCTACTGGGTGCGTCCTGCTGATCATCAAGATGAATCTTTTGGCTCATCCCTTCAAGTTACAATGGCACACCCCGTGGTCTAACAAACTGCAACGAGGGGGGTTGTTCACACTGTAATTCCGCAAACGGTTCGCACGTTGCAACCCATGAATGCCTTTGCCTACATGCAGAAGAAAACGCATTACTAGAAGCCGGCCGGGAACGAATCGGTGAAGACTGCGTCCTATATTGCAATACGTATGTTTACGCGTTGTTTTAATTTTTTGAAGCTCATTGGCAGCAGATGCCCCTGTCTTAAATGTACGGTGAAGATAATACAGACTGGGGTCAAGACAGTGGTTTACAACCTCACTTATAAAGTGTACGTTTTTTACTACTACTTTTTAGCTTTCGCGATGTGACACAAAGAGCACAGGGATGACGCATCGGCCGCTCTTTTCACAGAAGCGGGTGTGCACCTGCGTAGGTACGATCCGATCAGTCGGTTTAGGCTACTTGCTGCAGAGGATGAAGGTCTAGCCAACGTTACACCGACGTCTGATTCAGATAAAGAGACGATACATTAGCAATTGTTAGGATACTCTAAAACTAAGGGTAATATCATTCTAGGCCCTTCATCACGATATCAACATTTTGATCAACATCCCATTGAAGTTCCGACATGAAGTTAAGGATGGGATCAACTTCAGATTTTGTGGAAGTCAAGAGTAGCCAAACGGCGTCAGGGTTTTGTCTCCCAGCTCGTGTGTAGAGTTGCACCGCACACTGTTGCAACTCTTCTTGTGCAGTAGATGCCAAAAATCGTCTGAAAGCCAGAGTGACCTCCCAGAAGGATGGTTCATGTTGATGAACGTCTGCTAGGGCGGCCGTCATGGTCTTGAGTAGGGAGCGATAAAGACGATGGGAATGTGTGTAAGCTGACTGGGCTCCAGATCCCCCCTTTTCACGACGGCTGAGAGCGCTGGTCCTCTCTCCGAGTTCGAGCTGGCGGAGCATGGTACGGAATTTGGGCCACACATCATCCCAAATTCTTCTAAATATAAACTCCCCTACATGTTCAGCCAGTGCTTCGATCAGTCCTGCAGCAGCCGTAACAACAAATGTTTCTACGTCTTGAAGGCGGTTGAGAATAAATGGCCAAGCCGAGTGGATAGACGGAAGAAGGGATGACTCCGGAAGAACGGGAACGGCCAAGGTGAGCAAACTGAGGATTCTGGCTCTGATGACGGGCGATTCGTGAGTCAAGAAATACATGGATCGTGCAACTATTTGTTTGGTCAGAGCTTGGATAATGGTAGGTGGTGGCTCGTCAAAGGCTGGAGGATCATTGGGTTGTTCATCCACTTCATCCACTTTTTCATTGTCGCTTTCAGCATAGACTTTGGCCTTCCCCCAGGGCTCTTTCGGTGCAGGTCCATAGTCGGTCTTGTCATCTTCATGGTCTAGGTTGTTGAACCTAGCTGGTAGATACGCAAAGAAACCGTCGAGTTTCTTCTTCCGTGACCGTAATTCTAGGGTAGCTTTATTGGGGGCACTGCTAGATGGATTTGCCTTCGCTTCCAGTTCAATGACTTTGAGAACCTGAGTCAAAACATCAATCAGGCCGTCCACGACAACGCTGTATCCATGGAATTCATCGAGGCGGTCAAAACACTCCTCCACGACATCCCCCGCCTTCTCCACGATATCGGTACCCACAAGACGAATCATGATCCCTAAAACTTTTGTTGCATCAATATCAAGCCATCGTTGTGTTAATCGTCGGGAGACAGAATCAAGGACGTAGTCGAAGTTGGACAGCAGGAGATTGGCTGGGGATGCGAAAGAGGTTGCGACCGTAATGAAATTCAATGTCGCAAGAGCGGTTGAGGAGAGGAAAGAGAACGGCGACACGAGTGAGTGGAGAACAGGGTACAGTGTGTGTATAAACAGAGAACTGAAACGGCTCTGCGAGATTCCCGCAGAGACCGCCAGAAGCTGCAAGCATAGCGCTCGGTGGACCACCGGCTGAAGTTGCCTTGACCTCGGGGATGGTCGAGATGGGTGAACGATTTTGAGGGTTTCGTGAAGTGGTGTGACCCCTTTCTGATGCTGCACAAGCAGCGGGTGCTCTTCGTCTGCGCTCTCGCGCGCTTCTGCCTCGAGACTAGGGTTAGGATCGATTTGGTCCCATATCTCTGCGATCATCCTAGCATACCCTTTGGCGTGTTTTTCCAGTCGCTTTGTAGAAGGATGCGAAAGCGACGTAGACAAGTGTTCGTCGTATAGTGAGATGTGTGCTGAACCTTCCAGCAGCCTGCATGCGCACCACAATGCTGCCACAGATACAGACGTCTCTCCTGAGCAGCCAGTTCGAACGAACCATTCAACCGCGAAAAGGGAAGAGTCCCCACCGGCCGAACCAAGTGCGTGGAACATTCTTTTCAACGCATCGCGAGTTTCGTGAGAGGAGATGTTCTTGAAAACGAGTTCCGGAAAGGAAATTGAATATGGCGTCTCTGGATTGGACTCGAGGGCGAGCTGAGCGCTTGAAGTATGGGTAACGACAATCGGAGGTTCTAAGATCTCTAGAACCGATAACAAACCCCACCCCCACTTCTCAATTCCACCAGTCGGACCCAGTAGTTTACCGATACCTTTCGACACAAAATCCAAGCCTTGATGGGCCTGATCAGTGGTTGCAATACGACAAGCGGCCTCTATTAGTCCAGCAGCATGAGTGACCTTTGCGTCAGCCTGAGTAGACAAGAGTCGTGGTAATGCCGATAAGTTGTTCCCTAAGTTTGTCATGAGAATTTGTTGAAGCGGAATTTGTGCATCTGAGCTGTGAGAGAGGAGGTCTAGAAGTAGTCGCCGAGCTTCTACAGACACAGAGGCGTAATCAGAAAGGGAAATAGATAGTAGGAATGACAATAAAAGTGGTGTAGTCTGAGGGAGAGCCAGTGGTGTAGCTCCAATGACTGTCGCGGAGAACGTGGCGAGCGCTCGTAGGGCCGAAGGTGTTGGATGAGCAAGAAGGGGGTTTAGGCTGTTGATTGCAATGTGCAGTTGCGTAGACGTCCCTCGCAGCCACGACTCGGTCCGTGGTGTACCAAATCGACTTCTTTCTTCAGCTGGAGGCGTTGGTAAATCATTCATATTAATGAGGTCATCCAGATTGCGAACACGTCGAAGTGCTCCGTGTTGGATGCAAATATCGTCACCAATGGCCTTGACTATTGTATCCTGCATCACGAGTAATGCTCGAGCAACAACATCACCATTCGCCCAGCCTTTTCCTTGTGGAACACCAAGAGAGATCTTGGTCATGGTACTGACAATCCCGGGTAGAACTGATGGAATCAATGAGTCTGGAAGATAAATGTTGACCAAGATAGACAAGACATCGAGCGAGGCACGCTGTAAAGGGATGTGTTGCGACGAGGTTGTGTTCAGTGTTGCATCCAGTGTCTGACCTATGATTGGGATAAACTTCGAGTCTTTTGTGAGCCCTTGGAGCTCGGACAACCGTTCCTCCGCTTCCATGGTCGGAAGGGACCTCTTGAAGGCCTCCTCTGGTGCGCGGGGGCGTAATATAGTCTTGAGAGTCAGCATGGCGGCCGCCTTCGTTTCGTCATCTCGACTTTTGCCCTCCCCTCCTTTGTTCTCAATCCCCCCAATAACGGATCCAGAGAGCATGAAGATCTGCTCCCAGACTTTCACGTCACATGTCCACCACCAGCTCTCAGCAAGGAACATCAAGACCGTGAATATCTTTTCCAAGATCCCGTCAGGTATCTCGGAGGACGAATTACGTTGTAAGACTGTCGAGACGGGTAGGAAGACATAGGATATCAGGTTCGAGTTGAGTTGCTCGGAGGGTATCTTGCTTAGGACTTGAATGAGGTCATTCAAATGGCCAGACGTTTTGCTAAGTGAGCCTGGTGAAAGACGTGATGCCCCTAGTAGCGGCACACACACGGCCTTCAGCTACAAAGGCTCAATGATGTGGGCATAATATCTCTAGAGAAATGTCACACCTTTCCGAAATGAGCCTGAGCAGTTGGTTCTTCGCTCGTCATTTGAAATCTAGACTGAATAAATGTCGCGAGGAGTTGATGTTACACGCAACATTTGTCGAGTTCGTAGTACTCAACTAGTTACAATCGATGGTTTCAGCGCATGGTTTTTTTGATCGAAAAGCCGAGTTCAAAAGTCCTCCAAGCTTTCCTATTTCAGGGTTCCTTCAAAATGCCGCAACAAGATCAAGAAGAGTCGAAAGAGATGAAGACAAGTCCTCTCGAGCTTTAGGTAACAATCACGTGCAGCGGACGGAGGGGTTTCGATTATAATACTTCTGAGTTTTTGTCTACCTCACTTTCCTCCGAGTCTATTTCATGTATAAACTCTATCCAATGAGAAAGGCGGACTAATATCTTCTTTTACTATCTAGATGTGTCTTTGACGACGTTAGCTGGGCCACCGCATTCACTTCTGAGATCCTTCCGATGTATTGTATTTGTCGTATGACTTTTGGATGGCAATAAAGTGAAGAAAGTTTTCGCCGATCTTATCATTGCTTGGGTATGTTTTTACCCACTTCCACTATCTTCATATCCTCACCCCTCACCCTACTTTTGAACAGCGTCTACGTCGTCGGTATATGTGCTAGCTCTGAATCCTTGTGGCCAGCATCACCTGGGTTTAAAAGGAGGTCAAAATGACGGTCGAGAAACCAAACCTCCTTTTGATTGATTCATATGATTCATTTACTCACAAGTGAGTATCATCGCGTGATTTTTGCCGGGATGGGTTTTGAACTACCTCCTTCATCTACAGCCTGGCCGCTTTATGCCGTCAAGCAATCCCGAGTTCGTCCATAATCATCATTAAAAACGACGAAGTCGATATCCAAATTCTGCGGCCCTACCTTCTCCATTTCTCTGCCATTATTGTTGGACCTGGCCCTGGCTCTCCAGACATCCCTGAGGACATAGGGATCGTTAAGGACCTGTGGGCACTGAAGGATGACGATGTCCTTCCCATCTTTGGGGTATGTCTCGGACTGCAGAGCATGGCCATCGGGCATGGAGCGTCTCTGAAAAGACTTAGTACTGTCAAGCATGGCCAAATCTCACGGATACAGCATCATGGTACCGATCTGTTCCAGGACATCGGATCGATTCAAGCAGTGCGATACCACTCACTGCATGTAGAATTGGAGATGGACGGGCCTGTGAAGGAGCTTGCATGGGCAGAAGATGAAGAGAACGGGAAGGTTTTGATGGCGGCGAGGCACGCAAATCGACCATTTTGGGCGGTGCAATATCATCCAGAGTCCGTCTGCACTGATGATGGAGGTTTGCAAATTGTACGGAATTTTTGGAGCCTTGCGCAACAGTGGTCCAAACGGGTGGGACGGCGAACGTTACCTTGGAACTCCAGCGTTGGAGGCAAACTTGGCTGCTCCTGGCCATATGCACCGTCGTCACCTACCGCTCCAGATACAACCAACCATCGAATTGTTCTCTCGTCATCCCTTCACCGACGCGACCTGTCGATTGTGGACATCTGCGAAGTATTTGGTGCATCTCAAGATTCACGTCGGTTTGTCCTCCTAGAATCCGCATCTCAGCCAGGCCGATTTTCGATTGTGGGTTCGGTATCTGCTTCAACTATTCACTTGCAATATCACATCGGTGACTCTTCGATTGCCGTGGCTAGGAATGGTAAGACTGTTCATGAGAATCTAGGCTCTTCGGACGTCTGGTCGTGGTTGGCCAAGTTTATGAAGGCAAGGAAGGTTATGAAGGGAAACTCGGACCTTCCTTTCTGGGGTGGCCTCATAGGGTACATGAGCTACGAAATTGGCGTCCTTTCATTGCAAGTACCGCTCAAGAGAACCGAGAAGGTCCCAAACGGTAAACATCCAGATCTTAACTTCGTTTTCGTCGAACGCAGTGTCATCGTGGACTCTGAGACGGGAAAAGTCCATGTCCAGTCTATTGCTCCCAACGATACTGCCTGGATCAAAGGCACCGTGGCAATGCTGGACAATATCTCAGCACCACAATCTCCCACCCTTGAAGCGCCTATCCAGAACCAAAAGCCAACCATTATCTTCCCCGACAAAACCCAGTATATATCTCGTATCCGCCAAGCTAAAGAACATCTGTTTGCTGGAGACTCGTATGAGATCTGCCTGACAGCTCAGACACGCATATTCGTGCCCACCTCACCGTTGCGAGAAGGTTCATCCACCTCTTGGGAGCGATACAAGCGGTTGAGGCAAAGCAACCCAGCTCCACATTCTGCATATCTTCGTTTGCATCCAACAACACTTCTCTCGTCATCGCCAGAGCGCTTTCTTTCCTACACTCGCCCTCCTGGGACCCTCTGTCAGCTACGACCCATTAAAGGCACTGTTCGCAAAGCACCTCATATCACCCGCGCCGTCGCCGAACAGGCTTTGATTGGCAGTCCGAAGGAAGTGGCCGAGAACTTGATGATTGTCGATCTAATCCGTCATGACCTGCATGGTGTCGTTGGCGAAGGAGTTCAAGTCAAACAATTTTGCTCCGTTGAGGAATATGAAACTGTGTGGCAACTTGTCAGTGTTATCGAGGGGAGCCTGAGCGATGAAGCTATCTTGTCAGGTGCTGAGGAACAGCTAGGCTGGGAGGTTCTCAAACGAAGTCTTCCTCCAGGTAGGCTACAGATTTTGACAATTTCTTCACACATCTCACATTTTCTCCAGGAAGTATGACCGGAGCCCCGAAGAAGCGAAGCGTTGAAATCCTACAGACATTAGAAGATCAAGAACGAGGCGTCTATTCCGGTGTCTTTGGTTATTGGTGCGTTAGTGGCGGTGGTGACTGGTCTGTGACAATCCGCAGCTGTTTCAAGTTTGACGACGACGCCCAATCCGTTCCGCGTTCCACCCACGTTGAAGAATGGGCAATTGGTGCGGGAGGCGCTATCACAGCGCTATCTGATCCCGAGGGAGAATGGGATGAAATGGAGACCAAACTCCAGTCCGTTCTCAGGGCTTTCGGCGCTCTACCGTCCGATATTCCTTAACTCTGTCCATCATATCACCCTCGTACAACTCCAGACCGATATTTGTGCCCATAAACTAGACTCGCGACCAGCCAGGAGAACGTTAGCTTGCAGCTTCAGAACAAAGAGGACCTATCGATGGCCTTTCAGGTATACCACCTCACAGAGGGATCGGTCTACCCTTAAACATTATTAACTCAATTAGTACTGCCAATTATTACACTTCGATTAAAACTTTGGGACTTACGGTTTGCTACTAGCGTATTGAAACTTGCATGTAGAACAATATAATTCTTACGTTCTCCTCGAAACAATCAGAACTATTTACTTTTTTTCTCATGTTCGCAACCGCGGATACAGGCTACCCGAATCGGCATTTGTGTGGGAGGACAACACAGCCGAGGGCTGAGATGCCAACTATTTCTACCCTTCAAACCCGCGGCAGGCGGCGAATACACTCCTAACTAAACCACTAACAACCTGATACCTCTCCAGCAAGTGAAGCCATGATTCTGCCTGACGAGTGAGTAGAGTTCACTGGCCTAAAACCTCATCGAGCCCCTAGGACGCTACTAGTAGTTGACGTTGACCTGCGTCGCTTTTCAGGGGAATGGTGAAACAGCCTTTGGTGCATCTGGCCCCAGACTCCGCGCGTTCTGCTTCCTGGGATTCTTCAACATCGCTCGATTTGCCTCCAGGGTGAGTGTTGTGTATTTCAAAATTATAAGCATGGTCAAAAATACCTATTTCGAAGGTATCTAGAAACGCGCAGACCAAAAACAACTATCACATATACCTTCACTCCGCAAACCGAACCTGCTAATAGTATGATCTTGAGCCCTCCGGGTTATCTTGCCACGACACATTCAACATACTATATTTCTGTTAACTTGAACTGCTTCTCACCATTTTGTTATATCACAACCGTTCGGAGAGGTGGGTGGGATGGCGAGCTTGTTGGTGATTTCGAGTAAGCTCTCGCAGTCTCCAGTCAGTGTAATTTCTTTGCTGACTCTCTGCTCTGTAGAATGGGATTACTATCATCGAAAAAGCCCAGTACTGTCTGCATAGGTGGATACGAGTGTCCGATGACCGAAATGGTTGAGCAAAATCCAAAGATGTTCCGTTCAGGAGTGAGTCTCTTTGAAGTATGTTCATACTTTCGCGCCTCTGAATACAAATCCACTCGCAGTCATACCTATGGAAAAGCAGAAAAGAGCCCATAAAGACCACAGAACTTTATTGGGAAGAAACGTCAAATTCAGGCAGTTCAGTCTTATCGGTGAGCGACACTTGTGGGTTCAAGTGTCGCACAATCCTGACAAAAGCAGTGTTATTCTGGCAAAGAAAAGCGAGTGACAAACTGCATCGCTATGTTCAAGCCCTCCGCACTTCCTCGTCGACCGGGTAGAGCCGTTGCTTTGACGAGGCTGGAAGTAAGGCCCGAAGGTCATGATTGCTTAGACGAGATTGTCCTTTCCGCCCTGATTGTTGAACGAATGAGGACATCACCTTCAGCGCTCAAAGACCTCCCTATGTCGATGCTCAAGGAGCTCTTCTAGAACCAGGCCAGATAGATGTACGTTTTCGTGTATTAGATATGTGTATGATATTATTTGAATGTACGGTGACATTTTATGCCATGAGGGCTATGTGTTTCAATTCACTGGAGGGTTAGGGCGTTAGATCACGTCGAAAGAACTAGAAAGTATATTGCTTACTTGGCAACTTGCTCTCCGACTTTAATGGGAGGGTAGATGACTTCGTCTCCATCAGACTTTCCAGCATTCAAGTGCTCAACGCGCAGTTGTCGCGCCTTTTCGATCAAGGCTGGAATGGGAATCAGGTCATAATCTGACGACAAATGCCAGAAGAATGTCGAAGAGATACGAATTAGAGGTCTGTCTGGGAAAGTGACTTTTCGCTTTTCAATGACCTGTAGTAGTGAAGCACATAAGGACCAATTCGAAGAGACGGGCAAATGGCTTACAGCTATAGTCTGATCGTTGACAACAACTTCGTGGAATCCTGCTTTCACGAGGCCACCAGTAATGTGCTCGAGTTGTTTTCCAGCTTGGACAAGAAGGTTGTTCCCTTCTGGAATCTTAACAGGGATCCGCTTGCCTGTGTTTCGAGCCCAGACATGCAAACCTGGATAGCGTGATCGGCCATGAATGGTAAGGAAGTTCAAATCGGAGTGGAACCCAGCAAGGATGGTGTCCTTCTTGCCGTACTTGACCAAGTCCGAAGCAGTAGGCGCCAGCAGGTGGGGACTAAATTTGCAATTCGATCAGCCATCCCGGACGAGCTAGGTACAACTGACCCATAACGTCCCGCCTGTCTGAAAGTTTTAGCGGGAACTCCGAGACCGATTGCAACCATGTCGGTAAGATCAGCCACCCTACAAACCAATTAGAAAAGGTTGCGGATGTGCGACAGCTTACTTACGCGCTCTTCATTGACGTTCCCCATTGTTCCATTGTCGGAGTCCACCTCTCCTTCAAGAAGTCTGCTTGAGGAACGACGTTTGGTGCATTTAAACCGGGGAAGTGGGTCTCATAAGGCGGTTTTTCGCTCATCTTCCAGAAGAAGCGACACTTCGGGTCTGGCTCGTGAGCAGTAATGTCCAGAGGCCTCTCAGAGGGTTCCAATGCCTCGATAATCTTGAGACAAGGTTCATCAACGGCACACTTTGGCTTTTCGGTGTTCTCGAGAGTGACGCCAACTTGGTAGCTAAGCTCCGGACGCTCGTCTTTCTTGATGTCATCCTCAGGTTGATTGAAGTAGTCTTCAATCAGGTCAAGGAATGTTGCGTTGTCTTGCTCTGAGACGCGTGAGTCATGCAAGACCAGAGCACCGTAGATAATCAGAGCATCAGCTGCCTGATTTTAAAGAAATGCTGTAAGCCTTACGATCCATCCCTGACTGAATATAAAGTACCTTTTTGCATTCCCGAATCACAGCTTCAGAGTCTCGGTTGCCAGCAAGAAAGACGTCGAGGTCAATGACTGGAAGTTCCTTCGAGATATCGTGAGCTGACATGGTGGTTAGGTGGCAAGGACACGTCCACCCAAAGAGAAAGCTATTTGACCAATCGAGCCAAAATCAGTTGACAGTGCCATATGCCCCCGCACGAGCAGATTGAAGAGAGAAGCATGTGCAAGGAGCACAGCCACAAATACTGCCGGGGAACCGGGTCTGAGTAAGGGTGACTGTTTGGGTTCGCTTTATATTTGACCACTGCCACCTTGACTCACGACTTACACGCTTTTACATCCAACTACCACCATGATCAAGGTAGGACGCTCGAAATCCCCTCTTTCATTGCAGCTGATGACTTAATGAACCCCTTAGATATGGAGCATGAAGAAGAATGAGGATGCGGCTGCCAAGAAGAAGCCAAAGACTAGTGCCGCTCAGATTCGAGTTCAGAAAGGTGAGTTGTGTCAAATTTTGAGCGATTTATGGATTTGAGCTCGAGCGCCTTTTCCTTTTTCACAGATTTGACTGAGCTCGACTTGCCCTCTACGATGCAGACGAATTTCCCAGATCCAGCTGATCTTCTCAATTTCACTTTGACCATCACCCCCGACGAAGGTACGCGATTTTTGTCTTCAAACTTTCGATTGGCTGATCACTTACCTCGTGTTTTAGGCATGTACAAAGGCGGCGCGTTTGTCTTTTCTTTCGCTATCAACACCAACTATCCACACGACCCACCGAAAGTCAAGTGCACACAGACGGTGAGCATCGCATACGAAAGGGTAGAAGAGATTGAGTAACTAAACGCGCAAAATATCCAGATTTATCACCCCAATGTCGATTTGGAGGGGAATGTCTGCCTGAACATCCTCCGGGAGGACTGGAAACCCGTGCTAAACCTCAACTCCGTGATGGTTGGACTCCAATACCTTTTCCTTGAGCCGAACGCCGACGACCCTCTGAATAAAGGTTTGCTGCATTTTATGTCGTCACAGTGGAGATGAGCTAAACATCCTTTCCCAATAAACAGAGGCGGCTTTGGAGATGAGCAAGCACCGAGATACGTTCCTCACCAACATCAAGAATTCGATGCGTGGTGGCAGCATCAAGGGTGTCCAATACGACAAGGTCCTGGTATGATCTCCCACCTCCTGCACCACTCCGACATCTGCCATTCCATACCTTGCCGGTGGCTACTCTGGTCCTGACTCCTTTCCGAACCCTTTATCATCTGATCTTGCACATACCTACTCCGTCCTCACCATCTACATTCAGACTTCTTGGTGGGTAGATTCATAGAATGTCCAGACGTTTACTCCGGCATTGCTGTGTCTGATTAGATTGCACGTATTTAATTGTACGCATACATATCCGTTGCTTAATTGACACTTTCCATGGCTCCATGTAACGAGTTGGCTCTTCAACTGCCTCTGTAGGTCGTGAACGAGTAGGGACTAATGAGAAGAGGGATGTGATAATGGTCGCCTGGATTCTCGATAGTGAAGGTTATCTATGCAAAGGCTAGATATTGACTTTCGGGACAGTAAGCGTTGGTGACTTACCTCTACCCAAGGATAGAAAGATCTCCTGCTCGTGCGATCGAAATACTCCTTCGTCTTGAAAACGACCTTATATATCTGACCAACTCTCAAATTGGTATCTTCTTTCTCTGCCTCCGCTGATCCAGCAGGAGGAAGAAGATCCAAGCACCGACCATCCGCGTTTGTAGTCCTAGGGAATTGTCAATAAATACGGTGAAAGAGCCATGCAAAAGGAGTCGAACCCTTTGGCAAGAGGATGGAAGATGTCAGCACCGCCATCTTTCGAGACTTCGAGTTGTTGCAAACGAATAAAAATGCCTTCTGCAGGTTTGCCTGTCGAGGCGTCCAGGACTAAATCGACGTCAGCTAAAGATACAGGATCTGAGCATATAGTAAGTACCATGACAGGTTATGGGTGATTTGGACATGATGAGTAGGTGTAGGGTATTTTGAGGTGCCTAAGGTTCTTATATACAGTCATTTGAGAGAGATAAGATAGGATCAGTGGAGTAAATCTAATACATCCCCGACGCACAGCGGACATTTCATAAGAGTCTCGCTTCCACCCTATACATGTGTACCTCAAGCTCCGATGGGCATGAACACCAAGACCAATGTCGATTGGCAGAAACAAACTAAATACGAATGTGATACTTGAATTTCATAGCTCGGATAAAGTAGTGCCGTACTCTAGGTACATGCGGCAGTTTTCAAGACTATTTAGCTAGCCAAGAATCCAGAAGGTCAACAAAAACACCTGGTCTTTCGTAGAAAGCCAGTCTACCTCCTCTGGCCAACAGTTCGAATTTACCCATTCCTTCTTGCATGAGCGAAGGGTACTCCTCCATTTCTTCAGGATACACTAGGTCATTGCCACCTGTAACGAAGAGACTTGGAACCATCAGGTGTTTGAGGATCTTCTTTCCGTTAGAAGCCTTGTCGGAGGTGACGCTCTCAACGATTGCATTCGACACCTTTCCCATTCCCTCGATACTCCCAGCTGCGATCATATCCCTTACCCGCACCCAATTGGCATTACCGCGTGCATCGACTGACAGCCACCGATAAACAGCTTTGTCCGCCGTTATACCCATTTGCCAGCGAGTTGCAAGTGCAATCCGTGCGTCCCATTTCTCCTTGATCCACTTCTCTGTCTGTGTCGGCGAGCCCGGAAGAGGGAAGCTGATACCGACAAATGACCCAACGTGTGCTGACTTTTCGGTGTCTGGAAGCCCAAGGTAGGTAAGGGCTATGTTAGCACCGAGACCGAATCCAACAATTGAAAGGATATTGGAGATTTGCAGGTGCGCAAGCAGTGCGCGCAGATCGTTCGCCAACGATGAAAGAGTTACTTCTTCGGTGCTGACCAGCGACTCTGAGGAATAACCTCGAATGTCTGAATTGGAGAAGTGATCAGTTTACACGATTCTACACCAGTTAATCATGCTCACCATATCGCAGGAAGCGCCATTCAGGATGCTGCTCTTTCAGGAGCTTGATGACAGGATCCCAGATATAGAAGTTCAATAGAACCTCGTTGATAAAGACAAGAGTTGGGCTTGAAGCAGAAAGATTGCCTTCAAGCCTGTAATGAAGTATTGCTCCATCATGAGCGATGGTAGTGTCAATGGTGGTCAGTGTATCGTTGACTGGTTTGTGAGTCGTCTTCTCTTGGTAAGATTGACTAGGTGGAGGGTGTGCTACGATGGCTGCCATGGTGTTGGGTGAGTTTCAAGTTGTATATAGCCATGCTATGCAAGTTGGTGAGAGAGATGGATAAAGAGACATGTGCCTCGCGAGATGGCCGATCGGCAGGCGGGAATACGGTCCGCTGTAATGCCGGACTTCGAAAAGTTTACACTTTCCTTCATTCATCGACCATGACATCCTCTAACGGACCTCCACTGGGAAAGTACCTTGCGTCTACCGGTATGTGCAGTGAGCTAATAATATGGGGATTATTATTGAACTGAATAGCACAAAGATAAAAAGACTCGGGATAAAGCAATTAAAAACCTTTCGGTTTTCTTGTCTGATACTCAAGATGCTCTTCCAAAAGCCGAGATGGACAAGTTGTGGAAAGGCATCTTTTACTGTCCGTCTTTCGTAAATTCTGAATTTATAGCCGAGCTAACTCTTTGAAAGGCTTCTGGATGTCAGATAAACCTCTTGTTCAGCAGGCATTAGCCGCTGAGCTTGCAGGACTGCTTTTGTCGATAAATTCGACACAAGCATCACTAGCCTTTTTGGACGGATTCTGGGAGTCTACAGTTCGCGAATGGAACGGAATAGATCGTCTACGGTAAGCGATAATAGCCTTCGTGCCTTGCTCCAGTAAACCCAAACGCTCTGCAGGATTGATAAATATTACATGCTCATCCGCCGATTTGTGAATGCCACCTTCCGACTTCTTCTACGATCAAAATGGGATCAAGCCTCCTGTCAGGAGTATAACACTATTCTGACAAAGGAGGGTGGTCCTCTCTGGTACGTTCTCATGAGAGCCTGCACATTTCTGATCTCACCGTCACTATAGTCCAAATGATATGCGTGTGCCAACGAGTCTCTCATACCACATAGCCGATATCTATGTCGAGGAGCTAGACAAATCTCTTGGGTCCATATCCGATCCCCTACCTGCACCCTTAGGCACACTCTTCGATCCATTCTTCGTTCTCGCAGCGAGAGCTCCCACATCAGTCACTTACAAGCGGATACAGTCGGCTGTATTTGAGCCTCTGATATCGACTCTTGAACCAGAGGCTCGGTCAGAAGAACCTCCGAAATCAAAACGCATACGCCTCAACGAAGACTCGCCATACCCCCATCTGCTCAAAAACGCCTGTTTTGACGACCCCGAACGAGAAGGAACACAAGATGGTGCCGATTTGAAAAAGAAGATTCTCAGGAGGATGTTTGAAATCGCAAGCCAGCCTGAGACGAGAGACTCGAACCGGAGGAAGATGTACACTCTCTGGAAAGAAAGCTATGATGAAGATGTGGAGGAGTTATAGGCGAATAGCTGTACTGTCAATTAGAAGCTATCTGGATTTTTATCCTTCCGATTGCATTGGGTGTTTATGTCCTAGTACCCCTGTAACAGTTACCGTCGGTATGAGAGGGCTGTTCAAGTTCCGGATCCGCGGAAGCGCAAATGCTGACAGTAACTAAGGAGGATATCGGCCGGGGTCGAAATCTGAGCGACAAGCAGTTGAGAACCAAGCTTCGCTGAGCGCAGCTGCATCCAACTCGGCAAGAATGATGGCCGCTTTGCACTTAGATGACATAACGGCGGCCCGAAAAAGTTAATCCCCGACTCCAGAATACTGACCTAGTACTGCCCAATTTCGGATCCGGACCCCATTACCTGTGAAGCATTGGTGAGAGTTATCAGAACGACAGGAACCGCTGTGGGAGCTGAATGCCGAAGTTTGCAGCTCGCAGAGTCTCTCGATGTCAAAGGTTCAACCTGGCTTACCTCTCGACGCCTTGATCGGCATCCTCTCATTTTTGCCACCAGAGAGACGTACTCAGGACACGAGTGCGTGTACACTGGCCGCTTTTCTTGAAACAAGCCGTCTTTTTCGAGAAGCGGCTTGCGTATCGTCTCTTTGGAAGCCTCATTATACAACCCGTTATGGACACTGCAACGAGCGGCAAGAGAGTGTCCGGCGGCAAGTTCTTCAGTACGATTGGAGACTCATGTACGCAGAGCGTCGACGAATTGACCAAACTGCTGTGAGATGTCTAGAAAGACTCTTGAACTCAAGAAACGATCGCCAGACTCTCGCTGCATCCATCGCGGATTCCTCAATGGACGTTTGGGATGTTCTGGAGCTCGAAAGCAACTGTCCAGTCCCAGCCCCTTTTGGGAAGGAGGGAGAAGAATTTGAAGGAGAACGGATCCCCGAGCACGCACTCACTCGCCGATACTGGGCTAGGTCACTGTTGGAAGTCGTTTCTCGTGGTCATGCAGTCTCCAAATGGGGGGCTTACTTTCTATCCGGCACGGACCACGATGCTCCTTCATTTGAGGATGCACTGAAGCTAATGTCCTGCTTTTTTGGTGTATCAGATTCGAGAGTACGTCATCTCGTTATTGACAGTGTTGAGTCTACTAATCAGTGCGAATTGTCAGCTTACTATCTTACTGGACGATCTCACTTCCAGGTGTAGGGGTGTTCTAAAACAACGTCGCATCATTTCAGATTTGAGCCAACCTGGTTTTGATCTTCTTGTCTTATGCAGAGAAATATGCGCTTTCATGCATAATGAAGGGTTTGAGAGATTGTCCAGTAGGTTTCTGGAAGGTGTCTTCATGGAACAACCAGACACTTATGGTTGCTCCCGCATACTCTAGGTAACCCAGATGTCCTCGATGGTTTCCCCCATGTGTTTCTTTCAACCAAAAGGGACACTTTACCAATGAGTCTGGTCCACATATTTGCTGCGATCGGGACCCGTCTGGGGCTCGACGTCTCCCCTATCAATTTTCCAGGCACTGTACTTGCATACGTGCGACCACTGACTTCCGGAGAGCAGCCCATCGTCGTCAACCCGTCCTCTCATGCACCAGCTGAGATTGTGGCGGAATTACAAAATGCGAATCCAGTCCCACAAACCCACCTTCATTTTCCAGTGGGAAATCTCCACAGTCGTCTAATCCCATGCGACGGAGCATCGATGTTGATGAGAGCCTCTCGGAATGTTCTCGGAGCACTTATGAATGGCCATGAAGCAACTCGGTCTACGGCATATCCTGCACTATTGCTCACTTTTTGTGTCAACATCTTGTTCCAAATGGATGACAACTCATTATCCAGATTCTTCCAAAATATCCATGTCCAACCCCTTGATTGCATTTTCCTGTTGAAAGATTTATCGCCTGCCCTGCTTCCAAGATGCCAAACGCTACTTAAGGCCCACTGTCATACTGTCCTAAAGGAAGAAGTCATAGGGGGGACGGTGCAGCACCACAGAGACAACAATAGCGTCAAATTTTTTGTGGGGATGCCTTTCATTCACGCTAAATACCAATACGTTGGATTCATCTGCGGGTGGGACGTAAGTGACTTCGTGTCCTCATCGAAGTAATCTGGCTTACGGGTCTTGTGGACTTGTCATAATTACCTCAACAGGAAAGTTGTAAGGCATCGGAAGAATGGATCCTCAGCATGAAAGTGGAATCTCTAAAGAAATCAAAGCATCAACCATTTTACAACGCCCTTTCTGAAGATGGGAAATTACGATGTAATATTTTCTCTGCCTTCATTCTTGTTTCAGTGAATGACCACACAGCCCAGATGTTGCGGAGGAGAATATCACTCCGATAGCATTCACGAGGCAACATCTCTTTGAAGTTTACACTGAATTTTCGACCTTCCCACTTTATTTCGAAGGTGTTGAGTTTGCCAAAGAGCCGGAGAAAGGGATCAATCATCGCGACGGAAGGGGTAGATTGCTGATGAACCCACATACTCGACATGTGTATCCGGATGACGATGCTGTTGGACGTCATTGGATAGAGACAGGTTATCCAGATATGTAGACTGTAGTCGACATTAGCATTCGATGGTTTAATGTAACATCGTAATTGTATAACAACATATTGCATTAGCTATCAACGATTCCAGCATCGACCATCTCCGTCACCCAGCTCATCAAAGCCTCATCACGTAGCTTTACAACTTCCAACAACTTTCTTATGCCCACAAACGCCTTGCGACCTCGTCGTTCCCCTTCACTCTCATCTCCTTCGCCCCCTTGCACGATATCCAGACCATCTCCGTCTTCCGGCTCTTCCAAGACACCAGGGAAGCCGAAGTGATCGGCATCAGCTCGAGGTGCAGCGTCAGCGGATGCGAAGGATGTGCGGAATAAGATTCTAATTATTAGCAGAGCGGTCAAGGATGTCGATGGAGGGTCAATTATAGGGAGGTCGTAAGATATTGTGGTACTGCGAGGCGGAGGAAGTGGCCGATTCGTTGGCGAATCAGTTGGGTAAGGAAAGTGCTCCGAAGGAAGTGTAATGGTGTCACTTTGCGATGGGTGTTTCTGCGTCGGTTGGGTACTTGAGAGGTGAGTCAACACATGCAGGCTAAGCGCACGGTTCGAGAGCGGCCTTTGAGGGCAGAGTGTCCACGAGCAAGGCGATTCTGCCGTTTCTATGACTTTCAGGTGTTCCAGAACATGATCATAAAGCTCTCCTAGAGAAGAGAATGGCTGCGCTGGACACTGTGATCGATCCCAGAGGCACCGATATCTCTCGTTGGGAGCAGATTCCTTGCGTCGGTCCACGCCTCGTACGACAAATCTTTGAACAGGTGCGGGAAGAACCATGGCCTGCGCTTGTGGAAAGACGCTGTTTACGTTCTTGATGACATCCGACGCGACAAGGAGGGGATACTGTTCTGCGAACGGGGTGAAGGCATCCTTGTACATATTCCAGAAATCAACCTGGGTTAATTCTCCATCGGTCTTAGCAACGAACATAGCCCTCATCCTAACCAACACATGTTGAAAAGATAGATCCGACCATTAAACGGGTGGACATACCAATCATAGCATCGCTGCGGCTCCGGTTTGGAGACAAGACTTTCAAGCTCTTCTTTCGTAAGTTCGTGGTCTCTAGTGGCCTGTGCCGACGAGGGGACTGTATAAATTGTCCCAGTCACGTCTATTGTAATTGTTTTTTCCAGCCCATGTTGTTCATGAACCAGTAGACTTGTAAGGACCTTGAGAACCCGTGGCATTTCTGGGTGCAGCAAGAAAGCGCGAGCCATGGCCGGATGTGATACGTGCGCGTACATGTAGTTGAGGCATGCGTCCATCAAAGTCTTGTCCATGAATAGTGGAAGGTATCGAATGGAGGCGGTCAACGCAGCTGAATCCGGCTTGATATGTTGGGCATTTGCAGGGTTCGAGAACAGAGCGGTTAGGATCGATAATGAAGCCGTAATCATGCTTCTATTTGTTGAGTATCCCAATATATGCATCAACGGTGGTATGGGATTCATCGTGGCTGGTCTTGATGGGTGGATCACATAGTGCGCAACAATGATATGAAATAAGTCGATCACGTATAAAAGCACGTCCGTGTTTTCATCCTTTGTGTGATCCAGGTTGTGTAGCGCATTCATAATGAGAGGTATCGTATGTGAATGAGTTGCGATTTGGATGGCATTTCTCTCCGTCAGAGCGGCATTTCGAAGGACGAAGAGAGATTCAAGGGCATAACGCTGCTGGCGCGTTATGTCTGGTGGTGTTGAAAACAGGAGGTCCTTGTCCGTGAAGCTCTTGTATCCTTCCGTGACATACCACTCTGGCCAGTCGAATAGGACGTCAAGGGCCCCAGTTATTTGGTCGAATAGGACGAAAGTTTCGTTGTATGCAAGTCTGCACAGTCGCTCAAGAGCCCAGGTGATGTCCGAGTGGATGCCAGACCGAATAGATAGGGTCATTCGATTGTTAAAAACATGCTCTGTGTACCATCCTAGCGACGCAAGATGCTATGAATGTTGATCCCAAGTGAATGGCCACTAAACGCACTTTCATAGTCGTCTCGTACGTCTGGGCGAGCAGCTTGCTGTTGCTGTTGTTGATGGTGTTGAGTAGGTTGATATGTGGGAGCTGTTCGATAATGCGAGGACTGTGGAGGAATCCCTCTGTTATTGATGAAAGTTGTCTGCATGATGGTCGACTGTCGACGCGTCAAGTCACAAGTTGAAAGGGTGGCTGCAATGTTCGAAATGGAAAATCGCGTCCTGTCACGGCGTGACCAACACGTGGTGACAGGCAGTCGAGCCGCTGCGGTTGGGGCCCGTCGTTAGATACTTACCCTTTTGCTATAACCACAGCTAAAACTTGGGATGAACTTTGGCCAACCACCTACGCAGCCGGGCAGCTTTCAGATTACTTCAAAATTCATCGGGATCTACGGTAAACTCTTACAAGGCATACCACCGAGCCAAATCACACCAGGACATGACCAAGATCGTTTCTTCTCTGATCTTCTCGACCTGAAGGTTGATAAACCTTACCTAGACGGAGAGTTTCACAAGCTGTCTAGGGATGCCTGTCTTGGAAGGCTGAAGGTACGCGTCAAACCCTTATCGTTCAACTCGAAAATATTTGAGTAAATGTTTGGATTCGGAAATTAGTAGCCTTTCCTGAGCACCTTATTCAAGACTTGCATTAAACACACTCGAACTGCGAGATACGATGATGTTAAGAAATCACACGCGATTGAGACTCTATCTATCCTGATTTCTCGAATACTGGCCAAGAACCTCACCGGCTGGGAGATAATGGATGTCTTGGCTGGCTCTGTTGCCCAAAGTGATCTGGTCTTCTCGGTACTCATTGCTTAGCCTTACCGTTATTCACTCACTCAAGATTCCACTAGGAATTCACAGAAGTTCTGGACTCTATCATGGGCGACCTCGAAGCTCCGGGTGAGTCGCGGTCAACACAGAATTCGAGACGGATTTATTGAAGTGTAAAATATAGCCAGCATTAGACATCAGATTCTGCAGCTCGCGCTCACTTATATGTGCAGTGTAGCACAGTTGAGTACGGGGGCATATTTTCTGCGACGTGATTTCTTCCCATCAATTGTTTCAGTAAGCGCTCGTGGCTTCAATACCGAGAGGTAACTGACAAATTATGAAGCTCGTAAAGACAGTCGAAATGGAACAATACACGTTTGAGGCCATCCTATTTCTTGCAATTTTGGCCAATTATCATAAATCCGATGCAGCAAAGCTGAATCCATATCTCAAACGCATACGAGAGCTGACCGATGGTGACTTCATGCGGAAACTATGTTGGGCGTCGAATTTTGCTCTACGGACTGCGATCAGGTACGCTATCGCCAAAACCACTGTATGCTCTTTTTCATCTCCAATTATTTGGCAGCTCCTATCAAGAGATACTGGACGATTCTGTGACGCCAACCATACAGGCCTCCTTAGGTTCAGTCATGACACGTCTACGACCTGACCGTGTACTTGCTTTGGCTTCGCTGAGTACACCTAAAGATAAATATCAGGATCAGTAAGGATTTTGTTTCCGTGTATTTTGAAGAAAAGTAACTTACTTTGGCTTGTCGATAGACCAATAGAAGCCAGCGTTGTTTTACTTCCAATATATGAATTATTACGGCCTAACCCTTTATTCATGACGGTTCTACTCGAGGATCTTGTATCACCTCCAAACGACGGGGATTCGACGACAGTGCTCCCATGCACTCTCATATCTTTTGCGTCTTACCTGTGTACCCATGCTTCATCAACATCATCGGCAAGGTCATTGGCATACGCTAGCCTATCTCTCAATATCTTGCTTACTTTAATGGAAAATAACATGGTGATGGAGTTCATGACCCAGACAACTCTACCACCGGTTCGTCTCTGCCGCCAGGTATTTACTTCTTTTCTCAGCCTAATAGCTCTCTGATAGTCATTATCTAGAGATTACCAACCCTACCCCCGCCTCCAAATTCGCAGGCGCCAATATGCTCCATCCTAGATTGTTGTACTCTTTGGCTACGCCACAATCTGCACAAACGTCTGGAGGTTAACTCTTATACGTAAGGCCATGCTCTACCGTCAGGGTCTCCGCTAAAATTCTTTGTCAGTAATTGCGTCTGGATATGCTTTCGGATAATATGGTTCCTGCAACATCGTAAGATACGGCTCGGTGAGTTCAGCGTTTGTGATCCTCTGTCCTGCTCACCAGTAACACCGTAGTCTATGACTGGTCAAACCTCTGGAGTTCTATAATTGGCCTATTGAACTTCCTCTCGTCTAAAACCGACGCTTTGCACACTACAGGAGGTATTGAACTCCTAGCGTCCGAGGTAACTATGGCTTCGCCAGCTCTAGAAGCCGATAAGGTGCTAACCGTCGATTGAAACAGACGATTCGTCTATTGGACTTTGCCCTCTGCACATCTGAATCGTACTTGCCGTCTCCGCGCGCTCTGCACGAATTCATAGTGAGTATCCACTTAAGCCCTCGGGTACCTCGACGCTAAATGTTTATCAGTACGAGCTTGTGCGGTCATCGCCTATTCTTAAGAAGCAAGACCCACTCTTGAAGTCCTTGGCACTCCCTCATCCTTCCGGAATCCGACCATCGTACGGGAATGAACCCATTGAGGACATTATCGCTCATGTTGTGGATATCGCAGACTACTATGGCGGGAGGATTGCAGAAAAAGGAACTGGGCTTGGGAACGTGAAGAACGTGATGAAGGTCGTTTCTGATGAAATCGAAGCAAACGGAGTCCATGGCGCCAAAGAAATAGGAGAGACTGTGCCTGTGTATGTTCGGTCTGTCCACTGTATAAAGTACTGACGCCCTTTTGCAGGACTCGCTCTCAGGACGTCTTGGACTTTGCACGGTTTGCGTGTGGAGATGTCCTAGCGTTGATACCATAACAGGCAAGTTTTACGTAATATTTTGCGGGCCTCCGTTGCTCCGAGCCACTAGAAAAAGTTTTTGTCCCCTGCTAAATCTATATTGGTTTGGCGCTCGACGCCGCACTTGTCGCCCGCCCACCATCATCGTAAAAATGCTCAAAAACTCGCAAAAATCATCAGAAATAAAACCGCTTCATCCAACACTAAGAAATGATTATTTTCTTGCATTTACGCGTCAAAGGTCGCTTATCGGGCTATTACGTCGATAAGCTAAGGTTACTCGGTGAATGGCTCGGTGGGCTTTTAACGACCCTTGGCCAAATTTTAGTTTCATCCTCCTCTTCCCCGCTCGTGGCTTCCTCATCACAAAGCTATGGCTGCCTTGCGCTCTGCCTCAGCATTGAGGGGGTTGGTCGGCTCACAGTTCTCCAGGTTGCCTATCATTCGCGCGCGCGGTCTGGCGAGCCTCAAACCACCGAGCTCGCTATTCGCGCCGTTGGACACCTTTCAAGAGCGCCACATAGGACCAGATGATGCTGAAGCAAGCAAGATGCTTTCCCAACTAGGGTACGACTCCATGGATGCCTTCGTTGCTGCTACGGTTCCTCCAAAAATTAGGGTCCCTGCCCAGGCCGTCGACAACTCGTCAATCTCCCCATTAAGCGAAATCGAACTTCATGCAAGAGCAAAGGAGTTGGCTGGTCAGAACAAGCCATTCAAGAGCTACATTGGAATGGGATATCACTGCGCTGTCGTTCCCCCAGTGATTCTTCGAAATGTGTGTCCGGCTGACTGAATCGTACGTTTTTGTCATAACGCGTAAACATGTTAGGTCATGGAAAATCCTGCCTGGTACACCCCTTACACTCCCTACCAGCCAGAGGTTGCACAAGGTTTTTTTATTCTTTAGCTTGGACATGAAATTTTGTTGATCGCGTGCCAGGTCGTTTGGAATCCCTCGTCAATTATCAGACCATGGTAATGTCACTTACCTCGATGGATATTGCAAATGCGTCTCTTTTGGACGAGGCTACTGCAGCGGCTGAAGGGATGGTCATGGCTTTCGTATCGGCACCCAAGAAGAAGACTTTCATAGTTGACTCTGGCGTCACTCCTCAAACAGTGGCGGTCCTTCAAACACGCGCTAAAGGTTTCGGTATCAAAGTTATAGTTGGTGATGCGGTTGCATTGTTGGACGATCAATCTCTGCGCTCTGATATCTGTGGTATTCTCGTTCAATACCCTGACGTCAATGGGACCATCAAGGATTTCAGTACTCTCGCAGAAACCACGCATTCATTAGGCGCTCTCATCGTATGCGCCACAGATTTATTGGCGTTGACGAAGATTAAACCTCCTGGTGAATGGGGCGCCGATGTTGTTGTCGGAAACTCGGCTCGATTTGGTGTTCCCGCCGGTTATGGTGGTCCGCATGCTGCATTTTTCGCCGTGACCGACAAACTCAAGCGCAAGATGCCGGGAAGACTCATTGGTCGCAGTCGAGACACTCAAGGCAACCCGGCATACAGATTGTCTCTTCAGAGTGAGCTTATCCTTGCGATACGGCCCTTCATAGATATTGATGGTATTTTCTGTAGCTCGTGAGCAGCACATTCGCCGCGAAAAAGCGACCAGCAACATTTGCACAAGTCAGGCCCTCCTCGCGAACATGGCCGCCATGTATGCTGTCTATCATGGCGCTGTCGGTCTTGACCGTATCGCAACAAAGGTCCACAAGTTCACCCAAGTCTTCAAGTCTGCCGTCGAGCCGATGGGTTACAGGTCCATCAACGAGTCATTCTTCGATACGGTAACCCTTGACGTGTCTGCTATTGGTTCTGCCGAAGCTGTCCACGCTCAAGCAATTGAAGCTGGAATTAACCTTCGCCGCATTGATGACAAGCATGTCGGCGTCAGCTTTGATGAGAGCGTTTCCCCCAGCGATCTTGTTCAGCTCGTGAATATCTTCTCCTCGGCCGCCTCAGCGAGCCCAGTCTCTCTCGACAACTTCAGCGACCCTGATGCCGCCTCCATCCCTTCCGCTTTGCAGCGTACATCTGAATATCTACCCCATCCTGTGTTCAACAAGCATCACTCCGAAACCGAAATGTTGCGCTACATCCACCACCTGGCTGCCAAGGACATCAGTCTCATCCACAGCATGATTCCCCTTGGAAGTTGCACCATGAAGCTGAACAGCACGAGCAGTATGATTCCTCTAACGTGGCCAGAATTTAGTTCTGTTCATCCTTTCGCACCTTATAATCAAGTCCAGGGATATCACCAGATCATCAAGGTCTGTCCCATCTGATTGCATACACTTTTTTGCTTGCTGACTTCAGTGTTCTAGGAACTCGAGGACGACCTGTGCAGGATTACTGGTTTCCATTCAGCATCGCTTCAGCCCAATTCTGGTGCTGCTGGTGAATACGCTGGACTTTGCGTCATTCGCGCATACCACGAATCCAGAGGAGAAGGTCATCGCGATATTTGTTTGATTCCACTCAGTGCCCATGGTACCAACCCCGCTGTAAGTTCTTTTCTTTTCTAAATTTCGACATGTCCTCATTAGGGTTTTAGTCTGCTGCTATGGCTGGATTGAAGGTTGTCTCCGTTAAAGTCCATCCCGATGGAAACCTTGATCTCGAGGATCTGCGTGCAAAAGCTGAGAAACACAAGGACAACCTCGCTGCCTTCATGGTAAGCTTCAATTCTCGAATCTGGTCGGAAATCTCTAACATTTGCTGTAGATCACCTATCCCTCAACCTTTGGTGTCTTTGAAGCTGGTGTCCAGGACGTCAGGATACTTTACCTCTCTTGATGTGTGCTCGTTGTTGACTAGAAATCTAGGCATGCAAGATCATCCATGATAATGGTGGTCAGGTTTACCTCGATGGTTCGTCTTGATCTATGTGTGTACCCCATGAATCTGACCAGTAATCTAGGCGCCAATCTCAACGCCCAAATCGGTCTCACAAATCCCGCTACTTGCGGTGGTGACGTCTGTCACATGAATCTTCACAAGACCTTTGCCATGTGTGTAATATATCATTTCTTTGTAGGATAGTAACTGACGCGTCGCCTGAAGCCCCCACGGAGGAGGAGGCCCTGGTGTTGGGTATGTTCGGCCTTTCTCTGCGTTCCCCCAGTCTTCTGATCCTCCTGTTTAACAGTCCTATCTGCGTCGCAGAGCACCTTGCACCTTTCCTACCCAGCCACCCAGCTATGCCCGTGCGAGGCGAACAGTCAATCGATGCAGTCTCGGCAGCACCATTCGGTAGCGCTTCTATCAATCTCATCTCATGGGCATACATCAAGATGCTAGGAGGGAAGGGGCTTGTGGACTCTTCCAAGATTGCTCTATTGAACGCCAACTATATGGCTAGTCGCTTACAAGGCCACTACAACCTACGCTATAAAAACGACAACGGACGTGTCGCTCATGAACTTCTCATCGACCTGGCAGAGTTTGACAAGTCTGCTGGCCTGAAGGTCACCGACTTTGCGAAGCGGTTGCAAGACTATGGGTTCCATCCACCGACATGTTCTTGGCCTATTTCAACTTGTATGCTCATTGAACCCACGGAATCAGAGACATTGGAGGAACTGGACAGGTACTACCTTCCGGACATCTCTTCTGGAGGAGCAGACTAACCACTTGTTCGTCAGGTTCTGTGATGCTATGATCTCGATTCGCCGAGAAGCAGAGGACATCATACAAGGCAAGCAACCCAAGGACAACAACCTCTTGAAGAAGGCTCCACATCCCATCTCCATCATTGCATCCTCCGAATGGGACCGGTGTGTTACTTTCTTGCTTTATGCGGACTAATTTTTGACAGTTCTTTAGACCCTACACACGCGAACAGGCTGCTTATCCTGTTCCTTGGTTGCGCGAGAAGAAATTCTGGCCGACCGTTTCACGAATTGACGACGGTGAGTGTTGAGGTAGATTATTATTGGTTTACCGCTCATATTGAGACCCACAGCTTACGGCGATCTTAACTTAATCGTAAGTTGTCTGTCTCTCAAGGAAAGCGCCTTGACTGATGATCGCTTCCCAGTGCGACTGCCCTTCCGTAGAGGAACTAGCCCAATAGACCTTCTAGACTCTGTTTTGTAGATGTTTCTGCTTTCTGTTTCTCCGGTTTTATTTGCATGGGCTTTCTATTCCTCTAGAGGCTCGCCCAGCCTATTTTTGCGGTGCTCAACCACGCATCTTATCATTACCATTTGTAACATTATGTTGGGTATTCAGTGGTCTTATCTCATGTCGTTTGTTAACTCGTTGGTTCACGGATCTCGTATTGCGCGTGGAAGACTCGCCCATAATTCGGGAAGCGCTTTCTCTACAGCAGTCCGATACGCTTTCCACCACCCTTGCTTCTTCGTAAACTTCCGGAATATCTGGATTGTGGCAACGTGAGGTTTGGCTCCAGCCCTTCCCATCTCCACGCAAATGACATTGAGGGCTTCATCGAAGTGTTCGTTTCGGCACAGCGCCTCAACCCATGTATCCCAGTTATGCAAATCGAGTTGGAACCCAACTTTTTGCAGTCTGGCGATGAGAGCCCTGCCAGCTCGTAACTGGTGCATGTAGCCGCAGGCATCCAGCATAATGTTCACTGTGATCTGGTCGTAACGACCTGACAAGAACATCATCTGCCACAGCTTCTGCGTGTTGTTCCATAATCCCAATCGCTGGTAGGTGTTCATGAGTTGGTTCCACAGCGTGGCATCTGGTGTGATGGCAGCGTCGAGGGTGAGATAGTCATGAACGCGACGGGTGGTCTCGACAAGGCGTTCGTGAATGGTACTGTCCAGCATGTTATTATCTCGAAGCTTTGTCGCGATGATCCCAATTTGATATAGGATGATGGTGTAGACGTGATTGGTCACTGGGATTTGGGTCAAACGCATTTGATTCACGATACCGAAGTATTCAGTGATCAACGGCACCTCTAGATTTCCTGTAAACGAGAGGCGACAATATTCCTTCAAGACAGAAGCGTATCCCTTCGCGTCGAGTTGCGGACGATTTTCATGATAGACTTCTTTGGCTCCTTTGAAGCTCCCGACGCGTCGCATCTCGAGGATGATTCTAGTGGCCGCGATGAAACTCGGCTCGATGAAGAGTCCACGGGCTTGGACGTCGGATACTAGAGATTCGGCGGATTCGGTGTATTTCTGTGTGTCGGAGGATGAGAGTGCCATGCGAATGAGCATACGATACAACGCAGAGCTCGGGCCATTTGGTGAGTTCACTTCCTCGGCTTCGGGTTTGGAGGGTGGCCAGGAATCCGCTAGGTGACGGTAGAGATCCAGAGCTCGGTCCACCGCTTGGTCTAACGTCCGCAGATAATCACCGCGGTAGAGTGCCTCAAATAAAGGAGCAAGCATGGCTGCAGTAGGAACGATACCTACTTCCTTCGATCGCTCATATATCTCAAACGCCTGTCCGTACTTCTTCGACCTGATGCAATTCGAGATGACTTTGAGGTGATGCCCCGCGTCACAAGTGATATTTAGTGACTTTGACACGACCTCTATGTCTTTATACGAAGTCGCGTCACGTAGCATGTATCTTGCGCGGTCGGACATCGAGAGCGCATTTCCAGGAGCTGGATCCATCCCAGAGGGTGCGTCTGATTGGGAAAGGCTTTCGGTTGGCCGGGTCACCGATTCGTAGACCAACACCACGTCTTTTGCTAGGTCAACCTCGTGAAGCCTCGCGTAGTTTTCGAACAGCATGCTGGAGATGAGAGGGTCGAAGGTCATGCCCCTCTCGACGCACCATCGGATAAGTGTCGAGACTTCGTCAACGGTCGGGGGAGATGACTTGTCTTCGGCCAGCATCCAACGAATTTGCAAGAGGATGAGGAACGTCTTGTTGGAAGGCTCCACTCCTAAGTCTATCAAGGTTTGAAGAGCCTCCTGGAGGAATTCGATTGACGAGGACTTCCAGGACCAGTCTAAAAGAGTGTGTACGAGTTTAAGAGTTGGCTTCAAGCCGCCTGGCAGTGTCTCCATTGCCACCAAGAAGTCGAGGGCTTGCTGGGTGTGGTCTTGATTGAGAAGTTTTCGAAGAATGAATGCGTAGTCTTTCTCCGATGGTACCAGCCCCAGAGCTGGGTACACATCTCGAAGAATCTGGGAGATGCAGTTGAGATCTTCAGGTCGACCTGATTCGGCCAGTTGTCGAAGAATGAGATGAATTCGGTTATGGCCGGAGTCGGAAGGTGTGCATAATGGGGGAGTATTGTCGCTCTTCACTTGGGAAGCTAGTGCTGAGCAGGAGTTCCGTATTGAAACAAGATCACTTGAATGCCATAGGTCCTCCACAAGTTGGTTAAATTGCTTTTGGGACGACGCGCTAGTGGTCGTAGTCGAATATGCCGTGGTGATTTGTGTACGCCAATTGCCTGCTATAGCTCTCCCGTGGCGAACGGGCGGGCGAATGAGGGAGCTGACGCCCGTTGTGCGCCGCAAGACCTTGTTCGCGACATTCATGCGTCGTTATACTAGCAGATGGTCAGGATAAGCAGCTAATTTTGAATACAAACTTACTGCCGAGTGAACGCGAGACTTGGGAACGCGAAAGACGAAAAGGCTCCGGCTAATTCCCTGTAACGTGTCCCGAGACCGTGGGAACGATTATCTGGACATTTGGCCAGCACAACCGCCAATGACAACTCACTTCCTTTCCTTTACACCTCCACCATGTCAGACAAAATCCGTGAATTCATTGAGGTCCCTCAACAATTCATCCGCGATGGGAACCAGGTCTGTTTCGTGCTCTATTCCACTCTGGCAGTTGCTTATGCATGACGTCCCCAGTTCCTTACACGTTGCACAAAACCTTCGCAGAAGGGTTAGCCATTCTGTGCTTTCGTCATTCATCAACTACTTGCTCAACACCTTTCTCAATAGAGTTCATCCAAATCTGTCGAGCAGTCGCCGTTGGTTTCGCTGTCATGGGTTTCATTGGATACTTCGTAAAACTCATCCACATCCCAATGTATGTCCCCAGTTCACCACCTCCCTTGACCCTTACTCACTTTCTATTTCAGAAATAATATCCTTGTGTATGTCTCCCATTTCTCTCATCCCGATACTTTGCTGACTTCCTTGAATAGTGGAGGGGCATGAACATACTTGTACTGATTGCCATCTCATTTTACGTTGTATTTATTGGTACTTGCCAACCTACGCACCTAATCGGAACCATTAGTTTGATTTCGTCCTTAAACTTCAAGCAATCAGCGCGGTCCAACCTCGTTTAGACTGAAGTCTGCTCATGTCCATTTCGCAATATTACAGGAGTCAAGACCAAGTTGGTATCAGGGCCTATCCGTCGAGTTGAACCAGTACTATCGTTTGAATCACACCCATTCTGCTTATCATTATTTGTCCAAAAACACCAGGTGAGTATGACATGCTAGAGGTTTCACGTCAGCAGACTCGCCTTGCAAGGCAACGCGAACATTGGCACCCACCTTTTGCGTGGCAAAGAGCAAGAATGCGACTAGTGGTACTACGTCGATTGTCAAATCCGAAGCACGGCAAGAGAGAATTCCCACTTACACGTTGCCTGTATCATATATGGCCAGATGTATTTCTGGTCGCCTGTGATGAAGAATATGCTCGCACTGGTTCCGTCAGACATGTACAGCTTACTTCAATGGACATGCTCACCAGAGCGTCACGACCGCACAGACGTTGAAGAGCGTGATTCTAACGACTAGACCAAGAGAGGTAGAAGTCTGCGCCAATGGAAAGCTTTCAGCTATACGCTTTCTTGACCGAAAATACCGGTATGCGATGGAAGCTTCAAGTGAACATCAATATCAGACCCAGACAGGTAGAAGTGCTCTACCTTCAAACCCCAGGACCAACAGAAGTATTACCATAGAGAATGTTGGAACTCCCCATCGTCGCCTGCAAGATATAATATCAATAGATATAGCATAAGAGGTAACGAGCATCCTTACAATGTCACACCGTAAAGTGTGCAGTATAGCCCATTCTCCCATTTGAGAGTCCATGGTCGCCGGCTTTGAATCTAAGATGATAAATATAGCTACCCTTGCGGGAATCTTTTGGAAAGACTCACAACAACGGATATAACGAAGAAGAAAACGAAAGTAATGTACGGTAGAGTAAGACTCTATGGGTGATCACCAGTGAATCAGGAGCAAAGCACAGAAAAGCCCTTACTTACAATAGCTGAACAAGAGCGGGATTCTGAGCGACGTTGACCCTCGCTATGTGGGTTTCGGAAGGTTTGCCAGATCTGATATGTCAAGAGGAATGTAAGCACGACAAAAATAGACTTTTCGCGATCCTCACCTTGAAGACTACAAGGAAGGTCGCGATTGCTGACCTGAAAAACACATGGGTTAAACTAGCCATTTGGGTGTATCCGGAAGCCACATGCCCTACATTGGAGGTGCTCCAAATACCATGGCAGCTTGGGCGGAGCATAGTAGGAAGGGAGGGTGACTAGGATTGCCGCTGAAGCCTCTGGGGAACATGTTCTCGTTTAGCATCGAAGGAGGTGGAAACCAGTGTGATTTCAACTCACAAGAGCGTATATGATACAGAATTTACGACCCATGAAATGCAGAAGTTAATTAGAGCAGGCTGCCGGGGTACTTTTTTCGAGAAAACAAGCGTGATGGTGAGTACAGGTAGGCCGACCAGACCGCCAACGATATGAAGGGCCAAGAACGAGGGTCTTAGGCCTGCAAGTTGGGGGATTTCAACTATAGTCGCATCGGTCAGTCTCGAGGTATCTGTCAATGCAGACCCGCATTTTGTATGGATAAGCTTTTCCCTTCTAAAAAACATAGGCGAGGTACTCACAAGCGTCCACCATCGAGGAAGAAACATGGAGTCCAAGCTCTTTAGGTATGGGCCATAGAGACGGTTGAAGGAGGAGCAAGATGGCTGTCCAAGGTAAACGTACAAGGGGTACTGGTGTAACCCTGGGGGCGAAATGCACGGAGGGTCAGTGAGAAACGCTAAATAACGACCGCGACGCAAGTCTGGACGCAGTCGATCATGCGGCGATCGATCAAATTTCAAATGTCGGGTTGATATCAAGTGGGCGAGCGTAGAGACAATAGAGTCTGGCTAGATTAATCAGTCCAAGAGGGATGGCTATTGGCCGCCACACGGCCACACAGATTGACCGGTGACCACTCAATATACTCAATCGTGATTTCTTGCCATTATCAAGTGCCAGTCAATTGGAGATAACGCAAAATATTGGGTTAGATAGTGAAGAAACATCTTACGCATCAGCTCACCTTCCTTTTGGAGGTGCTGGACAGTGAGACGGTCTGGACTCCCAGCTTGTCGTAACAACGGCATCAAAGTAATGACTGTGATGTACACACGTGCTTCCACAGGGCATCAAAGAAATGAGAACTTGGGTGAAGAGGATTCAGCTTCCGGGACCATTGTCATGGCAGAATCAATCCGCGACAATGCTATACAAATGAGAGATAACTTTGTGAGATGAAGTACATAAGTAATCATCCATGTAACCGCGTGGTTAATCCGTTTTGCCCACTAGCAGCATGCCAAACCGCGGACTGGGTTTAGCAATATCGATTGCTGAATTGAAGTTTTGGCCTACAGACGGAACACCAAATTGCAGGAGAGGAGTGTCGAACCCGAGGGTTGGAGGCAAGGGAAGCAACAGAAAGAACATGGTCTGCGTCCTTGCAAAATGTTCCGACGCCATGTCATTGACCTCCAAGAGTTGGGTATCGTCAGGCACCTTGGAGAAAATCAGACGTAGTCGCAGATCGTGGTAGTGAATTTACTCACGGCAGACTTCAACTTTCTGTCCAGTAGAGAGGTGATGTCAGCCCACCGAGCTCCGAATAGCCCTGATAATTTGCGCAGGAACGCCAGATCATGTATAGCTTGGTCGTCAAGAGCGTCGAAATGTTCCACCACCAAGGAATTGATCAACTGACGCAAGGTGTCCTGAACAATCACAGTCTGCTTGACCGGGTGGAAAATGATACCAAGCCGACGTAGGCTATCACATAGCGATAGGAACGACCGGAGAAGTGCAGGAGACGGACCTGAAGTCAAGTTTTATGCCATACCGTTGTAGGAGTTGACAATATCTTACCAGTAGATTTTGACGGTTGTTGGCGGAACTGAGATAGCGTTTCGCTGACAATCCGCTTGACTGCTATATCCCGCCATTTCCCAAGAGCCTTATTGTTCAGGGATGACAGTTTACTCTTAAAATCTAGACATCGCTTTAATCTCATGCGAGAAAAGTTTGAAACACCCTACGCACCTGACGCGGCCGAAGAGTTACAACCGATATGCAGAATGAAGGATGATGTCGAGAATAAATTATCCGTAACCCTACTCAAGAACAGTAGGCCCTCTGTGGAAGCTTTTATGATGTTATTCATGAACCTGAGATTTGAGTGGACTGAAATGAATGTCATACCGGTACTGTTGGCGCTAACGTCTATGGCTTCATCCACAAGTTCAACAACTTTCGATGTCATTGAATCCGCAGCAGGTTGGTACGTCGCTGAGAGCCGTTCAACGAAAGGCCTGTCCGATGAGCTTGATTACCGATTGCCAAAGTAGATAATCAGATGAACCCACTTCGTTTTTTCGTCTCCATTACCCCTAATATGGGAGAAGTCTTGGTGAATGGTTCTTGCGCACTGTTCTAGCGTCGATAGAATTTTGTCGAGATGTGATGAACGGCCGACCAATTGGCGCTTCAAGGTGAGTTGGTACTTTTGGAAAGGGGTATCAACAAATGTCTTTGCACTGTGAGAAACGACAGGTATCGGGGGCGGCGAAAACAAGAAGTCTGCTGGCGACGGTTCTGGATAGAAAACAATGAGAAATAAACATGCGGAAAAAAGGTGAATCTTACCCTTTTCTGAAGTCACGGAGATGGAGGAGTGTATGCGTCGTTTAAAGTCATCTTCTGTACCAGATAGTGTTTTCTTCCAGATGTCCAGAATCCGATCGTGGCACAAGTAATCGAGATTGGAGGAGACAATGCCCTTCTCTAGGTCTTCCAGGCGAGACGTAGAGATAAAACGCCGAACAGAGCTTCGAAGGGTCCATACCTCCTTAACGGTGTTGATACCAGAAAACCACTGCGAAGCGGAAGATTTCCACCGATCAGAAGAGGTTCTAAACCACTCTTGAAGCTTCTGGGAAAAAATAGCCTGCGTCAAAGTTGCTGAAGACGAGTTAAGGTCGACATATGGCTTATACGACCTGAGATCAGGTGGTAGTAGCTGAAAGTTGGCGGAAGACGTCAATTGGGATAGGAGCGATTGTGTGGAGAGCTGCAGCTCCACGGGCAACTTCGGGACAGAGTCTGGGGTTTCACTCTCAGATTGTATTGACTCCAGAACACGGTCAATAAGAGATGGTTCTGACCCATGCCGCTGGAAGATTGTCCGCGACGTGCACACTGTTTGTGCAATGGTGCTAAGAGCGTTTTTCATGACTTGCGTCACTTCACGGACTGATACAGAATGAGTGGCTGAGTTGTGACCCTCAGGTTTCGCAGCCCCATTTTGAGTAGGTCCTGCGTCCGGGGCCCATGCTAAAACGGTCTGAAGGCTCTTTGAGCGCTGAGATAGTATGGCGGATAAGGTCTCATTCAGTGGCCTGGAGTCAAGAAGGTGTAGAGTCACAAGAATGGCGCATGTTTCCTGAAGAAAGTTATCAACAAGAGACAGCATAGAGAAGCCGGGGAGATGGTCACCTCAGTTGACGATGTCGACTCTCTTAGCGATAGTGTTGATTTGTGGATGATTTGTGACCTGAACTGAGACACTACATCCCATTGACGTTGGACCAATGGGAAGTCAGTCTGACGACGAGATCAGACACGTTGGCTCAAAAAATATTCATGCTTACTGCAACGTCTACTCCTTCGCTGACCCATGCCTGTTCATCGTTCTCATCGTGTCGCACGAGTGCTCGATGCACGACGCGAGCCAACAGAAATAACCAGGCTGCCTGCAGGTACTTCTTTCGTTCAATCAAACGCCATAGGTGTTCAGGCGCATCAAGGAGTAACTTCATATGGGCTGAAAGAACTTGCAGCGTGAAAAGATGTCTGTCTGTCCTATGTGTTGGTCGCATAATTCCATGATAATCTAGAACTTGCTTACCGTCCACACCGTCTACCATAGCTGTCTTGGGAGGCGGTGGAAGGTCATTCTGGGATCGAATGGAATCCCTGCATTCCTCGATTGCTTCTAATACGCGCCGGGATGATTTCGCAATGGCAATAATAGAGGACGATGCTTGTAGAAGGTCTCTGTAACGTTCTCTATATTTTATGGGCAGGGAGTTAGTCAATTGAGTGAATAAGCTAAGGGATTCAACACGCACCCAACCATAAGGCGAAGTTCCTCCTGCTTAGCGTCCGCATCGGCCCTATGTCCAACTACATTCAATCACCGCCTCATCCCATAGGAAGATTCAGCAGACCTAAGACGGTATTGAACCGTTCTGACCTCGGAAACTGTATGCTTCGCGAAGAGTTCATCCGGATTCAGATTCATGGTTTCGTTTGGAGATTTTGAGGATGGCAGAGATTTGGTGTACGCAGCCGCGTAACTAGCGAGAATCGCAGAGGTTTGACCATCATTCCCTCCATATCCATTCGAAGTCGGCGACAAGAAAGATCTCGCAGAAGGGGCTGATGACTGTATGGACATGGATGTACACAGCAGTGCAACCTTGTCACTGACAGACTTTCCTGAATTATTGATTATGTAACCATTGGTCACTGGAAGTGGGCGGGGAATGGAATACAAGGGTCTATTGCATGCCAGTGTAGCAAATGGGGATTACGGCGAAGAAAACGAGACAAATTATCGTAAAATGGATGTTGTGCGTACATACGATACTAGCTTATAGTGGTCATTGGAGGAAGGCATGGTATTTCATCGCAGAATCTCATCTATCGGGTGTCCGATTTCAGCTTGGAAGCTTCCTCGGAGTCGCTACCACTCTTGGAGCGTTCGAGAGAACGGCCATTAACGACTGGTGGGGGCGAAGCATTGTCTGCTCGGTTACCAGCAGCCAAAGGCTGGCGCGAGGGTGGTGCAGCATTGCTGGAGTGGGAGCCTGCAGGCGAGTTATTACTGGCAACTCGCTGGTCCAGAGCTTTCAACGCCATGGCTCTACAATTCAAAGTAAGTTGACTAGTTTGGGAATATCAAAAACGAACGCACCTTCGCCTCTCGGCCTCCGCCCTAGTGGTGGTCCCTGCTGGTAACGGTGCGTAGCCTCCCAGCTCAACATCCGATCCAGATGATGGAATCAAGTGAAGACGGTTGGCCCAAGAGTATACAAGGTTGCCGCCAATGGTAAGGGGGAAACTAGAGAAGTAGATTGTCAATGCATGCTACTTTGTGAACATGAGAATGAAGGTCACTCACTGCATGAAGGGCGGGAACCATGACACAAGAGAAAATGTCTCGCTCCTATCACCGTACGTATCGACTCCGCCACTAGATTCTCCAGGATTCTTCTTGTAGAACCGGAGGTAAACCCAACCCACGAACCAACCGAATTGAATGATAATCCAAGGGCACTGGAAGCCAACAAAGCACAGAACTGTTGATAGCGTCAGATATGCCATTGGTAGGCTCTATCATTTCGTTAAACATAGAAACAGTGTCTGGAGAGGAGGTAGCCCACCTTGACACGGGCTTTGATGACACCAAAAAGCTGAACTTGGTGCTCAGGAATTAGTTGTGTGAAGGCGACTAGAATTGCGATCTGCAGGGCCATTTGACCATGATAGGGCATACCAAAGCTTTCGTAACTGAAGTCAGCGGATAGGAGACGTAGGAATGAAAGTACCCACAGGAAGAGGTCCGCATTTCGCGTCGCAATAAATTCGATCCAGTTGAAGCCAAAAGCGATTATGTTGGAGGCAACGATAGAGACGACAATGAATTTAACGGTCTCGACACCACCCCACAGACGTTCCAAGTATTTGAGAGCTGCTGGGACGAAGATTAAAGACGCAATGAACTACGAGGGCATGAGAAACAGGAGTTTCGAGGTAGTGCTGCGTCACTCACCTCAAATATAGTTGTTTCGACAAATGCTGATGTTAGTAGTGTCCACGGTGCGTATACAGCAGTACCCGGCACAAGTAGCATGTACTGCGATGCCTTCAGCCCCATATCCTTCCAACATAAGTATCCATATAACGCAGACGACGCAATGGTTGCTGCTGTGAAGGCACGAGTCACCGGAGGCACTGACTGGATGAGCATAAGGGGGGATGGAACAGCCATTTTATGAGCTGTGGGGAAGGTCTTCCCAAGGACGACGGCGACGAGAAAGAGGGAGCGAGTCGGCGTCGGTTGGAAGAGGGAAGGGGTTATTTTCTGAAATGCACGCTCACCACCGGGTCCGTGACCAAGTGCGACGCAGGCTCACGTGTGCTTCCCTTTTTGGCCAGAGCCATATTTGTCCCTGTTCAACACGGTTACCTTTTGACCTCGTTCCTCCATGTCTGATTATGACTTTCGCCCTGGCGGCACCCTCAAGCTGAAAGGAGGGGTTGCTGAGGGCGGTGTGGTTAAGAAGTGAGTATTCACATATTTTTGATATCAGCGCAAATCCTTAATGAACATCCAGGAAGAAGAAGAAATCTAAAGGCAAATCAGAGTTGACCAAGGAGGACGAGGATAGGCTCGACGACTTGATCTCGAAATCCGATGAGAAAAATGCTACGCCATCTAGCAGTGGTCGAAACTCTCCTGCAATAGTCGGAAGCTCCAGTCGCAAGACGGAAGCTGAGAAACGTTTCGAAGAGGTTCAGAAGCGACGTGTATGTACTTCCGCTTTTTTTCATACTGCGCCCAATTTTAACTCTATTTTTCTCAGCTTACGCAACGTGTTGCAAAACTTGCTAATAAGACCCACAAAGATCGCGTTAGCGAGTTCAATTCGCACCTAGAGTCTCTTAGTGAGCACCACGACATCCCCAAGGTACTTTTAGGGTGCTCTATGATTTTATCGCTTCTAACATTTTATCCATTAGGTTGGACCAGGATAATATATGTCGGTTTTGTGGATTTCTTGCTTGCTTTTCCGACCCGCTTGTGTTACTCCCTTTGTGTCGCATTCAAGATCCACTACCTGCCAATGGTTTTCCCTAGAGAATCCTTGTAGTTGCCGAAATAAAATACAAGAGGTCGAAAGAGAGCGTTTAGCAGGAAGGATTTGCACCGTACGATGGGGCTGCTATTGTAATATATTTGTTCCACATTCCTCTAGAAAATAAGCTATGTGATTCAGATCAAACACTTTGTAACTCCTTCCAATTAGCCCCTTCTTCCTCCACTACCACTCGCTCCACGCAGGTCCGTCGCGTCCTTCTGCGACTCCTGCTATGTCGACCTCATACAAACCGGAGAAGCCGTTAAAACTTCACGTATGCCCACCGTCGCATGCGACGCACCCATCGGACCGCTGGGAATCCTTGTTTGTGTACTCATTCATCTGCAAGTTCACGAATCTACGTCAAAAAGTCGAAGGACTGGAATCGCCGCTGGAGTGCGTATCACCTCTGATGTCTGGAGGATCTAAACTGAACGTCTGGGACGTCTGAACTCGCAGTTTGGAGGATGCACTGATGTGGAAAGAGCCTAATCCCATCCTTTCGAAAGTCTTGTCCCAATTTATCGTCAATCTCAAACCTCAGACGCGTAACTTGAGGTAAGCGCGTGCACGTTTGAGAAGGACGGGGTCGTACAATGTGCTGAACGTGTGTTCGTGGCATCAGCACGGACCAGATTTCAACGACTCTCGCGAGTGTGCTCTCGGAATACTTCAAATCTTCGGAACGGACTATTTTCTGGAACGATGATCTCAAGGCGAACGTGGACCCATTTGAGAACCTTGAGGGCGGGTTTTTCGCTGCTGATTGGGATTTCAAGGTTTGTGAATTTGTTGTGTTTGATCTGTGCCGGTCACTTATGCCACTACTATTTGCACCACACAGCTAAAAATCTTGCGACAACTCGTTGAGTTGCAATTATGCCACGCGCCTGATATCAAGGCCACCATCGACCGTGCATGGGGAGTCCAGCACAACAAGCACAAGAAAAACCAGGCACCTTTGCCACCTCTCGATCCCAGTGACCCGAAGAGTCGCGAAAAGCTCTCACTACAACCTATTGGACAAGACACTTCACGGAAACGTTTCTGGATTGCTGATGGTCCGTGCACAATCGTTCTCCTGCTATTGCTCCATGCTCTTTACCTATTTGCGTATATTTGCCGCGTTAAGCTCTCTACTTTCTTTTTTCTCTCCGGGGCTTGCCGCTCTTAATTTCGTTCTCTGATGCCGCGGACGCTGACTTTCCTTGTTGGTTCACGTAGACTCACCGCGGATATATGTTTCCACCAATCCTTGGAAAATGACCGCAACCTTTCAGAAAATATCGACCACTCGCGAGGAGTATGTCTCTGTGCTCGAAAACCTGAAGGCCGAAGCACCAGCACCTCTCAAGAAAGGGAAAAAGCTCTCGAAGCCTCAGCAACAGCATCTTGCTTTGATTGATGCCCTAGAGGCACGAATTGAGGTCATCGACGCAGAACTGGCTGTGAGTAATTCGTTCCCAGCGGTTATCAGTCAAAACGGCTCCGTGTCGTTATTATTGCTCGAGCGGCCTGATCTCCAGTCATACCGCTAATCTGGTACAAGTATATTCCGCTAACCCCACTTCTTCCTGCACAGCGTGTTCAAAGAGTCCGAAAGAAAATCGAACAGCGCCAGGTTTTACTTGCACAAGCAGAGATTCGGCAAACACGGACAAGAAGACGGACGCAAAAACCAGACTACGTGTATAACAATGAATTCAGCGAGGCAAGCAGCTCCATAAATGTTTCCGTCTCGCCTTGCTTCACTGACTATTTTTGGAACATAGGATGATGGTGGAGATGAATATACCTATCAAGAGGAAGGCCAAGATGACGAAGACGAGCAAGACTATCTCAACGAGGACTCTGGTATGAGACGCGGTCGCAATGGTGCTTCGGCCGTAGGCACCAGGCGCTCGGCCCGTAGTTCCACAATGAATGCGAACGGCAAGCGTGAAGGCTCTTCAGACTCTGGTCTCTGGCGAGGCGAGCGCCGTTCCGCTCGCTTAGGAGGACCAGACGTGTTGCTGGATGACGAACCCTCTCATAAGCGTGCACGAACGGAAGAGAGCACTACAAGTGCTCATTCGACCGACCCGCCTGCCCCCGACAATCTTGGCGTCACAAACGGCATCCGAGTTAAGACGGCCGGTGCAGCTAAACTGAAACCTACCGAAGTCGCTATGGAGCAAGTACCTGGGAAGAAGCGCTCAAAATTCTGGGTTTATGCAGTCGAACCAGTCTCGGAGCCTGATAAACCTCCTCCATCCTCATCAGATGGGGATGTAGAAATGAACGATATCGACGGTAATGGTACTTGGAATTTGAATGGCCACTCGAACACAGTGGATCACGACCGAAGTCTAGAAAGAAGTATCTCGCCTGTTCACTCTTACTAGCTCCTCTTCCCGGGTCTCAACACTACTCCTACTTGGATCTTTTTAAAAACCAGATATCCATCATCTTATTCAATCGATCCTCTGTACATACGCACATTCCACATGGCCCTACATAGGTATATTTACAGCTGCTAATAATATCTAAATCTTGCATAGACGATTGCACGATAGCAGGTGGACCATATGAGAAAATGAGAGCAAAGGATTGCTCGAGCTCAGCGAGATATTGCGTATGTCACAAGTCGGGAGCACAAAGCGGGATGTACGTAATGACACGTGACCTGCAGAGATTTGCTCTGGGCTCAGAGTCTTTTATAGCTCGCACTATCCGCTTTGCTCTGCCCCACCCCCATACATGCTCGCTGCGTCTGCAAAGAAAGCTCTCTCTGCGCGGCCAGCAAAATCTCTATTCCGCTTCCGTGGCTGTCTTGTCTCGCCACATGATGTACAGCACAACCGACACCTGGCCACACAAGTCCAGCACCAAATACCAGCCTCCGTTGATGACAAGGCACTGATCACCCTCTTCGACAATCCAAGATCCAGCTTTAGGGCATCGCCCTTCTCGGTTACAGGCTTATTTGGTCACGCGAACCTCACTCATCCGGGCGCACTTATATCTCTTGCGGAAGCGACGGTCGTTCGAGCTCAGCTGCTTACGGACCGTATAGTTCGCGCTCAGCAGTCCAGGGATGAGTTACTGAAGGTTGTCAAGAACCTGGACCGACTCAGCGATATGCTATGTGGTGTCATCGACCTTGCGGAGTTGGTTCGAAATGCGCATCCTGATCGCGTATGGGTGGACGCTGCTAATCAGGCGTACGAGACCCTGTGCGAGTTCATGAACGTACTCAATACTCACGTCGGTCTGTACGAGGTGCGTGGTTTGAAATTTATTTCCTGGTTATCTTATTCATTTCTCCGTTACTCCAGGTCCTCAAGACCGTGCTCTCGGACCCATCCATCGTCAAGACTCTCAGTCCCGAGGCATATCAGACTGCCCTGATCTTCTGGCGCGACTTCGAGAAGTCCGCTATCCATTTACCCCCAGCCGAGCGCCACAAGTTCGTCTCACTCTCCTCCGACATTCTCGTCCTTGGACGCCAATTCCTGGAAGGAGCGAACGCACCAAGGCCCCCAGCGAAAATAAAGCCTTCTGAACTTTCAGGACTGAAGGACAAGGGCATGGGGGTCAGGCTGCAACTTCAAGCACAGTTCACTCAGCGTGACCTGCTTGTTTATCCAGGTTCATTGCAGGCGCAGATGATTATGCGGTCTGCACCTGAGGAGGAGCCTCGACGCCGTGTTTATATCGCGGCGAACTCGAGCACTCCTGAGCAAATAGAGACACTGGAGACCCTATTACGAAAAAGGGCCGAGCTTGCGCGTCTCGTAGGACGGGAAAGCTTTGCTCATATGACTCTAGACGATAAAATGGCAAAGACGCCAGGTATGTCCAGCCTTCTCAATTGACGAATTCCCGTCTGACCGTTTACCGTCGTAGATAATGTTTATAACTTCCTCGACGCTCTTCTTAAACACACTCAGCCATTCGCAACACGCGCACTGGAAACGCTTAGTCAACGAAAGCAGGCTCACCATGGACTTTCGTCACCACCTATCATTCAAGCATGGGATAGAGATTTCTACTGTCCACCCGAACCGCCTGCGCCGCCTATACCACTACCCCCGCTGACACTTGGTACCATATTTATGGGACTATCCCGCCTATTTCAACATCTATATGGAATATCTCTCCGACCTGCCGATTCTGCCCCAGGCGAGGTCTGGCATACCGACGTACACAAACTAGAGGTGGTAGATGAAGATAAGGGCATTATTGGATGGATATACGCGGATTTGTTTGCACGGAGAGGAAAAGCGAGCGGTGCTGCTCATTATACTGTCCGCTGCTCACGACGGACGGACGACGATGATCAAGGTCGGGATGGGACGGTGCCTGGTATGGAGACCAGGATACGGGAGTCGAAGGAATTCGAAGCTGTTAAGCGACGTCGGTTACCCAGTCAGGATGGGGTTTACCAACTGCCTCTCGTCGTCTTATTATGCGAATTCCCTCGGCCCACGATTGTCAGTGGTCCAACAGTATTGGAATGGCACGAAGTCTTGACTTTATTTCACGAAATGGGACATGCTATGCATTGTAGGTAAACCATGAATCTCTTCAAAAACGACTCTAACAAAACCTTTACAGCCATGATCGGTCGAACAGAGTACCAAAATGTAGCTGGAACTCGCTGCGCGACTGACTTTGTTGAGCTCCCATCGATCCTTATGGAGCACTTCCTCAACTCGCCCACAGTTCTCTCGTTATTCGATGCAGATGGATCATCAACAATGCGACAAATCGGCAATCATCACAGCGATCCGTGTCACGCTATTGACACCTACTCACAAATTTTACTCGCTACGATCGATCAGGTCTATCATTCAACCATCGTCCTCGATAACATGTTCGACTCTACTGCGGAGCTCTCTAGTCTCCAAGAGAGTCGCGGTGTACTACCGCATGTCCCGGGGACCTCTTTTCAGACTCAGTTTGGCCATCTCTTCGGATATGGAGCAACATATTACTCGTATTTGTTTGACAGAGCGATAGCTTCGCGGGTCTGGCGCAAAGTGTTCGCTACTAATCCTTTGGACCGCGCCACAGGCGAAAAATACAAACTTGAGGTCCTGCAATATGGTGGCGGTAAAGATCCTTGGGAAATGGTCAGCACTGTACTCGATGCCCCTGAACTGAGTCCGGGGAATTCTGAGGCTATGCGAGAAGTTGGGAGGTGGAAAATAGAGGATGAAGTTGGTCAACCTGGGCGGCATTGAGAGCTATACAAATTGGTACCGAGATGATACTTTACAACATAGGTAATAGATATTTAATAATAAAAATATGGCATGAAAGTGATAGTAAGATAGCAGAGAGAAATGAAAGCATACACATATGTCATATAATATGTAGTGAAAGAGACTGTATAACATATGAAGATCATGAATCAAGGTCGGCCTCCAATCTTTGCAATTCGTTTCGAAGTTGTTGAACGCGCTCATATTTCGTGATTGCTAGAGCATCAGAAGGTTGATTGAACACATCAATAGTTGGAGTGCACGTAGATGGCTGATCGAGGAAACCACTGATGTTATCAGATAATAGGGACGTCCATGTCAGGTCGAAGATGGGTTGCGAAGGGACCGTGAGCAGAGAGATACTGTCATCGTCCGTCGAGCGGGGATACGTCGCAGAAGGAAAGTCGCAAACACCATTGAAGTCTCCAAAAAGATCACCGTAACCGTCATCTACAAAGACAAGTTTTTTTTAAAAAAATCGGAAATGAAGATTGATGGTGGACATACTTTTCATGAGGTTCTCTAAGACAGGCATGCCAAATTGTGGAGGGAGCACATGAGAAATAGATGGGCCAAGGTTGCCTACATGGGACGAAAGAATCGAAGCAGATGTGTTCCCTAGAGTCGTTATAAATCTATGAAATGTTTGGAAATGAACATATATTTACTCACCGACTTCAGTTGTTGCCAACAAGGCACTCTGAGGCGGCGGTATCGACGAGAACAGATCATACTGGTGACACGAAACCTCAAGGGTATCAAAATCGTCCGGTAAACCAATACTGATGGGCGATGGTAGACCATCACCAATGTCCCCTTCAGCAAGGCTATGAAAGAACCAATCATCTAAAGATAGTTCGCTCGCAAGCTGACTACCCATAGGCAAAGGATCTGAAACTGTCTGAATTCGGGGTTTGCACAGAGCAGTATGAGGCCGCTTAGAGGGTTCTTCACGACCAGATGTCGATGACGAGCGTTTCCGTTTTCCAGGAAGCGGTGTAGAATCGGCAGGCACGATTACCTTCGAGCCAGAAGGCTGTTCCACAGACAGCTCGAAAATGGAAGTAGCAGGGGATGGCAGTGAAGCGCCAGGAGATTCTGTGGCCGGGGTACCGAAGCTATCCACCCTAATACAATTGTCAGTATACCATCATAAATGACTGAAAACATTGCTACCTTGGGCGCTTGGGATGCGAGTAATGACTGTCTGTGTCACTATCGCTCAGACTAGCAGAGGACTGGCGACGTTTGAGGCTCTTACGCATCGTTTGTTGGTAGATAGGCGACGGTGATGCTGGAATAGGACTTAGAGATCGTTCGGGAGATCGCTCTGGGGAAGGATAGGATGCGGCGGGATGCTGGTTTTTTGTTACAGGTGCCAACCTATGCTTTTTCCTTGGGTGTTTTGTTATCGACATATCACAGCGGTCAATAGCAGCACCAGGCTGTACTGAGCCAGCCGTATCACAGAACCTCCCAGAATAAAGTCCATTTGCCCTATTCTCAATGGCCATGAAATCAACGCCATGATTCGAGATCAAGGAAGATTCGTGAGAGCCACAGGTCATGGACGCAGGAGTGGGTCGGAACCACTGAGTAGCCGCGACAACAATGAGATTTCGTTTGTTCGAAAAGGACTTCGCTCGAAGCGAATTCCACCCTATCCTCTTCCGGGCGCTGATAAACCAATTTTCAACGTCTTTCAACTCGACACCTGCATCCTTGGCGATTGCCTCTTTCCTGGTCGAAGAAGGGTAGGGATTGTGGAGATTTTTCATCAGCCACCCGTAAGCTGGTTTGACGTAGGCCGGCAGAGACGTCTCAGGAGTTGCGGAGTTCGACCTGCGATTAGCTACAGAGTATCGTAATCAGGGCTAGCTTCAGTAGTAGAACAATGACAACACCGACCTTGCTTAGGAAACTCCTGCAATGATAAGTCGTCAAAGATGACATTCAAGTCGCGTTCCAGGGAATCGGTAACAGCGCCAACATTATCTTGCAGTTCAATAAAGCGACCTGCAAGCATCTGAATTCTGCTGGCTACTTGGTGGACGACGCCGAGAGTGTCATCGTCAATGTTTCCAAGCTTCATAGCCTCTTCCAATGAGAGCTGCAGCTTTGACCAAGTTTCGTCAAAAGACTGAATTGACCCAGAGCCCTCAGATAAGGCTGAGACAAAAGATTCCTCCGCAAGAAGGAAGTCTGTTCGCAATGGATGAGGCATTGCGAAAGGTAGGAGATGCGTTGAGAAGTGGTGGTGTTGGAAGGTGTGGATAGTCAGACTGGTCAATATTTGTGGTGTGCAAACAATGAAGGCGATTGGATGCCGAAGGAACAATGGACCGGCAGACAACAATGAACCAAGCAAGAGCAAATACAGATATCTTTCCCACAGAACGAGCTCATCACCAAGAGTGCCTCAGTGCCACCCCTTCCCAGTCTACAATCACAGCTCGCAGGACCATTGCAAATGGCGCAACGCGAAATCCTTCAGCAACTGTTATCGGTGACGCAAAAATTCAAATCCCACTTCCCCGCTCATCTGAACAAACACAATACACCCACATCACAACAACCAACGATTCCATCCATCGGACTATCAACCTCCTACTTTGACTCAGAATTGTCACGACGTAACGTGGCTCCGCAAATATGCAAGATAGCTTTGGAAAGGGCCGCTCAGCTAGCATCTTCGTACCAACATTCATACGAACGTTTGTGCGAACGGCTCTTCAATACTCCTCGAGGCGATCAAAACTTCACCGAGACAGTGGACCACCTACGCTCAATATACGAATCTCTTTATCACCAACGGGACATCCCTCGCTTCTTAGCTGACGCTTTGAAGGCCCAAAGTGCGTATACGAAGCGAACGTTCATTCGTCACTCCACGCCCCGTCGACCTTTCAACCACGTATGTCCCCACCAGCTTTGCATGTTCGAGGTTAAGACTCACATACTCCTAGCAATTCACTCCACTTCTCGAAAAATACTTTGAGCGCAATGCGTACCCTGCCTCTGCAGACCGGTCTGCTTTGGCTCAGAAGACGATGATGACTCCTCGACAAATTGAAGTCTGGGTTAGTACAGTAGCGATACCTATGACCTTTCCTCCCTGATCTTTTATTAGTTCCAAAACCATCGCAACAGGGCGAAAAAGGACAACAGACCTCTCAACCGATGGGCATCTTCGACAAGCATCTCAATTGACTCTCTTATGAATAATCTACCCCATGCGCTATCGAGTCCTGAAAGTGACCTATCCGATGACGACGAGACCTCTGGAGATGACGACCTACTATATACGGAAGATGTAAGTTCCGATTGTTGGTCTACTGTCTAGAATCATCATTAACTCAGTGCCAGACGCCTGAAATATCGCAAGACCCCTTCTTCACCTTGACTCCCGAACATGCTTTCCCCACGACCTATCCGCCCAACTGTCCCGAAGATCCTTTCCCCAACTACAATGGCATTTTCAGTTTCCCAAAACCACAATGGGGGCGCACATGCGCGGTGACTACAGCAAAGCCTGCACCTATCACCATCGACGAATTATCCTCTCTATTCGCCTCAAAACTCAATCTGCGGGAAGCTTCTGGGAAGCGAAGCCATGATCGACAATCACACCCCAATGGCTCATGGTTTGCCAGTAGAGTTACTGTACCTTGCCGTGCACCATTGCCCTCGCTCATCCGAAGTTCTACTCCTTATCAGACATCAGCAGCGACTGGGACGTCGGCCCCAGTTTCACGTCCCTTTTCCGCATCCTCTCCCCGCACGCAACTTCCTCAACAGCCTCTGAACACCATAAGGCCAAATCCGCGGAAAGTAGCCTCGCTCCCACGTCGTACACCATCTGTATTGCACCCATCTTTCACCCCATATTCATTGGAAAGTAGCTCACGACGCCTTTCGAGAAGCCCATCGTGGAGCTCTGTCGAGACTAGCAGTAGCAGGACGTCGTCGGGTTCAAGTTTTTCGTCGATTGAACCCACCACTCCTCCGCTCTCACCAAATTCCCCGCCAGTGAACGTCATTTTTACCGAGCAAGATTTCCATGTGCTTGGTCAACTATTTGGTCGTAGCTTGGAGGGCCTTCCGACGCATGACCTTTCGCACAACATCGGCCTCTCTTCGATGAAGACAACCTACCCAACGTCTACTTCTTGTACTTTTAATCTTTTACCGCATCAGCACATTGTTACTCACATTGAAGCGCGTTCATGATTGCGTGCCCTCCAACTACTTGACCTGCTTTCATCACAACTTACTGTATTAGCTGTTCATGTTGCAATATTTTTCTATAGTTGTCGCCTCCGCTGTCGGATGTCTATCATTAGTTGCCCAGTTATAACTTATACAGTCGAACTTCATTTGTATAACCAAATACCATTTCAAGATAGATAATATTCAATAATGGCAAGTATTGTGTTGTACCTGAATACTGGGAATGTGAAAGTCAACCAAAAGCATTGTCAAGAGTTAGCTGCATGTGGGAATGACTGAGACTCCCAGCCTCGCCATCCAATCACGCAAATTTGGAAGCCTAGGAAGAAACCATGATCAATAAGAAACTCGCACTTGCTTCGCCTTCGACTTACAAGACTAAGCAATCCCCCAAGTCCACCAGAATTTCCGCCTCCCGTCGTTCCACCACTAAACTTAGACTGAACCAACAACTTCATAACCGTCATCGCCGCCCCATTAACCGCATCCTGCTTATTTCCAGATGCAGCCCCGCCCGACTTGTCAAACATCTTCGTCGCCTCGGCCATCGCCAGACTGATCAGCTGGGTTTGCGAGCCCCCACTGCCACTGCCACTGCCGCTGCCGCTGCTGGCTTTTCCGGGGCTGCTACCACCGCCGGTGAATTTTTTGAGGACCTATGAACGGAACAGAGAGAACAATGAGCAAATATTTTTAGCGTCAGCTGTGCATCATGTCATTGTCGGAGATGGATGGATGGGACTGCGCCCCGCAGGAGCAATGGCGGTGGCGGTTTATGCAGTGAAGGGGGTGGACGGAGAGACGAACCTGGAGGGCTGCGGCACTACCGATGGATGAGGCGCTCATGCTACCTGCTTTGCCTTGGTTGTATGCTCTGTCATGAGCAACTGTGACCTCTTCTTCGTCGAGGGGCTCATTGTGCTTTTGCTACACAGAATAGCCTCCGTCAATACATGTCTTTTGGTCAGGCTGGACTGAGTGAGTCTACACACCTTGTTATCAGACAAGAAGCCCAACGCTGTGGTGAACAAGCTAGAGTCCCCAGATCCGTGCTCCTGAGCATTGCGCACGGCCTCGTGGTCGTTGACTATCGAATTGCTCTATTAGACCACCAAAGTAACCAAAGTCACCCTATTTCACTCACTGTGAGGTGCATCCGGGGTACGAGAGCCATCCTGTCCAGAGTGGTGGGGAGCATTGTACTCTTGACCACCAGTCTTCGAGACATCGGCTGCATAGATCGAAAGTGAGCACGGATCGACCGCGATCGCTTAGATCAAGAAACAAGGCGCACTCTGCGACTTTGAATAGGCGTCCATGCCCTGCTTCGCCAAGTTGATGAAAGAGTCCTACAGCGTATTGGTATTAGCCAGTAGCATTGCATATAGGGATTACTGACGCACCATTTTGTAAATCTTGTTTAAAGATGAGAGCAGATGTCAGGAGAGCAAAGGAGCTACACTGACGATTGGGGAGACCACTATAAATAGTCCTTAACGGTGATAAGATAATGTCAACCCCTGAATGTATGCCAACAGGGAAGAACAAAGCGCAGTCGGTCTTCACAGCAAGAACGGTGTTACAATCTTCAGTGTTTGGATATCGTATTATGGTATTACATATATGCTACATGGGTTTCCGAGCTTCCATAATTTACAAAGTGGTATTTAGTTACGCTCCGTGGTTCCAGCGATATGGGGTGCAGCCGAAGTAGCATAGGGAGAGTCAACGGTGTGCTTGCCACTTTCCAGAGGAGCCGTAGTAGCAGCAGGAACACTAGCTGAAGATGCAGGAGTTGCTGTCTTTCCGTGCTCAGCGAGCTGAGCACCTTGTGTTCCGGCGGTGCCCATGTAACCTTGAACGACGCCGACAGCCTTCTCTATGTGAGGTTGTGCCGTCTCCATGGCGTAGGTAGCAGTTCCCTTCAGTGTCTCGACGTGGGGTGCGGCAGCAGCAGCGGTGGTCGTGTATGCATTGACGGCGGTATCCTTGATCTGGGTGACAACTCCTGGCGCGTTGGGGTCTGTTGAACGGGTGG
>Ga0247741_1000073_pt1 | contig 77861 bp, 75 predicted proteins | sample UWRJL213509R2_FD_180945 | JGI IMG/M metagenome (GOLD analysis project Ga0247741, IMG submission 180945) | Plant litter microbial communities from Arlington Agricultural Research Station in Wisconsin, United States - UWRJ-L213-509R-2 | ecosystem: Environmental > Terrestrial > Plant litter >... | reverse complement strand
AGAACTTATAAAAGAAAAACACCTGTAAAAAAAGTTCTTACAGGTGTTTAATTAAATATATTTGTCTAATAATCTGTATCGATTATTTAGGACTAGTCACTGAATTCTTATTTACTCAAATACATTTTTCTTCTTGAATACAATTCGTAGAATTGATCGTCTTTTAAGTCATCAATGAACAAGATACTTTCTCCTGTTGATTTCATTTCTGGTCCTAATGCTTTGTTTACATTATGGAATTTACTGAAAGAGAAAACCGGCTGTTTAATCGCATAACCTTTCAATTGCGGATTAAATTTGAAGTCAGTTACTTTATTATGTCCTAACATTACTTTCGTAGCGTAGTTCACATAAGGTTCTCCGTAAGCTTTTGCAATAAACGGTACCGTTCTCGATGCTCTTGGATTTGCTTCGATAATATAAACTGTATCATCTTTTATCGCAAACTGAATGTTGATTAACCCTACGGTTTTTAAAGCTCTTGCAATTTTCACCGTATGATCTTTTATTTGCTGCATTACAAATTCTCCTAAGTTAAAAGGAGGCAAAGTAGCATTACTATCTCCAGAGTGCACTCCGCAAGGTTCGATATGCTCCATAATTCCGATGATGTAAACATTTCCATCAGCATCGCAAATGGCATCAGCTTCTGCTTCTATTGCTCCGGCTAAATAATGATCCAGAAGTAATTTATTTCCTGGAATTGTTTTCAATAAATTGATAACATGCTCTTCTAATTCTTTTTTGTTGATTACAATTTTCATTCCCTGACCTCCTAATACATAAGAAGGACGAATCAATAATGGGAAGTCTAAAGTATCTGCAAGTGCAGAAGCTTCATCAGCTGTTTCAGCGATTCCGAATTGTGGGAAAGGAATATGTAATTCTCTCAGTAAGTCTGAGAAACGTCCTCTGTCTTCGGCTAAGTCAAGAGCATCAAAACTAGTTCCAATGATTTTTACTCCGTACTTAGATAATTTTTCAGCCAATTTCAAAGCTGTTTGTCCGCCTAACTGAACAATAACACCTTCTGGTTTTTCATGCTGAATAATGTCATAAATGTGTTCCCAAAAAACAGGCTCGAAGTATAATTTATCAGCTGTATCAAAATCTGTAGAAACCGTTTCAGGATTACAATTGATCATGATTGTTTCGTAACCACATTCTTTTGCAGCCAAAACTCCGTGCACACAAGAATAATCAAACTCAATTCCTTGTCCAATTCTGTTTGGTCCTGAACCAAGAACGATGATTTTCTTTTTATCTGTTACAATGCTTTCGTTATCTACATAACGCTCGCCATTTGCTTTTTCGATTTCAGCTTCAAAAGTTGAGTAATAATAAGGCGTCAACGCTTTAAACTCTGCGGCACAAGTATCAACCAGTTTAAACACACGGTTAATATTTTGATCCATACGCAAAGTATGCACTTCACTTTCCAGACAATTCATCATGTGCGCGATTTGTCTGTCGGCAAAACCTTTTTGTTTCGCTTCAAGCAACAATTCTTTTGGAAGATTTGAAATTTTATAGTTCGAAATTTCTTTTTCTAAAGTATAAAGTTCCTCATATTGTTTTAAGAACCACATATCAATTTTCGTGATTTCATGAATACGGCTCAACGGAATTCCCATTGCAATTGCATCATAAATTACAAAAACACGATCCCAACTTGCAAAAGTTAGTTTCTCGATAATTTGTTCGTAGTTTTTATATCCTTTTCCGTCAGCTCCTAACCCATTTCTTTTAATTTCTAAAGATTGAGTAGCCTTGTGTAATGCTTCTTGAAACGAGCGTCCAATTCCCATTACTTCACCAACAGATTTCATCTGAAGTCCTAAAGTTCTGTCAGCACCTTCAAATTTATCAAAGTTCCAACGTGGTATTTTCACAATTACATAATCCAAAGTCGGTTCAAAAAGAGCCGAAGTCGATTTTGTAATTTGGTTTTGTAATTCATCTAAATTATATCCTAAAGCCAGTTTAGAAGCAATTTTTGCAATTGGATATCCAGTCGCTTTTGATGCTAAAGCAGAAGAACGAGACACACGAGGATTAATCTCGATCGCTACGATATCTTCTTTTTCGTCTGGCGAAACTGCGAATTGCACGTTACAGCCTCCCGCAAAATTTCCGATACTACGCATCATTAAGATCGCATAATCACGTAATTTTTGGAATGTTGTATCAGATAATGTCATAGCTGGTGCAACCGTTATCGAATCTCCGGTATGAATTCCCATTGGATCCATATTTTCGATCGAACAGATAATTACAACATTATCATTTTTATCTCTTAAAAGTTCTAACTCATATTCTTTCCAGCCCATTAAAGCTTTGTCAATCAAAACTTCGTGAATTGGCGAAGCTTCAAGTCCGCGGGTTAAAAGCTCATCAAAATCTTCTTTTTTGTAAACTATTGCTGCTCCGGTTCCTCCAAGTGTAAACGAAGGACGAATTACAAGCGGGAAACCAAATTCCTGAGCGATTTCTTTTCCTTCTAAGTATGAAGTAGCAGTTTTTGCAGGTGCAGTTGGTACATTAATTCTTTCTAAAAGCTGTTTAAACTGCTCTCTGTCTTCGGTAATATTAATTGCGTTAACATCAACTCCAATTAATTTTACTCCGAAATCCTGCCAGATTCCTTTTTCTTCGGCTTCCAAACATAAATTCAAAGCCGTTTGTCCTCCCATTGTTGGCAAAACAGCATCAATTTGTGGATGTTCCTTTAGAATTTCAATAATCGATTTTGTAGTTAGTGGCTTCAAATATACATGATCGGCCATGGTTGGGTCGGTCATAATAGTTGCTGGATTTGAATTTATTAAGATAACTTCAATTCCTTCTTCGCGAATAGAACGTGCAGATTGAGATCCTGCATAATCAAATTCGCAAGCTTGACCAATAACAATAGGTCCTGACCCTATTATTAAAACTGATTTTATTGATGTGTCTTTAGGCATTTTATTTGTATTGTGTAGTTATATATGGTATTTCAAAAATGATCTGTAGTACGTTAAAAACTAGAATGTTGCAAGTTTTTTTACTGACAAGGTATAAAAAAAGGCGATACTAAAAAAGTAACGCCTTATTTATGTTTATAGAAACATTATTTTTTGTGTCTAGGTTCGCTAGAAACAGTTAATTTATGTCTTCCTTTTGCTCTTCTACGCGCTAGAACTTTTCTTCCATTCGCAGAAGCCATTCTGTCCATAAATCCGTGCTTATTTCTTCTTTTTCTTTTCGATGGTTGAAACGTTCTTTTGCTCATTGCTTTGTATCTTTAAAATGGTATCTAATATCTCTTTTCTGTTTTTGAATATCGTTATTCTAAAACCGAGTGCAAATATACAAAGACTTTTTTTTCCCGCAAGTACTTTAATAAAAATATTTTTAATTCATTTTACTATATTTGCAATCACAAATATACATCTATTATGTTTCACAAAAATATTAAACTTATTTTGGCCGGACTTCTTGTAGTTGCTGGCGTTTGGCAAATTATTGACAAAGAAATTGGGAATGGAGTTTTCCTTATTTTACTTACTGCAATTCCAATTTTTCTTTACTTTAAAAACGAATTCATCCTTTTAGCTTTCCTTAAATTAAGAAAACAAGACTTTGAAGGCGCTAAAAAATGGCTGGCATATATTAAAAATCCCGAAGCTGCACTAGTGAGAAAGCAACAAGGATATTTTAATTATCTTCACGGAATCATGTTATCTCAAACAAATATCAATCAGGCTGAGAAACATTTCAAAAAAGCTATCGAACTTGGTCTATCAATGGATATGGATTTAGCTGTTGCTAAATTAAACCTTGCCGGAGTTGCCATGTCACGCAGAAGAAAACTTGAAGCAACTAACTTATTGAATGAAGCTAAGAAACTGGACAAACAAGGTATGTTGAAAGAGCAAATCACAATGATGAAAGATCAAATGAAGAAAATATAGATTTCTTTAAATTACAATATCAAAATCCCAAATTCCAATTTACTGGCGTTTGGGATTTTTTTGTCTTTGTGCGTAAACCTTTGTCAAAGTTTAAAACTTTGAAAAAGGTATCAAACCGGAAACAATTGGAATTTGGTCCCGAGGCTTCAGGATAAAAATTGGAATTTAAAATGTCTAAGATTCCAATATAATCGAAGGCAAATTTTCATTTAACCATTTATACTTATTGAGAATCATAATATGAGTCCCTCCTTTTACGATAATGCAGCTTTTGATATATTTTATAGGAAAAACTTCGTCCTGATCGCCGTGAATATGGATTACGTTTTGATCGATTTCGTTTCTATCCCATAAAATTACATTTTCAACCGCCCATTGCAGGTAACGAATATCGCGCATGGCAAGAAATTTTTCATACAATTTGATTCGTTTATTAACTGTTTCTCCAAAGGAATATTTTGCCAGATTCTCAATATTCAGAATCAATTTCATCGGAATCAATTTGTAGGCTTTTGTAGTTTTTCCAATTTTCATTCTTCTCGGAAATTCTAAATTGCTTCTAACACTCGAAATAATAATAATTTTTCTGACATCAATATGTTTTGCGATTTCCTGAACCAGAATTCCTCCAAAAGACACCCCAATTAAAACCGGATTCTCATGTGTAATCTTTTTCGAAATTCGGAGTGCATAGTCAGATAAAGATTCTTTTGGCTGCGGAATTTCCCATTCCAGTAAACACATTTCGAAAACAGATTCGTCTAGATTGATTCTTTCAAAAATAGTCGAACTTGCAGCCAAACCAGGCATAAAATAGACAGGAATTTTACTCATTAGTTCAGAAATTGTAGCTTTTAATTTTACTCTAAAATTACTTTTTTTAGCAATATGCACAACAAATCTTACGCCACAATTATATATTAAACTTAATAAAATTACAAAAAGTAAGTAAAGTCTTCGAAAATGGCTTCTTTAAAAAAATAATTTAATATTGAGAATCAAATGATTACCTTTGTATTCTAAATAACTCGTATTAAATATCTTTTTAAGGAGTTTTTATATCGAGTCATTGCCCCTCCATTTCTATTATTTTTTTAACCTAACAAAAACAACTAATTATGGAAACTATTGACATTATGGAAATCAAAGACAACACTTTTGCAAGACAATTTGAAGCCATAACTTCAGAAGGATTGCTTTCTGTTGAGTATTCGTTTCAGGAAAAGAAAATTTTTCTAACTAAAATTAATACACCGGAAGGATTTGATAACCAAGCTGTAATCGACACATTACTAAAGAGCATCATGGAAATTGTCATTGAAAAGAAATTCAAATTGATGCCTATTCATCCAAAAATTGTATTGTTCATCAAAAAAAATCCAAAATACAAAGAATTGCTTCCTCCGGGAATTAGAATTTAATTTCATGTTTTCAGCATAAAAAAAGCACAAGAATTAACTTGTGCTTTTAAGTATGATTTAGGCATTTAACTTATTACTTTTCTATTTCTCTCATAGAATCCATTTTTTTATGCGCAAGGAAACCAGCCACATCTTCAAAATGCTCTTTCACTCGTTTGTTTCCAAATTCAAAAACTTTAGTTGCTAATCCGTCAAGGAAATCACGATCGTGAGAAACCAAAATTAAAGTTCCGTCAAAATCACGTAATGCATCTTTAATAATATCTTTGGTTTTCATGTCTAAGTGATTGGAAGGCTCATCCAGAATTAATAAATTAACTGGTTCCAACAATAATTTGATCATTGCCAAACGTGTTTTTTCTCCTCCAGAAAGCACTTTTACTTTCTTAGTAATATCATCTCCCTGAAACATAAACGCTCCAAGAATATTTTTTATCTGTGTTCTGATATCTCCAACAGCAATTGCATCGATTGTTTCAAAAATAGTTGCATTTTCATCTAATAAAGAAGCCTGATTTTGAGCAAAATATCCAATTTGAGAATTGTGCCCAATTTCTACACTTCCTTCATCAATACCAATTTCTTTCATGATGGCTTTAATCATAGTCGATTTTCCTTCACCATTTTTACCTACGAAAGCTACTTTTTCGCCTCTTTCAATAACAATATTGGCATCTTTAAAAACAACATGATCACCATATTTTTTAGATAATTCTTTTACCACAACCGGATATTGTCCTGAACGTGCTGCCGGTGGGAATTTTAATTTTAATGCCGAGTTATCTACTTCGTCAACCTGAACAATCACTAACTTTTCAAGCATTTTAACACGAGACTGAACAGCATCTGTTTTAGAGAATGTTCCTTTAAAGCGGTCAATAAACGCTCTGTTATCAGCAATCATTCTTTGTTGCTCATCGTACGCTTTTTGTTGGTGAATACGACGGTCTTTTCTTAATTCTAAATAATGAGAATATTTTGCTTTGTAATCGTAAATCCTTCCCATTGTAACTTCGATAGTACGGTTTGTAATATTATCTACAAACGCTCTGTCGTGCGAAATTACCACAACCGCTTTCGCTGAATTGATCAAAAACTCTTCAAGCCACTGAATACTTTCAATATCCATGTGGTTGGTTGGCTCATCCAGTAAAATTAAATCCGGTTTTTGCAAAAGAATTTTAGCCAATTCAATACGCATTCTCCATCCTCCTGAAAACTCAGAAGTCTGACGAGTAAAATCTTCGCGCTCAAAACCCAAACCAACTAAAATTTTCTCTACTTCGGCTTCGTAATTTACTTCTTCAATTGCATAAAATTTCTCGCTTAAGTCAGAAACTCTTTCGATCAATTTCATGTATGCGTCACTTTCATAATCAGTTCGAACGGTTAATTGCTCGTTGATTTCATCTATTTCAGCTTTCATTTTAAAAATTTCACCAAATGCTTTCGAAGCTTCTTCCATTACAGTTGAACCATCTTTAGTCAATAAATGCTGAGGCAAATAAGCCACAACAGCATCTTTTGGAGTCGAAATACTTCCGGTTGAAGGCTTGCTCTGACCTGCAATTATTTTTAAAAGTGTCGATTTTCCCGCACCATTTTTACCCATAAGGGCAATTTTATCATTTTCATTTATAGCAAAAGAAACATCGCTAAATAATGTAGTTCCACCAAACTGAACCGAAATATCGTTAACTGTAATCATTTAGATTTTTAGATTTTAGACCGCTTAGATTGTTAGATTTCTTAGCAGGTATTTTTTGAAAGCGCAAAGATAGATTTTAATTATATAATGTGCCAATGAGATAATTAGATAATTTGAAAATGTGTCAATTAGATAATGTATGTTCGAAAAATTATCTAATTATCTCATTTTCTAATTGACACATTAACGAAATTCCCAAATGTTTCCAGAAACCTGATTTTATTTTGAACTTGTATTCTTACATTTGAGATACAGAAAAACAGGCGAAATATGAAAGTGTTGATTATAGAAGACGAAGCTGGTTTACGCGAAGTGGTGCAGCAATCACTTGAAAAAGAAAAATATATTGTTGAAACTGCGCATGATTATATTTCGGGATTTGATAAACTCGCAACTTATGATTATGACTGTATCCTGATTGATATTATGTTACCAAACGGAAACGGATTGGATTTATTACAGGAAGTTAAAAAACAAAAAAAGCAAAGTGCCGTAATTATCATTTCGGCAAAAGATGCTGTCGATGATAAAGTTAAAGGTCTCGATTTAGGCGCTGATGATTATTTAAGTAAGCCTTTTCATTTATCTGAATTGCATGCCAGAATCAAATCGGCAATGCGACGAAATAATCATAACGGAGACAATTTGATTGTTTGGAAAAATATTACGCTTTCTCCTGAACAACGAACGGTTTCTATAGATGATAATCCTTTGGTTTTAAACCGAAAAGAATTTGATTTGCTTTATTATTTCATCATCAATCAAAATCGATTAATTAATAAAACAGCCATTGCCGAATATGTTTGGGGAGACCACACCGATCAGGCTGACAATTTGGATTTTGTATATTCGCAGATTAAAAATCTTCGTAAAAAACTGAAAGAAAGCAATGCCGAAATTGACATTCAGGCTGTTTATGGCATTGGATATAAAATGAGTTAATGAAATTACAAAATTACACACTTCGCTATCTGGCAATTACTTTGCTTCTTGTAATCCCAATTTGGGCAGGGCTTTTTTATGTACTGATTTTAGATGAAGTTTATGATAATATTGATGATGATTTAAAAAATTCAAAGATCATTATTGTTCGTCACGCTTTCGCGGATAGAAAACTGTTGAATTCTCCTGAATTTGGAATTAATAAATTTACCATAAAACCACTTCCGAAAGATAATTATGCTGCCAAAGATGAGTTCTTTTCGACCAAAGAATTCATGGAATATGATAATGACGATGAACCTGTTAGAATCTTAAAATCTTTTTTTAAGGATGATGACGGAAATAATTATCAATTAACAATAAAAGCTTCTATTGTTGAAGAAGATGAATTATTGCAGGATTTATTTTTGGCATTATTAGGTCTGTATATAATGCTTGTGATTAGCATTTTGGCAGTGAATCATTTATTATTAAAAAAAATATGGAAATCATTTCACGTTGTTTTAGATAATCTTAAAGAAATCAAATTAGGAACCGGCAGCAGATTAAAAGCCATAAATTCTCCTATTGATGAGTTTAATACGCTGGCAAAAGAGGTCGAAAAAATGCTCAATCGTAACGAAAGCATTTATTCAAGCCAAAAACAGTTTATTGAAAATGCTTCGCACGAATTGCAGACTCCGCTGGCAATCAGTATAAACAAACTTGAGTTATTTGCAGAAAACACTATTCTTCCTGATGATCAAATGATCGAAATTGGAAAAATTACTGATACTTTAAACCGATTAACGAGATTGAACAAATCGTTATTAATGTTGTCGAAAATCGAAAACCAACAATTCTCTGAGGAGGAAGAGGTAAATTTTAATAAACTTATTTTAGTATTAACAGAAGATTATACTGACTTGGCCGACTTTAAAAAAGTAAAAATAACGGTTAAAGAAAATGATTCGTTACACTTTAAAATGAACAAAGGATTAGCAATTGCTTTAATTAGTAATTTATTAAAAAATGCTTTAATCCATAATCACCAGGAAGGTTTTGTGAATTTTACCATCAATAAAAATGAAATCATAATTTCGAATTCAGGAAATAATACACCTTTAAACTTAGAAGTCATTTTCAGCAGATTCTATCGTCATACCCCTACAAACGAATCTACCGGTTTGGGTTTATCAATTGTAAAATCGATCATCAATAATTATTCAATTGTTGTTGAATATTTATTTACCGGAGATCATCAATTTAAAATCACTTTTCCTAAAAAGTAGTATTTTTCTTTTATTCCTAATTGTTTCCAAATTCAGGTTATACACTTGTATCAGAATTTAAAAATAAACAATTATGAAAACGAAATTAAATCTCGCTGCATTTGCAATTATAGGGTTGTCATTTGGACTTTCGGCAAATGCACAAAAAACTGTTATTACAAAAGCTGCTTTGCCTGTTAATGCACAAACTTTTCTGAAAACTCATTTTGCCGGGCAGGAACCAACTTATATTTTACAAAACAAGGAAACTTTTTCTACAGATTACAAAGTACAGCTTGCAAACAGCGTTGAAGTAGAATTTGACGGAAAAGGAAACTGGGAAGAAGTAGACGGAAATCATCAGGCAATACCTGTAGCAGTAATTCCAAAAGCCATTGCTTCTTATATTAAAACAAACTTCGCCAACACAACCGTAACCAAAATTGATAAAGGAACCTGGGGATACGAAGTAGATTTAAGTAATAATCTTGAACTAGAGTTTAACTCTAAAGGAAAATTTTTAAGAATCGATAATTAAGCATAGTAAAATTAAATAACACAATCATGAAAAAAATAATCTTAACTGGTTTTATTGCCTTATCCATTTTATTCTCTACCACATCTTGCAACAACGATGATGATCGTGAGTCTATAATTACTTCTGCAGATTTACCAACAACATCAGATACATTTGTGAGTACTTATTTCCCTAATTCAACTTACCTAACAGTAAAAAAGCAAAATAAAGCAGACAGTGATGGTTCTATTTATGATGTTTACCTGACAAACGATTTCGAAATTGATTTTGATGCGGCAGGAAACTGGATTGATATTGACGGAAATCATCAGGCGATTCCGGTTGAATTGATTCCGGAGAAAATCAATACCTATGTAACTGCAAATTATGCAAATCTATTTGTAACATCAATTGATAAGGAACCTACTTATATTGAAGTTGAACTTTCTAATAATTTAGAGTTAGTTTTTGATCTTCAGGGAAATTTCCTTCGAATTGATAAATAAAACAACAAAACCCGGCAGATTTTTAAAAATCTACCGGGTTCTAAAATTATTTAATTGGTTAGTTATTTAATTAAATTAATCATTTCTCCATTTTTTAGTTTCCTCAAAAATGTGCTCTAGAATTGACGATTCAATTTCATCAAACTCTATATTTCTTCGGCTCATTACTAATTTTGCCGTTTCAAAAGCTTTTTTAGTCACATACGTTGTAAAACCTGCAGCTCCGCCCCAGGAAAAACTTGGGACAAAATTACGAGGGAATCCGCTGCCAAAAATATTAGTACTTACTCCAACCACGGTTCCGGTATTAAACATCGTATTGATTCCGCATTTACTGTGATCGCCCATCATCAAACCACAAAACTGAAGTCCGGTTTTTGCAAAACCTTCTGTTTCATAGCTCCATAACTTTACTTCTTCATAATTATTTTTCAGGTTCGAATTATTACTGTCAGCACCAATATTACACCATTCTCCTAAAACAGAATCTCCTAAAAATCCGTCGTGACCTTTATTAGAATTAGCAAACAGAACTGAATTTTTAACCTCTCCTCCTATTCTGGATCCCGGGCCAACTGTTGTAGCGCCGTAAACTTTAGCATTTAGTTTTACCTGAGCATTTTCGCATAAAGCAAAAGGTCCGCGAATCACGGTTCCTTCCATAATTTCGGCGTTCTTACCTATATATATAGGTCCGTTTGAAGCATTCAGGGTTACAAACTCTAATTTTGCCCCTTCTTCAATAAATATATTTTCTGGCGCAATAACATTTACGGTTTTCGGAATTGGCTGTGATTTTCGATCTTCTGTTAAGTAATCAAAATCGATACGAATTGCAGCATCATTTTTAGAAAAAATATCCCAAGTATGCTCAACTGTCAGGCAATCATCGTTGTATTGAATTACTTCATACGAATCAAAATCAACTTCTTCCTGATTTTCATTTGTAAAAAAAGCAATTACATCATCTCCCTTAAAAATGGCTTGATTTTCTTTTAAATCAGAAACCATTTCTACAAGCGTATCATTTGGTAAATACGCCGCATTGATCATTATATTTTCTTCTAATTCTACCATCGGAAATTTCTCTGATAGATAATCTTCTGTTATAGTAGTTATCGTCGAACCCAAACGCATTTCCCATTTTTGACGAATTGTCATAATTCCGATCAAAATATCAGCCACAGGCCTTGTAAATGTAAAAGGTAATAAAGCATTCCGGACGGGACCGTCAAAAAGAATGTAGTTCATATATAAAAAAATTTAGTACTTGTTAAAATCTTGATTTGGTTATCGTGGTCAAAGTTACAAATATTTTATTTTCTGCAATTAAATGAATTGTGGCAATGATAGAAAATACAGCCGATACAATTTGCCTCAACAAAATCAATATGGGAGTAGTTAAAAAAAAGCTGCAGAAAAACTGCAGCTATGAATTAATTTAATAGAATTCAAGTATTTAAACAAACAATCAATAACATTTCTTTTCTTTATTTTCTGTTTTTAAGATCTGGCTGTTTAAAATATTTAACCAATTCTAAGGAATATATTACACTTGTAATCTGCCATTTACCATCTTTTTTTATAAGATTTAGATACTTGCTGCCCCAATTTGTCATTTTATTATCTGCCCAAAAACTATAATCCATTGTTACCGAAGCAACGGTTGCGTCTTCGATAATTTTAATATTATCAAACTTATCTTCGGTGGTTTTGTGTCTAAACAAACTTCTTAGGAATCCTTTGTAAGATCCTGAAAAATAATTGCTTCCGGCTTTTACGCCCTTTTCTTCTATTTCTTTGGCTTGAGTTCGGTCTTTATACGCGGCACACCAAACTACATGATCCTCATTAAACAGACTATAAAATACAGTAGAATCTTTCTCGATTACACTTTTTGAGTAAGATTCAATAATCTCCCTTATTTTTTTGTGATCGTCCTGTTTTTTCTGTCCATAACTTAATATTGCTGTCAAAAGAATAAATGGCAGGATGTTGATTTTTTTCATTTATTTAAGCTTTTGAAATTTTATTACTGATGATTTTATACTCTATTGTAAGACCCTCATAGCCGTAAGCATCTGCCTTCATTTCTTCGATCGCTACATAACTGACAGGATGAATGTCCCCTATTAGTATGGAAAGCGAATTATGCACCGTTTCTATAAACTTTGCTTTATCGTCTTTGAGATTTGTAGAGTCTGAAATTTTAATAGTCAGAAAGAAACTATTTTTCTTTAATTCAGCTAAAGATTCTGAATTGACAAACCATAGATAATCCGGAATAAAAGATACGGTAACGACTGTAACTTCCGGTCTCTTGTTTAAAATTTCCTTAGTAAGACGACTAATAGTCGTTACTAACTCTTTTGCCAACTCAGGATTTTCCTGACCGCTGACTTTTAGATTAATTACTGGCATACTTCAAATATTTATTGATTATTGAAGTACAAAATTCAATCTAAATAAACACTTATTTATTGATGTATGTTAAGAGTTTTATTCGGCTTAAGGATTCAGGTTTTATTCCAAGATAAGAGGCAATATGGTATTGAGAGACCTGCTGTTCAATTCCCGGATATGTTTTACACAACAGATTCAGCCTTTCTGCTGCAGAATTTTTCAGAAAAGAAGTTTCTCTTCTGCATTTTCTAATAAAAAATATATCCGAAATATATTTGGCCAGCTTTAAAAAAGCAAAATCTTCCTCAATTAATCTATTAAACTGCTTAAAAGTGATATAATAAATTTCGGTTTCGGCCAGGGCTTCAATATTGCAGTTAGTAGGACTTTGGGTTAAATAACTTGTATAAGCAGTTACAAAACTATTTTCAAGATAAAAATCATTGTTATATTCAACTCCGTCATTTTGAACATAAGACCTAAGTTTTCCTGAATTTACTATACCTATAAAATCACAAACAGAACCTTCCTTTATTAAAAATTCTTTTTTCTTTAAAACTTTAAACTGGATTTCATTATTAAACTTTTCGAAATGATGCATCTCCAGTCCCAGTTTTTCAAAAACCTCTCTAAGTGATTCCATTTGCATTTGTTTAAATTACCTTATTCAAAGATAAAGATATCCTTTAAAATAAAATCGTTTCTACCAAAATTTTGAAAATACAGAGCATAAAAAAAGCCTTCCGATTGGAAGGCTTTTGTATAAATAAAAACAGTTATTAGTTTTTAACGTGTTTTGCGTATTTAGTTTTAAATTTATCAATACGTCCTGCAGTATCAATAAGTTTAGATTTACCAGTATAAAAAGGGTGAGATGTTCTGGAAATCTCCATTTTTACAACTGGATACTCAACTCCGTCAACTTCAATTGTTTCTTTTGTATCTGCAGTAGATTTAGTAATAAAAACGTCATCATTTGACATGTCTTTAAATGCAACTAATCTGTAATTTTCTGGGTGAATTCCTTTTTTCATCTTTTCTTTTTATTTATTGTTTAAAGTATTTTCATTTTGAAGCTTTTTCATGGTTAGAAAAAGGTGTAAACAAATAATACTCTTTTTGTTTAAAAACTTTTAATTATTTTGAGTTTGCAAATTTACAATTCTTTTTTAATATACAAATCTTTAACTCACTTTTTTTTAGTTAAATTCAAAAAGCTTTTTTCTCTCTCAGTATATTGGGAATTGCTATATTTGTGGATTAATTTTAAAACATATAGAAATATGATTAATGAAGTTATAAAAAAGAACGGTATTACTTATGGTGTAATGATTGGAATTGCATCTGCATTAGTAACTGCTACAATATATGCGGTTGATTTAAATCTTTTCACCGCGTGGTGGATGGGATTAATAGGTATCGCTATCAGTTTAACGATTAGTATCATTTTGCTTACAAAGACAAAAAAAGATCTTAATGGTGTTTTCCCTTTTAAAGAAGCATTTACTACTTATTTTATTGCAGCGGTAATCGGTATTTTGATTTCTACCTTTTTTAACATTCTTCTATTTAATGTTATTGATCCCGGCGCAAAAGATACTTTAAGCGAATTAATGATTAAATATACAGTTGGAATGTTGCAGAAATTTGGAACTCCTGCATCTGCTATTAATGAAACTATCGCAAAAATGAAACAAAACAATCCATATTCGACCTTAGAATTACTTAAAGGATCTGTTTTTGCAATTGTAATCAGTGCAATTTTCGGTTTAATTTTCGCAGCATTTTTTAAAAGCAAATCTACACAAGAATAAAAAATAAATGAATTTATCTATACTTATACCGCTTCTAAACGAGGAGGAATCACTGCAAGAACTCTACTCGTGGATTATTAAAGTGATGCAATCTAATAATTACTCTTATGAAATCATTTTTGTAGATGATGGTAGTACAGATAATTCCTGGGAAATTATTGAAGGATTTTCTAACGAAAATTCTAATGTAAAGGGAATTCGTTTCATGAAGAATTTTGGAAAATCGCAGGCTTTACATGCCGGTTTTGCCAAAGCAAAGGGTGATGTCATTATTACAATGGATGCTGATTTGCAAGATAGTCCTGATGAAATTCCGGGATTGTTTGAAATGATTACCAAAGAAAAATTCGACCTTGTTTCTGGCTGGAAAAAGAAACGTTACGACTCTGTTGTGGCGAAAAATCTTCCGTCGAAATTATTTAATTGGGCTGCCAGAAAAACTTCAGGCGTTGAATTGAATGATTTTAACTGCGGATTAAAAGCCTATAAAAATACGGTTGTAAAAAATATCGAAGTTTCGGGCGAAATGCACCGTTACATTCCGGTTTTGGCAAAAAATGCCGGTTTCAATAAAATTGGGGAAAAAGTTGTAATTCACCAGGCCAGAAAATATGGGGAAACCAAATTTGGTATGGATCGTTTTATCAATGGTTTTCTTGATTTGATTACAATTTGGTTTTTGTCACGATTCGGAAAAAGACCAATGCACTTATTTGGTTTGTTAGGATCCATTATGTTTTTGATTGGATTTTTATTAGCTTTATACTTAGGAATCGACAAATTATTTATTCACAAAACAAGCCGATTGATTACAGAAAGACCGCATTTTTATTTATCAATTACATCTATGATAATAGGAACACAATTGTTTTTGGCCGGATTTTTAGGAGAGATAATTTTGAGAACCAAAAGTAATGAAGCACGTTATAAAGTTGCCCGAGAGGTCAATTTTTAACGTAAAGCCCTAGCCCTGATGGGAGGGAAAATCCTTTTGTGTCGGGGTTCGGCACAAAAGATTTGGAAGGACAGCAGGAATAGCTCCTGAAAATTATTATTTACATATAAAAAAATACGAATGATGAATATAGCACCTAATATTTTAAATGCTGTAAACGAATGGCTGACGCCTACATTTGACAAAGAAACACAGGCTGCCGTTAAAGAATTAATGACAACATCGCCAAAAGAACTTGAAGAAAGCTTCTACAAAAACCTTGAATTTGGAACGGGTGGAATGCGTGGTGTAATGGGAATTGGAAATAACAGAATTAACAAATATACACTTGGAAAAAACACGCAGGGTCTTTCAGATTATCTGCATGAAGTTTTTCCAAATCAGCCATTGAAAGTGGTTATTGCTTATGATTGTCGTCATAACAGCAATACTTTGGCAAAAGTGGTTGCTGATGTATTTTCTGCAAACGGAATTCAGGTTTATTTGTTTTCTGATTTACGACCAACTCCTGAATTGTCTTTTGCACTTAAATATTTAGGCTGTCAATGCGGAATTGTACTTACAGCTTCTCATAATCCGCCGGAATACAACGGTTATAAAGTGTACTGGCAAGATGGAGGACAAATTGTTCCGCCGGAAGATGCCGCCATTATTAACGTAATTGAGAACTTAGATTACGATAAAATTAAATTTAATGCAAACGAAAGTCTGATTCAGTACATTGATACTGAAATCGATAAGGCTTTTATCAAATCATCGATAGAAAACGCAAGTTTTAATACTCCGGCTGAAGCCAAAGATAATCTTCAGATTGTTTTTACTTCATTGCACGGAACTTCTATAAAATCTATTCCGGATACTTTAGCGCAGGCAGGTTACAAAAATGTACATATTGTTCCTGAGCAAGCCATTCCTGATGGGGATTTCCCAACGGTAAAATCTCCAAATCCAGAAGAACCTGAAGCTTTAACGATGGCTTTGGCTCTAGCCGATAAAACAAACTCAGATATTGTTGTTGGTACAGATCCTGATTGTGATCGTTTGGGCGTTGCTGTTAGAAACAATGATGGTAAAATGATTTTGCTTAACGGAAATCAAACCATGATTTTAATGACTTCTTTCTTGTTGAAACAATGGAAGAAAGCCGGAAAAATTAACGGAAAACAATTCGTAGGTTCTACAATTGTTTCAACTCCGATGATGATGGAACTGGCAACAAGTTATGGCGTAGAATGCAAAGTTGGTTTGACCGGTTTTAAATGGATTGCCAAAATGATTAAAGATTTCCCTGAACTTCAATTTATTGGAGGTGGAGAAGAAAGTTTTGGTTTTATGGTTGGTGACGCCGTGCGTGATAAAGATGCCGTTGCTGCTACCTTATTAATATGTGAAGTTGCTGCTCAGGCAAAAGCTACCGGAAGTTCTGTTTATAAAGAACTTTTACAGCTGTATGTTGAGAATGGTTTTTATAAAGAATTTTTGGTTTCGTTAACTAAAAAAGGAATGGAAGGTTTACAGGAAATTAATCAGATGATGATTGACTTGCGTGAAAATCCTTTGAAAGAAATCAACGGACAAAGAGTGATTATGGTGGAAGATTATCAATCGTCAATTGCCTTGAATTTATTGACGGGAGAAGAATCTGTAATGGATATTCCGAAATCTAATGTTTTGATTTATTATACGGAAGACGGTTCTAAAATTTGCGCAAGACCAAGCGGAACAGAACCAAAAATTAAATTCTACATTAGTGTTAATGCCGAATTAGAATCGGTTGCCGATTTTGATGCTGCAGAACGTTTCTTAGACGAAAAAATACAAAATATCATTGCAGGAATGCAATTGAAATAACAATAATGAGTGACAAACCTGATATAAATGATCAGCCTGAACTATTAAATTCAATTATAGGATTAATAGATCAGGCTCGTCATTTTGTTGCCAAAACGGTTAATCAGGAATTGACTTTGTTATATTGGAAAATTGGAAAAACGATCAACGAAGAGATTCTAAAAAATGATCGCGCGGATTATGGAAAGAAAACAATCCAAAGTCTAAGCTTAGAATTATCCAAAAGATACGGAACAGGATTTAGCAAAAGAAATATACATAGTTTTATAAAACTAAACTCTGTTTATCAAGACTTTACAATTGTGCAGACAGTGTCTGCACAATTAAGTTGGTCGCATTTATATTCTATATTAAGTATTGAAAGTGATATAAAACGTGAATTTTATATTCAGATGAGTATTCACGAAAGATGGAGCGTAAGAACTTTGCAGGAACGCATTGACAGTATGCTTTTTGAAAGAACTGCCATTAGCAAAAAGCCTGAACAAACTATCATTAACGACTTAGCACTTTTAAAATCAAACAAACAAATTAGCCCGGATCTAACCTTTAGAGATCCTTATTTTTTGGACTTTTTAGGACTTCACGACACTTATTCTGAAAAAGATCTGGAAAGTTCTATTTTGGCACAATTACAAAATTTCATTACAGAAATGGGAAGCGAATTTGCTTTTCTTGCCCGCCAAAAAAGAATCACAATCGATGACGAAGATTTTTACATTGACTTACTTTTTTACCATCGCGGTCTGCGCCGATTAGTTGCCATTGACCTGAAATTAGGAAAGTTTAAAGCCGGTTACAAGGGTCAAATGGAATTATATTTGCGTTGGCTTGAGAAAAATGAACAAAAAGAAGGCGAAAACAAACCAATTGGATTAATTTTGTGCAGTGAAAAATCTCCAGAACAAATTAATTACTTAATGCTGGACAATGACGAACAAATTAAAGTATCAGCATATTTAACCCAACTACCAGAAAAAAAATTATTGCTGGAAAAACTGGAAAAAGCAATTGCAATAGCAGAAAATAACATATACAAATAAATGAGTAATTTTAAAAAAATATTCCCTTTTATACTTCCATATAAAAAATACGCATTGTTAAACATCTTTTTTAATGTTTTGTATGCGCTTTTCAGCACACTTTCGTTTATGGCATTAATTCCTATGATTCAGGTTTTATTTGACAAAACAAAGAGCAACACAGTTTTACCTACTTATGAGGGTCTTGCCCACATAAAAGACTATGCAGAAAATTACCTCAGTTATTACATCACAACAAGTACAGAGCAAAATAATCCGGGTTTTGTACTTTCAGTTATGGTTGCCATAATCATTTCAATATTTCTATTGAAAAATCTGGCCGATTATGCCGCAATGTTCTTTATCACTTTTTTACGTAATGGTGTTTTAAGAGATATGCGAAATGCGATGTATAAAAAAACATTGGAATTGCCATTGGCTTTTTATTCTGAAAAAAGAAAAGGTGATGTAATTTCGAGAATTGCCGGTGATGTAAATGAGGTTCAAACTTCATTTTTGGCTATTTTAGAACTTATTGTAAAAGAACCTTTAACGATCGTTTTTACGATAATTGCCATGCTAATTATTAGTGCAAAACTAACTTTGTTCGTTTTTATTTTTATTCCGGTTTCAGGATATATTATTTCATTGATTGGAAAACAGCTTAAAAAACAATCGACAAAAGCACAGCAGGAACAAGGTACTTTTTTATCTACTATCGAAGAAACTGTTGGCGGATTAAAAGTGGTAAAAGGATACAATGCTGAAAACTATTTTAATGGTGTATTTCAAAATTCAACAGAACGTTTTTTCACCTTGTCTAACATTATTGGTAATCGCCAGAACTTAGCTTCGCCAGCCAGTGAATTTATGGGAATCACGGTAATTGCTATATTACTTTGGTACGGAGGTCAGATGGTTTTGATTGATAAAACCTTAGATGGTGCTTCGTTTATTGCTTACATGGGATTAGCCTACAATATTCTGACTCCTGCAAAAGCCATTTCTAAAGCCTCATACGGTGTAAAAAGAGGAAATGCCGCAGCAGAACGTGTTCTTGAAATTTTAGATCAGGAGAACCCAATTACAAGCAAACCGGATGCTGTTGAAAAAACAACCTTTGAAAATGATATCATTATTCAGAATATTAATTTTAAATATGAAGAAGAAACGGTTCTAAAGGACTTTTCTCTTCAAATTAAAAAAGGACAAACTGTTGCTCTTGTTGGACAATCAGGAAGTGGAAAAAGTACAATCGCAAACTTGTTAACCCGTTTTTACGATGTAAATGACGGAACTATTTCTATTGACGGAATCAACATCAAAGACATGGATTTACAGTCTTTACGTGGTTTAATGGGCTTAGTAACACAAGACAGCATTTTGTTTAATGACACTATTAAAGCAAATATTGCGTTAGGAAAATTAGACGCTACGGATGATGAAATTATCGAAGCTTTAAAAATTGCCAATGCATTTGAGTTTGTAAAAGATTTGCCTTTAGGAATCTATACTAATATTGGTGACAGCGGAAATAAACTTTCAGGCGGTCAAAAACAACGCTTGTCTATTGCCCGTGCGGTATTGAAAAATCCTCCAATTATGATTTTGGATGAAGCAACATCAGCATTAGATACAGAAAGCGAAAAATTTGTTCAGGTTGCATTAGAAAACATGATGCAAAACAGAACTTCGATTGTTATTGCGCACCGTCTTTCGACAATTCAAAAGGCTGATTTAATCATTGTAATGCAAAAAGGAAAAATTGTAGAACAAGGAACGCATGATGAATTAATTTCACATCAAGGCACTTATAACAAATTAGTAACGATGCAGTCTTTTGAATCGTAATTAAAAGATATATTTTAGCTTAGCCACAGATTACACAGATTAACACGGATTCTTTTTTATAAAAAATGAAATAAAATCTTTTAAAACTGTGTAATCTGTGGCTTTTTTTTTGAGCATAATCATCTAAAAAATAAAGAAATGTACCTGAATAATCCAAATATAAAATTGCCTGAAGATCCGGATACTATAGTTTGGAAATATCTGGATTTGTCTAAATTTTTAGATTTATTATTGTCCAAGAAATTATTTATGTCGCGCTCTGATAAGTTCGAAGATCAGTACGAAGGAACTTTTAGCGAGCCTACATTTGAAGAGATTAAAAAACTTGCCATTGACAATCCTGACTTTTTAAATTACTACAAAACACATCGCGAAAAAGTCGCGGTTAGCAGCTGGCACATTAACGAATACGAATCGTTTGCTATGTGGCAGATATTTACGCAAAACAGCGAAGGATTAGCTATTCAGTCGACTATTGGCAGATTGCAAAAAGCGGTAAAACCAGAGAATAATTTTGATCAGTATATTGGCGAAGTTAATTATATCGATTATCGCAAAGAATATATTCCGTTTGATGATTTGTTCTTTCCGTTTTTATTTAAGCGAAAAAGTTTTCAGTACGAGCGAGAAGTCCGCATATTGACTGACACTTCAAAAAGTACTATAAAACTAAACGACGGACTAAAAATCAATGTTGATATCAATCAGCTAATCGAAAAAATCTACATTCATCCAAAGTCTGAAAACTGGTATAAAAAACTGGTAATTGAATTGGTCGAAAGACTTGGTTTTGATTTCGAAATCGAAAAATCAGATTTGGAAAGCGATATATTGATATAAAGCTGCTAAGGTTCTTAGATGCTAAGATTCTAAGCTTTTTTCTTGCCACACATATTACATAGTTTAAAATGATTAAACATCGCTTAAAAAGAAAAAGCTCTTTAAAAATTAAGTGAATTAATTTTTAAAGAGCTTTTTTTGATTCCAAATCTTAGAAACTAGAATCTTAGCATCTCAGAATCTTATATTGGCTTATAATTCTTCACTTCCCACTTTTTAGAAGCTAAATCAATGTAGTTATAATGCAAGACATCGTTTTTATCGAATTGACCATTTTGGTTGGTGTCTTCGATTGTTCTGAAGTATAAACGGTTTTTAGATTCGATTAGATTCCAATCTACTAATTCCTGTAAATCCTGAGATATTTTGGTGAAGTTTTCTCCGCTGATATCGCTTAAGTATAATGTTTTAATATCCCCTGAATCTATTTTACCATCTTTGTTGGTATCAGAATCCGCCAGAGTATACACCATAATTTGATTTAGTGTTTTATCTGCAACGGGTTTCAAATACGTCGCTGTTAAAATTAAAACAGGTTTGTCAGACAAAGGTCTGATAGAATCTGAATCTGTTTTTTGAAATTTCAGGTTTTGCAAATAACCTGTAATTTCATATTCGCCTAAGTTAGAAATCGTAAAACTCAAATCATTTACACTAGATGATCCGTAACGTGATTTTGAACCTCTTTCATATACGCGTAAATCCCCGACAGGATGAATTAAATAATTTGTTCCTTCCATCTGAATAGGCAAATCGGCTATTTCTATCTGTGTAGAATCTGTTTTATCAACCGCTTTTACTTTATTCGAACCATCATAAATTACTTTCGGCTGCTTCTGAACATCATCTTTACAACTCACTACGGTTCCGATGATGGCTAAGGCTATATATTTTAAATAGTTTTTCATGTATGCTAATTATATTGGAATATCAAATATAGTATTTTTGATTGTATTATCTGTTTTTATTGAATTTTACTAGGGCGAAGATATTGAGAGCTACAATACTCAGGTAACCTATAAAAAGAATCCAATGATTCTTAAAAAAATTCAATTGCAGCCACGTAAATTCTCTTTCCTCTTCTACAATTATACTTCTTGTACCACAAATAAAAGATCTAGTATTTTTTATCTTTTTATTTGCCAATGCAAAAATATCATCTTTATATGGTGCCCAAGTTGGAACTTTTTGTATTCTCAAAATTTCAATAACATTAACAAAAGTATTATAATCTGTCTTTGGTCCAAAGTGAATTTTTGCACCATTTATAGTATCTGATGTTCTTACCAACTCTTTTAAGAATTTTTTTAACTGATTTAATTTTTTCACTTCAAGTGATCTGTTTTTTTCAAAATTAAATGTGGTATAATTTCTTAAAACTGGAACTTTATATTTTTCAAAAGTTTGTTTATCGGGAACTAATCCAAATTCTAATGCTCCATAAACCTTAAAAGTATCCGTTCTATAAAAATAAATTAAACAAAACAAAGGAATAAAAACCAGAGAAATCATTCCGGGAACGTAAAAAATCTTCTTTCTTTTTTCACGCTTTTCTATCATAACCTCGCATTCAGCTTCACATTAAAAACTCTCGAAGTCATATAATTTGGAATCGCGTATTGATTTTTAGAGTAAACATCGCGAACCCAGGTATTAGTTATCGCATTTTGATTATTGAAAAGATTGAAAATTTCTAAACCAAGAGACAATTCCTTAAAGTTTTTTATCCAGCCTGTTTTAGAACTTTGTGTATTGCTATCCACAAAAACCTTTGCAAAACCTACATCTGCTCTTCGATAATCGTTTAATCTGTTTTGATACAAATACGGATCAGAATAAGATGGTGAACCGCCCGGCAAACCTGTATTATAAACTAAATTCAAATACAATTTCACACTCGGAATATTAGGCATATAGTCCTGAAACAACATCGCAAATTTCAAACGCTGGTCTGTTGGTCGGGCGATATAACCTTTATTTTCGTAGTTTTCTTCGGTTTTTAAATAGCCGAAACTAATCCACGATTCGGTTCCGGGAACAAATTCTCCGTTTAATCTAAAGTCTAAACCTTGTGCATACGCTTTTGCATTATTATTGGCAATGTATCGAATTCGAACATTATCAATTGAATACACATTTACATCTGAAAGTGATTTATAATAAATCTCGGTAACCCATTTAAACGGACGGTTCCATATTTTAAAATTATAGTCGTTGCCTAAAACAATATGAACAGATTCCTGCGCTTTTACATTTGGGTTTACAACGCCATTCAAATCCCGAAGTTCCCTGTAAAAAGGCGGCTGATGATATAATCCTCCCGAAAGTCTGAAAACCATATCCATATCCCAATCTGGTTTCAATGCAAATTGTGCGCGCGGACTAAAAACAATTTGATTTTTTCCTTCTACCGCAGCGCCGGAAACATTCCAACTTTGGAAACGCGCTCCCACATTATACCAAACTTTGCTCGAACCAATTTCTGATTGATTGTTATATTGTGCGTATCCTGAAAATCTGTTGATAGTATTAAAATTAGTCGCCCGAACATCCTGATAAGGCAATAAAGGTCCCGTATAAGGTTCGTAAGGCTGATTATTTGTTGGCAAAATAACTATTGGAGGATTGATTGAAAATCCTGCAGAATCAATCATTTCCCACTCTACTACTCTATCGCGAATGGATTCTCTGGTGTATTTTAAGCCAAACTCCAACTGGCTATTACTCCATTCTTTAAAACCTTTAATTTCTGCATTTGCGATTAGAGCGTCGAGATCATTTCGCGCATGATTGAGTTGAGAACCAATTCCGCGTGTAAAGTCTACATTATCAACATTGGTTGTTCCATCGGCATTTACATTTCCTAATCGATATTGTGCCAAAATATCAAAATGTTCTTGTTCTGTTGTATGGAACAAAGACCCTATAAGTTTAAAAGTCAAACTTGGCGAAACTTTATAGGTTGTTTTTAAAGCACCAAAATAAGTGTCGTATTGATCTTTTTCCTGACCTTCGTAATAAACGGCCAATGCCATTGGCTGATCTATGGTTCCGAATTTAGTTTCGCGCGTTAAAGGCTGATACAGATATTTGTTTCTCGAAATATTTCCTAAAAAACTCATCTGCCATTTTTCAGAAATATCATAATTAATATTCGTCTGCACATCAACAAAAGTTGGAGTGTAATTCGTTTGTGTGTCCTGACTGTTTACCAGCAAACTATTGTTTCTGTAGCGAACTCCGGTTACCGCAGACCATTTTTTATTTTTAGAGACGGCATCGACTGCAATACTTCCTCCCAGAAAACTGGCTTCTAAAGCAGCGCCAAATTCCGTAGGTTTTCTATAGGTAATATCTAAAACAGAAGATAATTTATCGCCAAATTTTGCCTGAAACCCTCCTGCAGAAAAATCTACATTTTGAACCAAATCGGTATTGGTAAAACTCAAACCTTCTTGTTGTCCTGAACGAATTAAAAACGGACGATAGACTTCGATTTCGTTTACGTAAACTAAATTCTCATCATAATTTCCGCCTCTAACTGCATATTGTGTACTTAATTCGTTATTTGAATTTACGCCAGGCAGCGTTTTCAAAATATTTTCGATTCCGGCATTAGCTCCCGGAATTTTCTTTATCGTTTCGGCATCGATAACCGTAATTCCCTGAATGCGTTTTTTATTATTGGAGGATACAAAAACTTCTCCCATTTGTTCTGCCGAACTATTCATAACTGGATTGAAAACAAAAATTTCATTCGGTTTCAAATTCACAGTAAGGCTCATCATTTTTAATGAAATGTGCGTAAAAATCAGCGATATTTTTTTATTGGATGGAATTTCTATTTCGAAAAAACCATTAGAATCGGTTTTTGAAGCGCTTCCTGAAGCCACAATATTCACATCCGAAACAGGACGTTTTTCACTATCTAAAATAATTCCTTTAACATGGGCATTTTGGGCAAATGAAATATAACCAATGCACAAAAAAAGGAAAACGAATATTAACTTACTATGATTCAAACGTTTTGTGTTTTATTTTTGTTGACTTCTAAAAAAGTGAGTTTCAAAGATAGCAGAATTACCCACATTATCAATCACTTCAATTTTTAAATCGTTTGCTCCTTCTGCAACAATACTATCAGCATCAAACTGGTGCGTAATTTTTCTGGTTTTATTATCATATTCAAACAAAACCCAATTTCCGTTTAAATAACCATTATAAGATTTAATTCCTGATAAACTATCACCAATTGTAAACTGAATCGACTTCATATCGCTAATCCATTTATCCTGAATTGGTTTTGCAATTTTTATAACGGGAGCTATTGTATCGAGCACCAAACCATATTGTCCTAAAATTTTTGCTTTAGCTGTAAATACATCCCCTTTTCTAATTGTTCCGTTATAACTATTGTTTCTTCCTATGTAAAGCTTATCTCTTAAAGCTTCGGCATAAGTGCTGTCTTTTATAGTAATGGTGAAATTTGAATGCACCGGAATTACATCTTCATGAATATAAATTTTATTGTTTTTGACATCAAAATTCAAATCAAAATCATCATAAAAAGTTCCTGCAGGAAAAAATACCGACATATTATCTTTTTCGAAGTTTGAATCTTTATTGTATCTCACAAAATATTTAGACGTTACAGGTTCTGCATTTACAATTGGCGCAGCCGAATCATATTCTATCGGAACGGTAACAGAATTTAAATTTCCATAATAATCTGAAACTTCGATGCGATATGTTGAAGCTAAATTGGGTTCAACCGGCAAAATTCCGCGAAGCGAATCTGTTTTAATAATGCTCAGCGCAAAAGGTGTTTTCATGAATAACTTTTGCACTCTCTGCCCTGATTTTTTATATTTTGGATAATCGATCAACGCGTTTATGTAGCGCATTTCATCAAACGAATAGGTATTGAATTGGTAATTATAATTTTGATTTCCGTTGAAAAAAGACGAAACATTATAAACACCATTTTTGTTACCGGAAATATCATCAAAATCAACCGCTGTAATTCCGAAACCAATTTTACCGTTTGCTTTTACTTTACTTGCCAGATAAGTTCCGTCTTTTTGAAGTGAAACATTCAGCAACAAAGGTAATTTAGACTGATTTGCAGTTGTTCCGTCAAGCGGATAAACAAATACACTTGAAATTGTTGGCTTTTTGGTGTCTTTTAAATTTTTATCAAATCCAAAAAACATAGGATTAATAACAAATTCAGTTTTAGAATCACGGAATTCAAAATGCAAATGCGGTCCTTCAGAAGAACCTGTATTTCCAGAAAGCCCAATTATCTGTCCTTTGTTAACCGGTAATTCATCAGGTTTTAAAAATATTTCGATTTCAAAAGATTTCTCCTGATAATGCGTTTTTAAAACATAATCCTGAATAGCCCCAACGGGTGTCTGCAAATGTCCGTAAACAGACGTGTACCCATTTGGATGCGTTATATAAATACATTTTCCGTTTCCAAAAGTAGAAATTTTGATTCTCGACACATATCCATCTGCAACAGCATAAACATTTAAACCTTCTCTTTGATTTGTTTTTAAATCGAAACCAGCATGAAAATGATTTGGTCTTAACTCGCCAAAATTCCCCGAAAGCTGCATCGGGATATCTAACGGCGGACTAAAATAATCTTTAGGATATTGGTTTTGGGCAAAAAATAAATTTGTAAAAAATAAGGTAAGTAGTGAAAATCTCATATGCAACATTTTTGCTAAGATAAAAAATTAACCAGCAAAAACCGAGGATTTAGCTACAAAAATACAATTCACTGAAATTCATTTATTTGTCTATTTTTAATGCAAAAAAATCGATAAAAAATTGCATTAATAAAAAGGAATACTAACTTTGTATGATTAAGTAATGAATAGGATTTATAATGAGTGTAATTGCAGAAATAATTGATACTCTTGAATATAAGGTCGAAAAGCTTTTTGAGAAGTCAAAGGGGTTGGAGAAGAACAATCAGGAATTACGATTACAACTAGCCAAAGCTGCGCAAATTATCCAGAAACAATCTGAAGAAATGGAAGCTTTGAAGAAGCAGTATGAAACACTTAAGATAGCCAATTCGTTGCTCGGCAGCGACAATAACAAGAGAGAGACAAAGCTTAAAATAAATTCATTAATTCGCGAAATAGATCACTGTATAGCACAATTATCTGACTAGAAAACATGGACGGAAAGCTTAGAATTAAAATATCAATTGCAGACAGGGTTTACCCATTAACGGTAGAACCAATTCAGGAAGAAGGACTTAGAAGTGCTTCTAAAAAAATTGATGCTATGATCAAGCAATTCGAAGAAAGTTACGCAGTTCGCGACAAGCAGGATGTACTGGCCATGTGCGCCTTACAATTTGCATCACAAGTTGAACAAAAACAAATCGACAACGTAATCGATGGAGAAGAAACCATTGAAAGAATTAAAAGATTAAATTTGCTTTTAGATCAATATCTCGAAAATTAAACGTTCTTTACAGAAACTAAGATACTGCCTACATTAGTTCACAATTGGTAAACTCAACACTAACAAATTAAAGTGAGTGAATCGTCGCTACTATAGTACGTCCCGATTTTATTGGGAAAACTTGAACAGTGAGTTAGCTCAAAACTTGTCTTTACGAGTTTATTCAAGCAATTAATGTAGGCTTTTTTTATATATAAATTTTAACAAACATGGACATAATAACGATCATTATTTCAGGTATTGTAGGTATTGCAGGGGGATTCGCAATAGCTAAAATTATCGAAAAAAGCAATATTTCTAACTTAATCAAAAACGCTAAAAAAGAAGCAGCTTCCATATTAAAAGATGCTAATTTAGAGGCTGAAAATATCAAAAAAGATAAAATCCTTCAGGCAAAAGAGAAATTTATCGAATTAAAATCAGAGCATGAACAAGTTATTTTGGCAAGAGACAAAAAAGTTGCCGAAGTAGAAAAAAGAGTTCGCGACAAAGAATCACAAGTTTCAAATGAATTATCCAAAGCTAAAAAAGTAAACGATGATTTTGAAGCTAAAACGCTTGAATACACTAATAAAATTGAGGTTTTAGACAAAAAACAAGCCGAAGTAGATAAATTACACAAAAGCCAATTACAACAATTAGAAGTAATTTCAGGGCTTTCTGCAGATGAAGCAAAAGAACAATTAGTTGAAGGTTTAAAAGCTGAAGCTAAAAGTAAAGCAATGTCTCATATTCAGGAAACTATTGAAGAGGCAAAACTTACCGCTCAGCAGGAAGCTAAGAAAATTATCATCAACACAATTCAAAGAGTTGGAACAGAGGAAGCAGTTGAAAATTGCGTTTCTGTTTTTAATATTGAATCTGATGATGTAAAAGGTAGAATTATTGGTCGTGAAGGACGTAACATTAGAGCGCTTGAAGCTGCAACCGGAGTAGAAATCATTGTTGATGATACACCGGAAGCTATTATTCTTTCTTGTTTTGATCCAGTTCGTAGAGAAATTGCGCGTTTGTCATTGCACAAATTAGTAACTGACGGACGTATTCACCCAGCTCGTATTGAAGAAGTTGTAGCTAAAACTGCTAAACAAATCGACGACGAAATTATCGAAGTTGGTAAACGTACGGTTATTGATTTAGGAATTCACGGTTTACACCCTGAATTAATTAAAGTGGTAGGTAGAATGAAATACCGTTCTTCTTACGGACAAAACTTATTACAGCACTCGAGAGAAGTTTCTAAACTTTGTGGTATCATGGCGGCTGAATTGGGACTGAATGTAAAACTAGCTAAAAGAGCAGGTTTACTTCACGATATTGGTAAAGTTCCGGATACTGAAAGTGATTTGCCTCACGCTTTATTAGGAATGCAATGGGCTGAGAAATATGGTGAAAAAGAAGAAGTTTGCAATGCTATTGGAGCTCACCACGACGAGATCGAAATGAAATCATTACTTTCTCCAATCGTTCAGGTTTGTGATGCAATTTCAGGAGCAAGACCAGGCGCAAGACGTCAGGTTTTAGATTCTTATATTCAGCGTTTGAAAGATCTTGAAGAAGTAGCTTACGGATTTAGCGGTGTGAAAAATGCTTACGCAATTCAGGCTGGTAGAGAACTTCGTGTAATTGTTGAAAGTGAAAAAGTTTCTGACGATAACGCAGCAAACTTATCTTTCGAGATTTCACAAAAAATTCAAACAGAAATGACCTATCCAGGTCAGGTAAAAGTTACAGTAATTAGAGAAACAAGAGCAGTAAATATTGCTAAATAATTCTCGACTTTATATAAAAACAAAAGGCTATCTTAACGGATAGCCTTTTGTTTTTATATAGTTTGCCTATCAATATCTTAAAATTCTAACATTTCAACGATATCCCTGGTTTTAATCACGGTTACATCATCATTAATACATTAATTGTGTTCCAACGGTTGAAACCGTTGGGTATGCTTTATAAATATGTCGTTTATATTACAATAATCAATCAAGATACTATAACCTTCTACGTTTTATTTATTACATATCATTGAATACAATTTTAAAGCTTGTCCCTACTCCAACTTCACTTTCTACAGAAATTGTTCCCTTCATTGCTTCAATTTGATTTCTGGTAATATACAAGCCAATTCCGCGAGCTTCCTGATGCTTGTGAAATGTTTTATACATTCCAAATAATAAATCGCCATAAACAGCTAAATCGATTCCTAAACCATTATCTGTAATCTTCAATGATTTATGTCCGTCTGGTTCTATCGCAAAGTCAAAAATAATAACAGGGTCTCTGTCAGGATGACGGTATTTTATAGCATTTGTCGCAAAATTCAACAAAACGCTTTCCAGATATGCCGGATTAAAATTGATCTTTAAATATTCAGGCACATTATTTACAATCTTAACATTCGTTTGTTTGTCATAGCCTTTAATTGTAGAAATCGTTTTATCGATATATTCATTCAATCGCAAAGGCACAACCGCAATATTAATATGACTTTGCGTTTTTACAATTTGAGTTAAATTAGCGATAGTTTCATTCAAATCATTAGAAACAGTTCTTAAATGAACCAACATTTCATTAACTGTAACCTTATCTACATCTGCGTCAATAAAATCCAAAATCGACTTTATATTTCCTGCCTGGGTATTTAAATTATGAGAAACAATATGCGAGAAATTCAATAAACGGCTATTTTGGTCGCTATACAGTTTCATTGTTTTCAAAAGATCAAGTTCTTTTTCTTTTTGCAAAGAAACATCAGTATGCGTACCTATAACGCGCAATGCGCGTCCGTTTTCATCACGATCAATAACTTTTCCGCGATCCAGAATCCATTTATAATTTCCGCTTGAAGTCATTACGCGATGATAATTTTCGTAATAAGGAATCTTATTATCAAAATGTTCCTGAATGTCTGAATAGTATTTTGGAAGATCATCCGGATGCACAATTTTATCCCAACGTTCAGGATCGTCAAAAATATCCGCCGATTCTAATTCTAAAATTTTAAGGGAAAGCGAAGAATAAAAAACACTATTTGTAACCATATTCCAATCCCAAATACCGGCAGTAGAAGCTTCAAGAGCAAACTGAAAACGTTCTTCGGAAATGCGTAGTTTTTCCTCTTTATCTTTTAAATCCGTGATGTCAGAAACATGCCCGTAAAAACTCACGCAGCCATCTGAAGCCAGTTCTGTTTTTGAAGAAATCTTAAACCAACGCAAGCCTTTTTTAGGCAAAATCGCTCTGAATTCAAGAATCCAGGGTTTGACTTCCCTGCGTGATTTAACCAAAGACTGAAAAAACAAATCTCTGTCGGCAGGGTAAATTCTATTATAAATGATTAATATGCTTTCATTTGAAAACGTAGTGGATGGCAATTCAAAAATATCATCGGCAGATTTACTGACAAGTGGAAAGGTGTAATTATTATCAGAATCGATAACAAACTGAAAAAGCAAATCGGGCATTTCTGCAAATAACTTTTTATAAAAATTATTCACTTCTAAGCAGTCCTCATTTTCATATAAATCAAAAACCATATATTTTCTTTTAATGCAAATTCAATTATTAAAATAATCTTCAAACCAAAAACAGAAAAAGACCTAAGTTATTGTTTTCTACCTCTATTAATGTAAAAATTTAAGACAAGGTATTAATTTTTATTACATAAAATTATAAATTTGAAAGAATTATATGTAAAATTATTTTCTTGGATGAAAAGAATACATTACTTCTTTTAGGAAACTCCTATCCAAATGTACATAAATTTCTGTAGTTGTAATCGACTCATGTCCAAGCATTAACTGAATAGATCGCAAGTCGGCACCATTTTCGAGTAAATGAGTTGCAAATGAATGACGCAGGGTGTGTGGACTAATATTTTTCTGCAAATTGATTTGACCAGCCAGGTTTTTTATAATAGCAAAAATCATCGAACGTGTAAGCTGATTGCCTCTTCTGTTTAAAAACAGTGTATCTTCAAAACCTTTTTTGATATTTAAAGTATTCCGAATCGAGTTTTGGTAAATCTCAATGTATTTCTGCGTTAATTTGCCAATAGGAACAAAACGTTCTTTGTTGCCTTTTCCTCTTACTTTTATAAAACCTTCTTCAAAAAACAAATCAGAAATTTTAAGCTCGACAAGTTCAGAAACCCGGAGTCCGCAACCATATAAAGTTTCGAGCATTGCACGGTTTCTTTCGCCTTCATTCGAACTTAAATCTATCGCCGCAATAAGGGCATCGATTTCCTGAACAGATAAAGTATCCGGTAATTTGCGACCGGTTTTTGGAGATTCAATAAGTTCCAGCGGACTGTCTTTTCTGTAATCTTCAAAAATTAAGTAATTAAAAAAGCTTTTTAGTCCAGAAATAATCCTGGCTTGCGACCGTGGATTTACTTCTTTCGAAACCGAATAAATAAACTCCTGAATTGTTTCATCGGTTATATCTATAGGAGAAACTTCTATTTGATTGTTTTCTAAAAAAAGACACAATCGCTCAATATCGAAACCATAATTCTCGATTGTATTTTTAGACAATCCTCTCTCGATACGCAAATACGATTGATAATCTTTGATATATGTATTCCATTTCATACTTACAAAGTAAAACATTTTTGGTCATAAAAAAACCTTCCGGATTAGGGAAGGCTTTAGAATATTCTAAATAAAGAATTAGAATTTGTAAGCTAATGATAATGCTAAAACACTATTATGAATTTTTGTATCATCACCAGATTCAGTTTTTGCGATATTCGATAAACCAATATTATAACGAAGGTCAGTCATTAAATGCTGAGTAATATTAAAACCTACACCTACGACAAAATTAAAATCAACAGGTTCAAAAAATTCTTTGGCATCCTGATTAACAGTTTGACTGTATTGAGATAATTTAGTTGCAGTTTTTGCAGACATTAAAAAACCAACTTGTGGTCCAGCTTCAAAAAAAGATTTTCCATCTAAAGAATATTTAAACAGTACAGGTATGTTTATATAGGAAACATTAGTTTTAATATCACCTGTATAGTATCTTCCAGACAAGTCGGCTCCAACATTTTTCATTTTTGTACCCTGAGTAGAATATAAAACCTCAGGTTGAATATCTAATTCATCTGTTAATTTGATTTGAGCTAAAACTCCTAGATTAACTCCAATGATTGGTTTTAAATTCATTCCTTTTGTATCGCCAACCCAACTTGATAAGTTTACACCACCTTTTATTCCGTATCTGACTTCCTGTGCATTTACAAATACAAATAACATAATTGCAATTGCAGATAAAATAACCTTTTTCATTTTTTATTTATTTTTATTTTTATTTCAAACGAAAGTAGTATTTTTCGTTCAAAATAAAAATGGAATAAAAAAAACCTTCCGGATTAGGGAAGGCTTTAGAAAAATTCTAAAATAATATTAGAATTTGTATGCTGCAGTTAATGCTAAAACATTGTTTGTATATCTATCATTATAATAGTACCCGTCATATCCGTCATAATCATTATAACCATCGTAAACACTTGTCAAACCAATAGTATAACGAGCACCTACAGAAAAATTATCTGTAAAATTATATCCCGCTCCTAAATTAAAACCTACATCAACTGATTTTTCATTCTCAATATTTTCACTAGAAACTAAAAAGCCAAGTTGTGGTCCCGCTTCAACACTAAATTGTTTTGTAATATAATACTTAGCTACTACAGGAACATTGATATAGTTTAAATTTACGGTATAATCACGCTCACCATAATAACCATCAAATTTAGCTCCCTGAGCAGAAAACAATAGCTCTGGCTGAATGTATAGTTTTTTCCAAACATTGATTTCAGCAAAACCACCTAATTGAAAACCTACTAAGGCATTAGCGTCATTAGCACCACCTATAGTAGCAATATTAAGACCTCCTTTTACTCCAAATCTAGCTTTTTGCGCATTTGCAAAACCGAATGCCATTATTGCAATAGCACATAAAATAATTTTCTTCATTTTATTTATTTATGGTTAAAATTAAGTGGCAAATATAAAACTATAGTTAGTGAAAAAGGATTTGTTTTTTAACAAATAATTTAATAATTGCACACAATTATGTTAAACCAAATTACTGTTAACTTTTTGTAATAAAAAAGCCTTCCATGTCTGGAAGGCTTTACATTCTTTTAAATAATATTTTAGAATTTATATGCTAAAGACAATGCAAGGTTACTATTTTTTGCACTATCATAATAATCCTCTTCATCGTCAATATCAGCATCTTCTGCAATAGGCGATATACCAATTGTGTAACGAAGATTGATAGAAAGATTTTCAGTAAAATGGAAACCAGCTCCTACATTAAATCCAAAATCGACAGATTTAAAACCATCTTTAACATCTTCGCCGTCAGATTTCGCTGATAATAAAACTCCAAGTTGCGGACCTGCTTCAACACTAAATTTTGGTACAATATAGTATTTAGCTAAAACAGGAATATTCAAATAATTTAATTTAACATCAACATCGCCAAAAAACGGTCCAGTTTCAAATGTACTTCCTTGTGCAGAATATAAAAGTTCTGGTTGAATGGCAAACTTTTCAGTTATTTTGATTTCAGCAAAACCTCCAACATGAAATCCTACTAGTGATTTAGTGCCGTCAACATTTCCGCCTACGATGTTAGAAAGGTTTACTCCTCCTTTTACTCCAAATCTTGTTTCTTGCGCATTTGTAAATCCAAATGCCATTACTGCAATTGCAGATAAAATAATTTTTCTCATTTTATTTGTTTGGTTTAAAATTAATTAATTCAAATATAAAACTTTACTTCATAAAAATTAATTTGTTTTTTAACAAATAATGTTAGTTATTATAGATAAAATCATATTAAATAAAAAAATATAAATTTCAAATTATTAAAATAATGTAATAATAGTCCAAAAAAAAGCCTTCCGATATTGGAAGGCTTTAAATATCCTAAAAGTAAAGATTAGAATTTATATCCTACTGATAAAGCGAATACACTGTTTTTAACGCTAACATCACCAAAGTCAAAATCTTCAAAACTATCTGGAGTATCATAAACATTAGATAAACCAATAGTATAACGAAGACCAACAGAAATATTTTCTGTAAAGTTATATCCAGTTCCAACATTAAAACCAAAATCTATAGATTTGTAACTATCTTTTACGTCAACGTCTTCTGAATAAGTTTCACCTTCAAAAACTTCTTTATATTTTGATTTTGCGCTAAGCAAAATCCCAAGTTGTGGTCCAGCTTCAACACTAAATTTTTCAGTTATATAAAATTTTGCCAGTACTGGAATGTTTAAATAATTTAAGCTTAAGTTATCCTCATAAGTATAACCCTCAAAAGCATCAGTTCCTTCAGATTTTGCTCCTTGAGTAGAAAACAAAATTTCTGGTTGAATTGCAAATTTCTCAGTAAGTTTAAACTCAGCGAAACCTCCAACATGGAATCCAACTTTTGATGAAGCATCTTCAACATCTCCAGTTAAATTAGTAAGGTTTAATCCAGCTTTTACTCCGAATTTAGTTTCTTGCGCATTTGAAAATGCAAAAGCCATTACTGCTGCTGCAGTTAACATAATTTTTTTCATTCTGATTTGTTTTTGGTTTGAAATTTTATGCGGCAAATATAAAAGTATACTTCATAAAAAATTATTTGTTTTTTAACAAATATTGTAGTAATTAAGAGCCCAAATCCTACTAAAACTACTGAAATTTTAATTAATTCATTAATAATCAGATTATTAATTAATCAAACCAAAGACTAAACAACTGTTAATATTTACGTAAATGTGAATTATGCTACTTATTGAATTCAAAATATAAAAGCAATAAAATAAAAATTCTGTAGTTTTAATATTATAAAACATTTTTAATCTTAAAAAAGACAATCTATGAAAAAGATATTTTTAGCAGCTGTATTGTTTATTGCAACATCGGCTACGATTCAGGCACAATTATTACAAATTGGTGTTAAAGCCGGGGTGAACTTTGCAAGCCAAACCGGGGACGCATTTCCAGAACAAAATTTCGATAAAGAAGGCATCACAAGTTTTCATGCAGGTTTAGTGGCAGAACTTAAATTATTAGACAGGTTCTCTATTCAGCCAGAGCTTTTGTATTCTACACAAGGTGCAACTTATAAAAATGCAATTGACGAATATAAAAATGAATTGGGTTATATCTCTATTCCTGTAATGGCTAAATTTTATTTAACAGATTCATTTAGTCTTGAAGTTGGTCCGCAAGCATCGTTTTTAGTAAGCGAAAAAAATGACTTTGATGTCGAAGATGCAGAAACATTCGAATTTGGACTTAATGCCGGATTAGGATATAAAATCACCAAAAACTTTTTTGTCCAAGGTCGTTATGGTTTAGGATTAACAGAAGCTTCAAAAAATGCCGACGTTAAAAACTCTACTATACAATTTTCTGCCGGATTTATGTTCTAAAAATAATATCACATACTTTTATAAAAACCGTTCTGTTAATTAGAACGGTTTTTTTATTTTTACAAAGTTCAATAGCAATTGCAAAAATCAATGGCAATGTCAATTGAAAAATCAATAACAACTAACTTTAGATTAATTAAACTTTATATCATTATATATGTTTTAAAAAAAAATCTAAATATTTTTCAAAATAACTTACTATGAAAATTGCTATAATCAACGGACCAAATTTGAATCTTTTAGGAAAAAGAGAACCTGAAGTTTACGGAAGTGAAACTTTTGAAGATTATTTTGAAAGACTGGAACACAAATTTCCAAACGTTGAACTTACTTATTATCAAAGTAATATTGAAGGTGAACTGATTGGAAAAATTCAGGAAGTTGGTTTTACGTTTGACGGAATTATTTTGAATGCCGGCGCCTACACGCATACTTCTATAGGTTTAGGAGACGCCATGAAAGCCATTACAACTCCGGTTATCGAAGTGCATATTTCGAATACGTACGCACGCGAAAGTTTCAGACATCAGTCCTATTTATCTGGAAATGCAAAAGGTGTTATTTTAGGTTTTGGGTTAAAAAGTTACGAATTGGCTATTCTGTCTTTTTTGTAAAATTTTATTGAAGGGAAAACTCAATATTACTTTCATTAATAAAATCATATTGTACATAGCCAACGGTTTCCAACCGTTGGAAACAGATGTATTTCTCAGGTCCGTGTCCCACGGTTGAAACTGCGGGCTATCCTTATAAAGCATTATATTACAACAGAATTTAACAAATTTTTAATAAGCTCACTCTCAACATATCCTATTTTTGTTAGAGAAAAAGCCTCTATGAAAAATTACATTTTACTTGCCTTTTTATTTTTTTCGATTTCAAACTTTGCCCAAATCAAAGGAACAATCACCGACGAAAAAGGAAATCCGTTGCCTTTTGTTTCTGTTTTTGAAGAAAACACTTATATCGGAACCACTTCAAACGAGCAGGGAAAATATCAGCTTAACGTAAAAGAAACTGGCAAAAACAGAATTATTTTTCAATATCTGGGTTTTAAAACTCAAAAACTTTCTGTTTCATCAGATTCTAAAACGGTTGTTTTGGATGTAAAAATGCTGGAAGAGAGTTTTACTTTAAATGAAGTTGTAATTGATCCTAAAAACAATCCTGCAAATGCCATTATAAAAAGTGCTATTGCCAATAAAAAAGAAAACTCCGAAAAAACTTCCCGATATACAGCCGATTTTTACTCGAAAGGAATGTTTAAAGTAAAAGATTTGCCTAAAAAAATCCTGGGGCAAAAAGTAGATCTTGGCGATGATATGTCTTCTAACCTGGATTCGACCGGAACCGGAATTTTGTATTTATCCGAAACCGTTTCGAAAGTTTCTTTTGAAAAACCAAATAAACTAAAAGAGAAAATTATTGCTTCGAGAATCTCGGGAAATAACAAAGGATATAGTTATAACACAGCTACTTTATCCTATTATGATTTTTACGACAATACTTTAGATTTCGATGTTAAACTCATCTCTCCTATTGCTGATAACGCTTTCAATTATTACAAATACAAACTTGAAGGCACTTTTTTTGATGCCAATAATCATGAAATCAATAAAATTAAAGTAACTCCAAAACGTGATAAAGAACCTGTTTTTGAAGGTTACATATATATTGTTGATGATAGTTTTGCCATTTATGCGGTCGACCTTGACATAAAAGGGTACCGAATGAAAAATGAATTTACCGAAGTAATGACTTTAAAACAAAGTTTTAATTACAATGCTGAAAGTAAAATATGGACTAAAAATGCACAAACACTTTCATTTAAAGCCGGAATTTTTGGCACAAAGTTCTCCGGACAATTTAATTATGTCTATTCCAATTATGAATTTCCGGAAGCTTTTGAAAAGAAAACTTTTGGTAACGAAATTGTTGCTTTTGAAGCCAATGCCAATAAAAAAGATAATGCATTTTGGAATGAAATTCGCCCGATTCCGTTAACAATAGAAGAAAGTGCAGATTATACTAAAAAAGACAGTTTATTAACCATTAGAAAAACGCAAAAATATACTGATTCTGTTGATGCTAAAAACAATAAATTTAAAGTTTTAGATATTCTGACGGGTTATGATTATAAAAATACTTTCAAAAAATATTCTTTCAGTTATGATGGTTTACTAAATATTACCTCATTGAGTTTTAATACCGTTCAGGGCTTTAATTTAGATTCCGGTTTCTCTTTTAAAACGTGGGATGAAGAAAAAGGAAAAAGCACTTCTATAAAAACTACTTTTAATTATGGTTTTTCTGATGAGCGTTTTCGCGTGATTGGGCAGTTCAGTCATAAATTCAATAACATCAATTATGCGACAATTGGAATTTCAGGAGGAACAAAAACAGCACAATTTAATAGCGCAGAACCTATCAGTAAATTTGTTAATTCTATAAGTTCTTTATTTTTTAAAGACAATTATATGAAGCTGTATAATCTGGAATTTGCCGAAATTAATTATGCTCAGGATATTGCAAACGGACTAAATTTGAATGCAAAAGTAGCGTACGAACAACGCAAACCGCTTTTTAATACAACTGATTATTCGTTTTTTAAAAAAGATGATATTTATTCATCGAATAATCCGCTTGCGCCAAATGATTTTGAAACTCCTGGTTTTGATCAGCATCATTTGTTTAAAGCAGCCTTAACTGCCCGAATTAATTTTGGAAACAAATACATTTCGCGACCAGACGGAAGATATAATTTTAAAGACGATAAATATCCAACACTATTTTTAGCCTTCGAAAAAGCGTTTGCTGGCAGTGAAAAAAAATATGAATTTGAGAGAATCGGCGCTTCTGTTCAATATGATTTATCACTTCAGAATAAAGGCCTTTTAGGAATGAATTTCAGGGCCGGTAAATTCTTTAATGCCGAAAATATCTCTTTTATAGATTACAGACATTTCAACGGAAACCAAACGCATATTGGTACAAGCGGTCGTTATTTGAATGTTTTCAACTTAATGCCTTATTATGCCAACAGTACAAACGACAGCTATTTTGAAAATCATTTAGAATACAACGATACCGGATTTATTATGAATAAAATTCCGTTGTTGAATTTACTAAAATCAACAATGAATCTTGGGTTTCATTCCTTAGCAATTCCAGATCGAAAACCATATTCTGAATTTACGGTTGGTTTGGATAATCTTGGTTTTGGAAAATTTAAATTATTCAGAGTAGATTATATTCATTCTTATCAAGGAGGAATTGAACAAAATGGCGTTGTGTTTGGGTTGAAAATTTTAAATGTTTTAGATTAATAGCGATTAATTATTTCACGCAGATTTGGCAGATTGAGCGATTAAAAAGAATTTATTTAAAAAATTAAAACCTTAAACTTCTATTTACCAGAGATCGCGTTAGGGATAGGAGCGATATCCTTTTTGTTTTTTCTTTAAAAACAAAAAGATATAGCGGATAGCCCGTTCGCCGCGGCGAAAACGCCCAAATAAAAAATCCGCTTACTCTTATGAATAAACGGATTTTGCTTTTTATCTCCTCTAAAAAAAATCTTAGAACCTTAGAATCTCAGTACCTTAGAACCTTTCTTCAATGATAATCATCTGGTTCAATATGTATCAAAACATTTCCTAATTGAGGGATTTTTTCTTTTAAAGTATCCTGAAGTTTGTGTGATAAATCATGTCCTTCTTTTACCGAAATTTTTGCCGAAACAATGGCGTGAAGATCAACGTGGTATCTCATTCCGGCTTTGCGAATAAAACACTTTTCGGTTCCCAGAATTCCTTCAACTTTTAAAGATTTAACCCGAATTTCTTCAACTAAATCATCGTTCAAATGTTCATCCATGATTTCGCCAAGTGCAGGCCTAAAAATTTTATAGCTGTTATATAAGATAAAAAAAGCAGCAAAAAGCGCCGCCCAATCATCTGCAGATTCATAACCTTTTCCCATAAATAGCGCAATCGAAATTCCGACAAATGCAGCAACCGAAGTTATGGCGTCACTGCGATGGTGCCAGGCATCTGCTTCCAGAGACGAACTATTGGTTTCTTTACTTTGTTTCATTACGACTCTAAAAGAATATTCTTTCCAGATAATAATCACTCCTAAAACATACAAAGTCCAGGATTTAGGTAAATCGTGCGAAGATTGAATATTTAAAATACTTTCGTAAGCAATAATAGTTGCTGAAGTAATTAAAAACCCAACTACCAAAAAAGTAATCAAAGGTTCGGCACGGCCGTGACCGTAAGGATGATTTTCATCGGCAGGTTTATTCGAATATTTGATTCCGAATAAAACCAGACAAGACGCAAATATATCTGCTGTCGATTCAATCGCATCTGCAATTAGGGCATAAGAATTGCCAAAAAAACCTGCCAAGCCTTTTATAAGGGCCAAGCAGGTGTTTCCGGCTATACTAAAGTAAGTAGCTTTTATAGCTTTTTGTTCATTTGTCATTTAACGACATTTATTTTTTTGCCACGAATTCACAAATTATTCTGAAAATCTTTGAAGATTTAAATTCGCGAATTGCTTCGCCAGTTCGCTTTCGCTCGTGTCGTGGTTAACTTTTTACGCTCTCACGATTTTTGCTCCAATAGCTCTTAAACGCTCGTCGATACGCTCGTATCCACGATCAATTTGTTCTATATTTTGAATTGTACTTGTTCCTTTTGCAGAAAGTGCAGCAATTAATAATGAAATCCCCGCACGAATATCAGGAGATGACATTGTTGTTGCTTTCAGTTGAGATTCGAAATTATGTCCCATAACCACAGCTCTGTGCGGATCACATAACATAATTTTTGCTCCCATATCTATTAATTTATCAACGAAAAACAAACGGCTTTCGAACATTTTTTGATGAATTAAAACATCACCTTTTGCTTGTGTTGCCACAACCAAAACAATACTCAATAAGTCAGGTGTAAATCCTGGCCAGGGTGCATCGGCAATGGTTAAAATAGAACCATCAATATCTGTTTTTACTTCGTACCCGTCTGTGTGAGCAGGAATGTAAATATCGTCACCACGTTTTTCGATTGTAATTCCCAATTTTCTAAATGTATTCGGAATCAAACCTAAGTTTTCCCAGCTTACATTTTTGATCGTGATTTCGCTTTTTGTCATAGCCGCAAGACCAATCCAGGAACCAATTTCGATCATATCAGGAAGAATTCTGTGCTCGCATCCGCCAAGACTTTCAACACCTTCGATAGTCAATAAGTTTGAACCAACTCCGGTAATTTTAGCTCCCATAGAGTTCAGCATTTTACACAATTGTTGTAAATATGGTTCACAGGCAGCATTGTAAACTGTTGTTTGTCCTTTTGCTAAAACGGCTGCCATTACGATATTTGCAGTTCCGGTTACAGATGCTTCATCAAGTAACATATCTGTTCCTTGTAACCCTTCTTCCGGAGATTCTACACCATAAAAGTGATCTTCTCTGTTATATCTAAATTTTGCTCCAAGGTTAATAAAACCTTCAAAGTGTGTATCTAATCTACGACGACCAATTTTATCTCCTCCCGGTTTTGGAATATATCCTTTTCCGAAACGTGCCAAAAGCGGTCCAACAATCATAATAGAACCACGAAGCGCTCCACCTTCTTTTTTGAAAGCTTCTGTTTCTAAATAACCAACATTAACTTCATCAGCCTGAAACGTAATCGAACCCGGTTCATTGCGCTGAATTTTAACTCCCAAATTACCCAACAAAGTGATTAATTTATTGATGTCAATAATATCGGGAATATTATTAATTTTCACTTTATCTCCCGTTAGAAGCACGGCACATAAAATTTGTAATGCCTCATTTTTTGCTCCTTGCGGAGTGATTTCTCCTTTTAAAGGAATTCCTCCTTCGATTTTAAAAATTCCCATATTTCTCTTTTAGGTTCTGAGTTACTAAGGTTCTGAGGTTCTAAGTTTTTCCTTTATGACTTAGTAGCTTAGCTGCTTAGCAACTTTTATTTTTGTTTTTGTTTTTTTTTAGGGCTTTGAACTACCAAGCTTCTAAATTTCTAAGCTAAAAAAACTTAGCAACTTAGCATCTTAGAAACTTTTTTTACTTTTGATTATTTTTTTGAAATGGTTTGGGTTTTCCCGGACCTTTATTGTTTTTGTTGCTTTGAATCTTTGGTTGTCCCGGAGGCGTGATTTTATTCGACATACGTTTATTTGTACGCAATAAATCTGTTGTGTTTAAAAGCTCTTCCGTACTTTGCAGTAAATTGAGTTTTCCTCCTGATAATTCAAATAAATGTTCAAAAATCACATCGTCTTTTACGGTGTCTTTATTCCAGCTTAAATATGATTTTTTCATGTGGTTGGCAATCACCAAAACCAATGCATTTTTCATTTCGCCATCTTCCCATTTATTGGCAACATCGATCATGTATTTGATGTTGTTACCATAAAATCTGTATTTAGGAAAGTTTTGCGGATATTGCAAAACATCTGGTTTTAGCTGCAATACATCTCTGGACGGAATTGGATAAGGTGATTCTACATTCAATTTAAAATCAGACATGATAAAAAGCTGATCCCATAATTTATGCTGAAAATCAGGAACATCACGCAAATGCGGATTCAAACTTCCCATTACCTGAATGATGTATTTTGCGGCTTTATTACGCGTTTCATCATCTTCAATAATAGTAGCCTGATCAATCAGTTTTTGCAAATGACGACCATATTCAGGAATAAGTAAACGCTGTCTTTCAGAATTATATTCTAAATTAAAAACAACATCATTTGCGACTTCTTTTTTATATTTTTCGATCATAAGTTATAATGAAACTATACCTTCTATTGTAGAAACTTCTTTGTATTTACCAATAACATCATCAGAGCTGTTCATTGTAACATCTACAGAAACGCTGGTAAACTTACCTGTTTTAGATTTTGTTGTTTTAATAACCGCTCCCATATTGTCAAACGCTTTTTCAACTCGCTCAACATTATCGCCTACTGAAGGCATTATAAATTTATACAAATATTCAGCTGGCCAGGTATTTGAGTTATCCAGCTCCACTTTTAATCTTTCGTAAAATTCGGCGGTGTTTTTTTCTTTATCGTTCTCCATTCGTAATTAAAAATAAAGGCAAAGATACGGTTTTGATTTCCGATTTTTGATTTTAGATTTTAGATTTTTTGGGATGTTTTTTCACCATGAATTTCACTAATTTTCACTAATTTAAATGACCAATAAAATCGCACCTTTTATATAGTTTTAGATTAAGTTCTAAATTAAAAATTCGTGTAAATTAGTGAAATTCGTGGCTAACTTTTATATTTGAAAAACTTTGCGACTCTGCGTCTTTGCCTGATTAAAAATACATTACAATGAAAAAAATCCTTTTACTTTTTATCGCACTCCTATTTAGCAATATACAAGCGCAGGAAATCAAAACAATCACTTATTTCCAAAATGACACAATTAAACTGGATTTAGATTTGTATTTGCCTCAAAAGAAAACCAACGAAAAAATTCCGTTAATCATTTTTGCTTTTGGTGGAGGATTTTCCGGTGGAGACCGTACTCAAGAGAAAGAATTCGGAATGTTTATGGCTCAAAACGGTTACGCAGTTGCCAGCATTACGTACAGTTTATATATGAAAGGAAAAGATTTTGGCTGTAAAGGAACTTTAACCGAAAAGATAAAAGCCATACAAATTGGCGTCAGTGATATGTGGCAAGCGACTTCTTTTTTGATCGAAAATGCCAATAAATACAATCTTGATTCTTCAAAAATATTTATTTCCGGAATTAGCGCTGGCGCCGAAATTGGTTTCCACGCTTCTTTTTGGGATTATAAACTGATGAATTTATATAAAAACAATTTATCGGAAAATTTTAAATACGCAGGATTCATTGGAGGCTCCGGTGCTATCCAGGATATTAATTTAATTACGAAAGAAAAAGCAATTCCGATGTTATTGGCACACGGAAATAATGACAATACGGTTCCTTACGCTGCAGGTTCTCACCGCTCTTGCCCAACAAACGCTTCGGGTTGGTTGATTCTGTTTGGATCTTATGCCGTTTACAATCATATGCTTGATTTACACAAAGACATTGAACTGATTACGTTTTGCGGTGGCGGACATGAATTTTCAGGTTATCTTTTTCATGATGGCAAACAATATGTTTTAGATTTTGTGAATGATGTTCTGAATGGAAAGAAATTTGAATCGCATTTGATTATTCCTTCTAAGAAGAAAAATGTTGGCTCTGGGAAATATCTGTTTTGTGACTAATTTTTTTTTATTTAAACTGGACTAAAGTCCAGCCCTACAATATTTGGTCGAGGCCTACGGCTCTTTTTCTCAAAGAATATAAAATTCCAGGGAATGATTTATATTGTTTAAACCGGACTAAAGTCCAGCCCTACGATATTAGTCGAAGCCTACGGCTCTTTTTCTGAAAGAATGTAAAATTCCGGAGGAATGATTTATATTGTAAGGCTGGATTTTAATCCAGCACAATAATATCATCTTGTAACAGAATATATTAATTGAATTACTATACGCTTTTCGTCTACAAAACAATTTTAAAAATGAAACAGAATTATAAAAATTTTCAAATTGAGGTACTTGATGAGCCGAATTATATATTAAATTCAGTTGACAATTTAAAGCAGTATAATAAAGTCTATAATCAGGAAAATGACCCTGAAGATCAATTTTACCCAACAAGTAAACATGCTATTATTATTAGAGAATTTGGAAGCGAAATTTCAAATGCAATAATTTGTGAAGTTGGCGGAGGAACCGGAATATATGGTAATGCGTTTATTGTTGATAATGATAAAATATGGATTCGTATATGTAACAAAATTTATTGTTTAGAAATCCCTTCTTTAAATTTAATCTGGAATAAAGAATTTGACGCTTTCACAAATATGTCCATTTACAAACTTGAAAACGATTTTATAATTCATGGAGAATTAGAAATCTTTAGAATAACAAAAGAAGGAGAAATTGTCTGGAGTTTTGGAGGTCGGGATATTTGGGTAAATATTGAAGGAAAGCCGGAAATCACAATAGAAAATAATGCTATTAGATTATTTGATTTTGAATCTAATGAATATGTTATAGATTTTGATGGAAACCAAATAGAAGACAATCCAAGAAAAATTCCTAAAATAGATAAAAAGAAATGGTCGAGAGTATTTGGCTAAAATCGAAAAAAACATTCAATTTAAACCTATTTTTTATTTAATTTAAACTGGACTAAAGTCCAGCCCTACAATATTGGTCGAGACCTACGGCTCTTTTTCTGAAAGAATGTAAAATTCCGGAGGAATGATTTATATTGTAGGGCTGGATTTTAATCCAGCACAATGTACGATCTTCATCTCTTGCTTATTTTAGTTCCATAGAAACGATTTATTCTATAGAACCGGATTTCAATCCGGCACCATCATAATTGCTAAAATTGTGAAATCATTCGCTTAAGACAAAATAATCTTTTTAAATACCAATAACTTTAGGTAAATTTGCGCTTTATTTTAAGAAAGTGCAAAAACAAATCATAGTTCTTATTGGTGGCCCGGGAACGGGAAAATCTACTTTAATCAACGAATTAGTGGCTCGTGGCTACTGTTGTTACCCTGAAATTTCAAGACAAGTTACGCTCGAAGCGCAACAGCGCGGTATCGAACAACTGTTTCTGGAACAGCCTTTATTGTTTAGCGAGATGTTGTTGGAAGGACGTATTAAACAATACGAAAATGCTCTTGAAGAACCTAATAATGTAGTTTTTATAGATCGTGGAATTCCTGATGTTGTGGCTTATATGGATTATATTGGCGATGAATATCCGGCGCATTTTGTAAAAGCGTGTGAAAATTTTAAATATACTAAAACTTTTATTTTACCGCCTTGGGAAGAAATTTACGAAAGCGACACTGAACGTTACGAAAATTTTGAACAGGCATTAACAATTCAGAAACACCTTGTTGAAACGTATAAAAAATACGGTTACGACTTAATTGAAGTACCTAAAGATACGGTTGAGAACAGAATTCTTTATATATTAGATAAAATTTAGGCAGGCGGTTTAAAGTTGTAAAACTAGAACTGATTTCTAAATTTTTAACTTTAAAACCAGAGCCATGCCCGAAGCACAGGAAATTCTTTTAAAATACTGGAAACACGACAGTTTTAGACCGTTACAAAAAGAAATTATTGAATCGGTCTTAGACGGTCAGGATACTTTTGCTTTACTGCCTACCGGTGGTGGGAAATCAATTTGTTTTCAGGTTCCTGCGATGATGCAGGACGGAATTTGTTTGGTGATTTCGCCTTTGATTGCTCTTATGAAAGATCAGGTGGCGAATTTGCAAAAGCGTGAAATTAAAGCCATTGCCCTGACTGGAGGAATTCACACGGAAGAAATTATTGATCTTCTGGACAATTGCCAATTCGGTAATTATAAGTTTTTATACCTTTCGCCTGAGCGTTTACAATCCGACTGGATTTTGGAGCGCATCAAAAATCTTCCTATAAATTTAATTGCTATTGATGAAGCGCATTGTGTTTCGCAGTGGGGGCACGATTTTCGTCCAGCATATTTGAAGATTTCAGAGCTTAAAAAATATTTTCCTAAAATTCCGTTCCTGGCTTTGACGGCAACGGCAACACCACGAGTTATTGAAGATATCAATACAGAATTAGGATTAAAAGACCCTAAACATTTTCAGCAATCTTTTGAGAGAAAAAATATTGCGTACATGGTTTTTGAAGTTGAAGATAAACTATATCGCACTGAACAAATTTTAAAGAAAAATCCGCAGCCTTCTATTATATATGTGCGAAATCGAAAATCGTGTTTAAATATGTCGACCCAACTACAATCATTAGGATTTAGGGCGACTTACTATCACGGTGGGCTTTCGGCTAAAGAAAAAGACAAAAACATGCAACTCTGGATGTCTGAACAAGCGCAGGTTATTGTGGCAACAAATGCGTTTGGAATGGGAATTGACAAAGACAACGTAAAAACAGTTATTCACACACAGCTTCCTGAAAACATCGAAAACTATTATCAGGAATCTGGAAGAGCAGGACGAAATGGTGAAAAAGCTTTTTCGGTTTTACTTTTTAATAATTCAGATTATAACCAAACAGAACAGCAATTTCTAAATATTTTGCCTGATAAAATGTTTTTAAAAACGATGTATATCAAACTTTGCAATTATTTTCAGATTGCTTATGGCGAAGGTTTAGATGATTCTTTTTCGTTTAAACTAAATCATTTTTGTCATAAATATGATTTTCCAACTCTAAAAACTTATAATGCCTTACAGTTTTTAAATCAGCAGGGAATTATTACAATGTCGCAGGAATTCTCAGAAAAGATTACAATGCAGTTTTTAATTGAATCAAAAGAAGTGATTCGGTATATGAGTCTGAATCCGAATGAGGAAGAAATTATTCTGGCAATTTTAAGAACCTATCCGGGTGTTCATGAAATGAAAACACCTTTTAACATTTCGCTGATAGCTAAAAAATCAAATCACACAGAAGAACAGGTTTCGGCGGTTTTGGAAAAACTAAGAGAGAAAGAAATTATCGATTATAAATCAAAAAATAACGATGCTACTATATTATTTAATGAAGTTCGGGAAGACGATTTGACGATAAACAGAGTTTCAAAATATCTCGAAAAACAAAATCAATTAAAAAAAGAACAGCTTTTATCTGTTCTACATTACATTAAGGAAAACAAAACCTGTAAGAACCGATTAGTTTTGGATTATTTTGGTGAAGAAACAAAAGAGAATTGCGGCGTTTGTTCCTACTGCATTACTCAGAAAGGAAAAATTACAGAAGCCGATTCGATTGCAGATAAAATTCTGCATTTATTAAAATCAGCCGCTTTGACTTCAAGAGAAATTCAGACCCAAATAAAACTGGATGCCAATGATATTATTTTGGTTCTTCAGGAATTATTAGAAAACAATCATATTACCATTCAACCAAACAATAAATACACTTTAAAATTATAATGGAAAAATTGAGAATTATATTTATGGGTACTCCGGAATTTGCTGTTGGCATTCTGGACACCATTATCAAAAACAATTATGATGTTGTTGGCGTTATTACGGCTGCAGATAAACCGGCAGGACGCGGACAAAAAATAAAATATTCAGCAGTAAAAGAATATACGCTGGAAAACAACCTTACTCTATTACAGCCAACCAATTTAAAAGACGAAAGTTTTTTAGCAGAATTAAAAGCACTGAATGCCAATTTACAAATCGTGGTTGCTTTTAGAATGCTGCCAAAAGTAGTTTGGGCAATGCCAAGTCTTGGAACTTTTAATCTTCATGCTTCGTTATTACCCAATTATCGTGGAGCTGCACCAATAAACTGGGCGATTATTAATGGTGAAACCAAAACAGGCGTTACAACTTTTTTTATCGATGATAAAATTGATACCGGAGCGATGATTTTAAATTCGGAAATTGCGATTGAGCCATCAGAAAGCGCTGGAGAACTTCATGACCGATTGATGAATTTGGGAAGCACAACTGTTATTGACACTTTAAAAGTTATTGAAAACGGAAATGTAACCACTACTATTCAGGAAGATAACGAAGAAATTAAAACAGCTTATAAATTAAACAAGGAAAACTGTAAGATCGATTGGAGTAAATCCGGAGAAGAAATCAATAATTTAATTCGCGGATTAAGTCCTTATCCGGCAGCATGGTGTTTTTTGAAAGATAAAAATGAAGAGTTGAGTATTAAAATTTATGAAGCAAAATTGATTTTAGAATCGCATTCTTTTAAAATTGGTGCTTTAATTTCAAGCAAAAAAGAAATTAAAATTGCTATTAAGAATGGTTATATTTTACTTTTAAGTTTACAGTTACCGGGCAAAAAGAGAATGCAAGTAGCTGAATTACTAAATGGTATGACTTTTACAGAAGATTCAAAAGTCTATTAGACCCCATAAAACGGGGGTTTTTACCTATATTTAGTCGATAAACAACCTGCTTTATGAACAAAAAAAGCAAGTTATTAACAATTTTTGCTAAATTTAAAGAAAACACTTGCAAGGAACGGATTTCCTATTAAATTTGTGTATTAACAATTTTTTTTTTAACCAACAATTAATAACTAATTATTATGAACAAATCAGAATTAATCGATGCTATCGCTGCTGATGCAGGAATTACAAAAGCTGCGGCAAAATTAGCTTTAGAATCATTTTTAGGAAATGTAGGATCTACTTTGAAAAAAGGTGGAAGAATTTCATTAGTAGGTTTTGGATCATGGTCAGTATCAGCAAGAGCTGCTAGAGACGGTAGAAATCCTCAAACAGGAAAAACTATCAAAATTGCTGCTAAAAATGTAGTGAAATTTAAAGCTGGAGCTGAATTAGAAGGTGCAGTGAACTAAAGTAAGAAAGTTCTCTAAACTTATAATATAATTAAAACCCTCCTTATGGAGGGTTTTTTTGTACGGTTTATCGATTTTATTTGGGATTTTAAAAAAATTATGACTAAATTTAATAAAAATTGTAGCCGTATGATTTCAGAAAAATTAAAAAAAGGACACCTGCTTATTGCCGAGCCTTCTATAATTGGAGATTTATCATTTAATAGATCGGTAATTTTATTAGCAGACCATAACAAAGAAGGATCAATAGGTTTTATCATTAATAAACCATTAAAATACACTATTAATGATTTAATTCCGGAAATTGATGCCACTTTTAAGATCTATAATGGAGGCCCTGTAGAACAGGATAACCTTTATTTTATTCACAATATTCCAGAATTAATCCCGAATAGTGTGGAGATTTCTAATGGAATTTATTGGGGAGGAGATTTTGAATCGACTAAGGACTTAATAAACGAGGGATCTATTAATAAAAATAACATTCGTTTTTTCTTAGGATATACTGGTTGGGACGAGAATCAGCTTGAAAGTGAAATGCAGGGCAACTCCTGGATTATTGCCGATAATAATTACAAAAATAAAATTATCGGAAAATCTACCACTCACTTTTGGAAAGAACAAATTATTGAGCTGGGTGGAGATTATGTTATTTGGTCGAATGCACCTGAAAACCCTTATCTGAATTAATTTTCAGAAATGGATTCATTTAGTTTTTGCACTAATAAATGAGCCACATTATTTGTGAACTCTTTTTTTCGATACTTCGTTATCGTTTGTATACCCGTTATTACATTTGTTAGAAATAATTCGTCAGCTTTTTGAAGATCAAATGGCGAAATTATTTCTTCAAGCACTTCTATACCTTCTAATTTCTTAGCCAAAGCTAAAATTTGTTTGCGCATAACTCCATTTAAGCAGCCTTCAGAAACAGGAGGTGTAATTAGTTTTTTACCCGTTACCATAAATAAATTTCCCTGCAATACCTCAACTACATTTTTTGTGTCGTTAAGTAAAATGCAGTTTTGCAAACCATTTTCATGAGCAAAAATACTTCCCGTAACGTTAATTATTTTATTGGTCGTTTTAATAGACGACAATAACTGTTTTGTTACATAGAAATCTTTATATAAATCAACTTCATAAGAATTCGTGTTTAATAAATATAACGTATTATCAAGTGAAATTGCGTGAATTAAAAATGAAACTTCATTCGTTTTTGGCAAATACAATCCACCATCATTTCTAAAAACGGTAATTCTGGCTCTTGCCGATGCTGAAAGCCCTTTTTCCTGAACAAGCTTTAAAACCTGTTCTTCGAAATATTCCATAGTAAAGTTCATCGGAATTTCCATTCGCACAACGCGCATCGAAGCCATCAATCTAAAATAGTGATCTTCAAGAAACAAGATTTTATTATTGATGATTTTTAGCGTTTCAAAAACTCCATCTCCGTACAAAAACGCACGATTTTGAGTTAATACATTATCGTCCTGCGCTGCTATGTTTCCGTTAAAATTGATCATAAAAAAACCCTGAATTTTGTTCAGGGCAAATATAAGGCATAAAATAGACTTTTACTAAACAGATCCTATAAGATGTTTCAGATCTGAGATCTGATTCTCCCACAATTGTTTAGCTTCGCCTACTTCTTCTTTTTCTGCAAAATCAACCACCATTAATGATACATCTTTAGTTAATTCATCAACTAAAATATGCAATTCAAAAAAGTATTCAGTATCCTTACTGCTTTCATCGACCCATTTAAACTTTACTTTTTCACCCGTTTTTTTAGACGCCAAACGCGCTTTTTCTTGTGAATCGTTCCAAATGAAAGTGAAAAATTCACCTCTTGAATTTACATTGTCAGCAAACCATTCTGATAAACCTGACGGAGTTGATATATATTGATATAATAATTGCGGCGAAGAATTTATTGGAAACTCTATTTCGTAACGTATTTTTGGATCCATGTGCTACTTTTAATTTTTTTGGAAATATAAGAATATATGTCCAAAAACAATGCATTTTTAAAAATATTTTTTTTTCTTCATTTTATGCTTGTAAGCTCTAATATTATTTTTATATTTGCACCCGCAATGAGGAACACGGTTCACTTGCAATCTTGGCGAGGTAGCTCAGTTGGTTAGAGCGCAGGATTCATAACCCTGAGGTCACGGGTTCAACTCCCGTCCTCGCTACAAAATAAAAAACACCACTGAAAAGTTGGTGTTTTTTTCGTTTGTAAAAGTTTTATATGGAAGAATTTGTTGTCTATATTCTTTATTCTGAAAGATTTAATAAAAATTATACTGGTTTTACTTCTAATTTAATCGAAAGATTTAAGTCTCATAATTATCTTGGGACAAAAAGATTTACTTTAAAATTTAGACCCTGGGCTGTAATTCATGTCGAATTTTTCAATTCCAAATCGGAAGCAATAAAAAGAGAGAAATATTTTAAGACTGGAACTGGAAGACAATTTATTCAAAATCTAATTCAAATTTATAGCTGGCAGGATTTATATCCGCCGCGGCGGACACGGGTTCAACTCCCGTCCTCGCTACAAAATAAAAAACACCACTGAAAAGTTGGTGTTTTTTTCGTTTATAAAAGTTTTATATGGAAGAATTTGTTGTCTATATTCTTTATTCTGAAAGATTTAATAAAAATTATACTGGTTTTACTTCTAATTTAATCGAAAGATTTAAGTCTCATAATTATCTTGGGACAAAAGGATTTACTTTAAAATTTAGACCCTGGGCTGTAATTCATGTCGAATTTTTACATTCCAAATCGGAAGCAATAAAAAGAGAGAAATATTTTAAGACCGGAACTGGAAGAGAATTTATTCAAAATCTAATTCAAAATTTATAGCTGGCAGGATTTATATCCGCCGTCTTGAACATAAGTTCAACTTATTCTATTATCAATTCTTTCATTTCTACAATCATCTCTACTTCTACTGCCATATTCTGAGGAAGTGTAAATACACCAACAGAAGTACGGGCATGCCTGCCTTGTTCGCCAAATACTTCAATTAACAAATCCGAAAAACCATTCATTACTTTAGATTGCTCCGTAAAGGAGTCTGCCGTATTTACATAACCGTTTACTTTCACTATCTGTTTTATTTGGTTCAGACTCCCAAAAGTACGTTTAAGTATCGCAAGCTGATTTATAGCTACTAACCTGGCGGCCTGATAGCCTTCTTCAGTAGTGAGGTTCCGTCCTACTTTTCCGGCAATGTATTTTCCATCTGCTTTAAGCGGTCCTTTTCCTGACAGAAAAACCAGATTTCCAACTCTTACCATATCCACATAACTACCTAAGGATTCTGGTATTTGTGGCAACTGAATTCCTAGTTGATTTAATTTTTGCTCCGGAGCCTGTGCTGACAAATTAAAACTCAATAGTACTAATGAAAGCATTACTATATTTTTCATTATTTCCTTCTTATAATTATTTAAAAAAGAAAAGCCATCTTTAAAAGACAACTTTCCTGATTTTCTTTTTATTTATTTTATGAATTTGATCAATTCAGCATTAAATTTTGGAAGCTCTTCAATGAACAAGGCATGACCGCTTTTCTCGAATGGAACCAAAGTTGAATTGGCAATTGATTTGTTCATTTGTTCGGCCAATTCATAAGAACAGATTTTGTCTTGTTTTCCGTGAAGGATAAGAGTTGGTATTTTGATTTTTTTCAAATCTTCTCTTAAATCAGTATCACGAAGTGCTTTCATAGATTCTGCCATTGCATATGGAGAAGCCTGTGCCTGAATAGTTCCCAGCCATGCACCTTGCCCTGCAGATACACTTGTTTCATTGGCTGGAAATATTTTTCCGAAATTCTCAAACAATTGTGGTCTGTTAGTATTATTAAGGGCAATAAGGCCGTTTACATCTTCTTTTGTCCAGAAACCGTAATTAAAGTCTGCTCTTTTAGTCCATAGCGGAGCCGCCGCACCAAACAAAGCCAGTTTTGAAACATGGGCTGCATTGTATTTGGCTACATAATGAATCACTGTTGCACCTCCCATAGAGAATCCTCCGATTGTTGCTCCTTCAATTTTAAGTTTGTCCAGAATCACTTTGATATCATCTGCATAAACATCATAATTATAAGCCCCACCCGGCTTGTCTGATAATCCAAAACCTCTTAAAGTAATTCCGATTACGCGATATCCTTTTTGGATAAGTTCTGCATATTGATATTCGTACATGGCATCACTTAGCGGCCATCCGTGAATCAATACTACAGGTTTTCCTTCTCCTAAATCTGTTACATGCAGTTTTACATTTTTCTCTACTTCAATGTATTCTTCTCTTCCAAAACTTGCCGGTTTTCTTTGGCTTTGAGAAAATGCAGTTGATACTGCTAATAAAAAAATGGCGAAGCTTGTTGTTACGATTGTTTTTAAATTGGTTTTCATTCTTTTTCGTTTTAATTATTATTTTAAAGTTTCAATTTATTTTCTGTCATTTCTTATTGACAGGACAAAATTGCGTCTTTCTTGATTATTAAACAAATTAATAATTTTTTAATGTTATTAATTTTATTTATAATTATATCAGATTAGAAATTAACCGGCAGCACACCACTGTATTCAATTCCGTCTACAACAAACTCTTAAATATTATGAATTCGCAGGGATTAAAATGCATTTAAGCATCAAATTAAAGCCAGAAATTAAACCAATATTTATAGTTCTAAAAAAAGACTTCTTTTAAAGCAACTCTCTTTATATAATTGTTATTAAAACTGTATTTTTGCAACCAAGCAACTTACATTAATATGGATATAGTCAAATTTAAAATCACATCAAAAACGATAAAAGTAGAAGTACGTAATTCGAATAATTATGTTTTTAATTTCAATACTGCTTTAGAGATTGAAAAAGAAGACAAAGATGTTTTATTAAGGCTATACAATGCATTGGATATTCTTTTTAGAAAAGAAACTCCCGCCGAAGTAAAAAACTATATTTCGCCCAATCAAACTAATATATTAGATCAGATTTCTGCCGTTGACGGTTTAGAAGAGGAGAAATAAAATGTTCTAATCTGGAACAACTTTTCGGTCTTGCCAGCATTTAAGAGTATTTTATTTATTTTTGTATAAATCCAAATTCCTCTAAATGAAACGTTCAGGCACAGCAGATCTTCCTTTACATAATGGACATGTTCCATTATGGCTTGCTGAACGTATGTCTAAACTTGGTTTTGCAATTGTAGAAACGATTGCTTTAGAATTTTCTACTTCTGAAGTTATAAGCAAACTAAGCAATCCTTTTTGGTTTCAAAGTTTTGGAGCTGTTATGGGAATGGACTGGCATTCATCCGGAATTACCACTTCTGTACTTGGAGCATTAAAAAAGTCTGTGAATCCACATTCAAAAGAATTGGGAATCTATATTTGCGGAGGAAAAGGCAAACATTCTATGTTAACTCCACAAGAACTTCTGTTTGTGGGTGAAAAAACTGGCCTTGACGGTAATAATCTTGCGAATTGCAGCAGACTTACCGCTAAAGTCGACAACACGGCTATACAGGACGGATTTCAATTATACCAGCATAATTTTATTGTAGATAATAAAGGACAATGGGCTGTAATTCAACAAGGAATGAATCCAAACTCTAAAACAGCAAGAAGATATCACTGGCATTCGCAAGATTTAAAATCTTTTATAAATGAGCCACACACGTTTATTTATGGCGAAAATCAAGGTACTATCCTAAATCTTACTGCGGAGGCTGCGACAAAATCAAGAGAAGGTATTTTAGAATTATCGAAAGAATCTCCAACAAAAATCATAAAAGAGATGCAGTATCTTTCTATGCCCGCACATCATGATGTGAGAATGGAAGATGTTAACATGAAAAGACTTGGTGCTATGCTCTGGACAACTCATGAAAATAAACCGGAAGATTTTGAAGAACTATTGCTTTTAAAAGGAATGGGGCCAAGAGCTTTACAATCGTTAGCATTGGTTAGCGAAATAATTTACGGTACTCCTACCCGCTTTGAAGATCCTGCACGTTTTTCATTTGCTCACGGAGGAAAAGACGGACATCCATTTCCTGTTCCTATAAAAATATACGATGAGACTATTGATACTTTGCAAAGAGCTATCAATCGGGCTAAAATTGGCAATAGCGATAAAATACAGGCTATTCAAAAATTATCAGAAATTTCAAAAAAAGCGGAAGAAAGTTTTACTCCCAATTCTAACTTTGACGCCCTGATTCAAAGAGAGCGGGATGAATCTTACAAATACGGTGGAAGAACTATTTTTGGAGATGCCAAACCTCCAAAAAACAAGCCTTCAAATCCCAATAATCAGCTTGAATTGTTTTAATTGAGAATTTATCTACTATTTTTTATACTGTTCAACCAACGGTTAGTATCTAATAAAAGCGTATCTTTAAGTAGCATTAGTACCAAACACAAATAAAAGACAATCCTATTTTAATAGATTATTAAACCTTTAGGCACGTTTTTTGTTTTTAACCCAATATATTAATGCTTTAAAAAAGTAAAATTATGAAAACTTTAAAATATTTTTTGATCGGAATATTATTCCTTTCATTCAGTTATACACAAGCTCAGGTATCTGTTAATGTAAATATAGGAACTCCTCCCGCATGGGGACCTGTTGGTTATCCGGATGTTCGTTATTATTACCTTCCCGATCTTGAAACGTATTATGATGTTAGTACATCAAATTATGTTTATTTAAATAATGGAAACTGGGTAAGAAGAAGATCGCTGCCAAGCGCTTATAGAAATTATGATCTTTACAGCGAATACAAAGTTGTATTGAATGATTACAGAGGAGACAGACCTTATGACAATTTTAAAAGTCATAAAGTAAAATACGGAAAAGGCTACAAAGGAAAACCTCAAAAAACAATTGGGCAAAAACCCGGAAAAGGAAATAATAAAGCGGGAAAAGATAACGGCAACCATGATAATGGCAATGGTCACGGAAACGGCAAAGGCAAAGGGAAACACTAAATTTAAAAGAGGCCAAACAGCCTCTTTTTTTTATGAGTAAAAAATGCAAAAAATCACCTTCTTTTCATATCCGGAATTTTCTCTGTTAAATGTTTCCAATATCGTTTTGGCATATGTTTAATATGAAGCTTCATGTTCTTTCGGGATTCAATATTTACGCTGTTAAAAAAACAACGCCAAAGATTCTGAAAAAACTCTTCTTGTTCATCACATATTTCGGCTAAAAATTTAGACGAATTAGATTCCGTATTAAATTGCAATTCTATGGTCGAAACATTTTCTAGATCATAATAAATGCCATATTTACGCTTTGTATCATATATTAACCAACGTTGATCTGCGTAGCGTTTTTTAAAATGACTTTCTATAATTGGCAGCACATTACAATCCGGCTCAACAATTGCATAATATAATTTATCTTTTGTGAGTTTAAAACGCACGAATGCTTCCATACGATGCGCTTCTCTTCTCGTTAATCTTGTGGCTTTTCTCAAATCCCAAACTGCGCTGTTCGTAAAATCTTCTTCAATGTTTTTTGGACTTGCTAACGCATATTTAGAAAATTGATACATAATTTGCTCTATTTCATCCATATCAGAAAAAAAAGCTTTATAAAAATTGGAGAATCCTTCCGCCGAAAGGCGTTTTTTTAGTCCGCTTAAAACCCGGCTTGCTTTTTCCTCGTCTGTCAATACATTGTGATGTGTTGAAAAAAGCAAAGCCGCAGAAGCTTCATTTTTGGCAAAAACAACATCTTCAAATTTATATTCATAAATTTCAAATACTGCTGTAAGCCAGCCTTCAAAAGTTCCGTCATAAATTACTTGTATCATTTTGATTAGAATAAAGCAAGTTGATTAGAAAAATCATTTTTATACTTACTATTTTGGAGATTTAAAATCTGATCTTTGATTTGAATCGAGGTCAGATCTTTTTGCAATTGAAACGGCGTAGCAAAAGCCAGAAAATATTTGGCACGCGTATAAGCAATGCCTAATTTTTTTAAATCATCGGGAAAGAGTTTTTTAAATTGCCTTGCCGCCACTATTTTTTTGGCACTTAAATAGCCAATTCCCGGAATGCGTTTTATCAGCTCTAAGTCGGCGGTATTAACATCAACCGGAAATTGATTGAGGTTCCGCAATGCCCAGCCCAGTTTTGGATCGATGTCAAGATCAAGATTAGGCTGATTGAATCCGACAATTTCATTTACATTAAATCCATAAAAACGAACTAACCAATCTGCCTGATACAAACGGTTTTCGCGAATAATAGGAACCGGTGTACCAATGACCGGAAGCCTGCTATCATAACTAATGGGCACATATCCGGAATAATAAACACGTTTCATGTTCATCTTCTGATAAAAATAATCTGCCATTCCCAGAATTTCAAGATCACTTTCTTTTGTTGCACCAATAACCATTTGTGTACTTTGACCTGCCGGCGCAAAAATGGGCGCTTTATAATTTCTTTTCTTTTCTTCTTTATAACCAACGATTTCATTTTTCAGATATTCCATCGGTTTAATTACATCTTTGTGATTTTTATCCGGTGCCAGCAATTTTAAGCTTTGTTCGGTTGGCATTTCAACATTAACGCTTAAACGGTCTGCGTACATTCCTGCTTCTTTAAGCAATTCATCACTCGCTCCGGGAATCGCTTTAAGATGAATATATCCATTAAAGTTTTCCTCCAATCGCAATTTCTTAGCAATTCTTACCAAACGTTCCATTGTATAATCTGGATTATCAAAAATACCCGAACTCAAAAACAAACCTTCAATATAATTTCTTCTGTAAAAACCAATTGTAAGATCAACCACTTCCTGAACCGTAAAAGCGGCTCTTTTAACGTCATTACTTTTTCTGCTCACGCAATAAGCGCAATCAAAAATGCAATGATTCGTCAGCAAAATTTTTAGCAGTGATACACAACGTCCGTCTTCTGTATAAGCGTGGCAAATACCGTATCCTTTAGCATCTCCAATTCCTTTATTCTTGTTTTCACGTTTACTGCCACTAGATGAACACGAGACATCATATTTCGCCGCATCAGCCAGGATTGTCAACTTCTCCATTACTCTCTCGTTTACCATTTTGACTTTTTATTTGATTTGGAAATAAATTTGTTTACGTCAAAATTAGTTATAGATCGTTACAATTTACCGGTTTTGATTGTTCTAAATTGTATCAAAATCATCATGTTATTGATTTAAACCTGAGAGATTTAAAAACCTTTCATGTTTCTGGTGAAATACGATTTCAAAAAAAATACGTTAAAACACATTTACAATAGCAGTTTTTCCACATAAAAAAATACATTTGTCAAAACGAAAACACAGTGATTCCTTTCATCACTTATTACCAATCAGAAAACATTGTTGCATGGATACTGAAAAATTTATTTTCTGCCTCGAAGGAGTTCCGGATGTGGATGAAATTAGAATTACAACTGTTGTCAAAAATCTGGAAGAAATTGCCATTGATCAGGGAATTGCAAGCATTTATAAAACCTGTGACACTATTGAAGGTTTAGAAGAAAGTTTAAATGTTTTGCTTTATGAAGATCATAATTTTAAGGATTATGAAATTATTTATCTGGTAATGCCGGGCGAACCCAACAACATTTGTCTTCATGATTATTATTACAGCCTTGAAGAAATAGCCGAGCTTTTTGAAGGTAAAATGAAAGGAAAAGTGATTCATTTTGCCAACAAAAAAATACTGGATTTAAGCGAAGAAGAAGCGCAATATTTTTTGGATGTGACCGGTGCACGAGCCATTTCGGGTTACGGATCGACTTATAATAAAATTGCGAGCAGCAGTACCATTGACAAAGCTTTTTTTAGCTTATATCAGGACAACGACGATCTTATTGAAGTCGTAGAAGAATTGTATCAAAAACACCATGCTTTGTGCCAGCTTCTCGATTTTAGATTGTATTATTTTAAACAATGAAAAGTAAAACTGCTGAAAAAGTAAAAACATACGAAGCAAAAGGGTTTCGGGAACGATTTCTTGGTGAAGACAATCCGATGCATTTACTTTTTAAATCAAATTCTGATCATTTTTTTTGCTTGAAAATGGAAGAAATAATGCAATTGCAATACCCAGTTCCACCATCTAAGCACAGTTGTCACACTTTGCTTTTTATTACTGCCGGTGAAAATATAATGAAGTTAGGTCATGAAGAATTCAAAACGGTTGGCAATGAAATTATTGTAGTTCCTGCCGGTCAGATTTTTTCAATAGACCATATCAATACTAAACAAACAGGATATATTTGCCAGTTTCATCCTGATATCTTAATTCGAAAATACGGAAGCCGCGAATTGCTTAACGAATTTGATTTTTTGAAAATATCAGGAAATCCGAAAATCAGTTTGGCAAAAGAAGATGTTGAACCTGTGACTTCGATTTTAAACAGGCTGCAGAAAGAATATTTAGAAACTTCTGTCTCAGATTTGAATATTGTGCAATCCTATTTCATTACATTGTTTTATGAAATGAACAAAAATCAGAGCAAAACTGCTAAAATCATTTCGGCAGCAGAGATTCTGACCAGTAAATTTAAGGAGTTGATTCATGACAATATCAAAACACACCATCAGGTCAATTATTACGCTTCATTGCTCAATGTAACACCCAATCATTTAAACAAATCCATAAAAACGGTAACCGGCAAATCTGCAGCCAAATGGATTGATGAAACCATTTTACTTGAAGCTAAATATCTACTCTTTCAAACTACCCTTTCTGTAAGTGAAATCGCAATACAGGTAGGACACGAGGATCATTCTTACTTTAGCCGATTCTTTAAAAAACAGGAAGGGATAAGTCCGGTACAGTATCGAAAAATGATTGATAAGTCCTAATTATTGATTGTGAAATCCTAGTCATTTACCAAGCTTTTTTTTGAAATTTGCTCACTGAAAAAAAGCAAATTATGGTATATGTTTTTAAAACTACTGTTGATTCAAAATCTAAATTAGAATCAGCAACCGAAATACTTGACAAAATATTACCTCAGGCAAAATGGAATTTTGACCTTGAAGATTGTGACAATATTTTAAGAATCGAGAGCGAAGCTGAAATATCTGAATTACTACTGCAAAACGATATTTTTGATTGTATCGAATTACAATAAACAGCTTATTTCTTCTTTTCAAACCTCAACTTATCACTATGGAAACTTCCCTGCATCAAAACAAAACATTTGATACTATTGATTATTCTGATCAGAAACTAACTGACAACGAATTTATAAACTGTGAGTTCATCAATTGTAACTTTTCTAAAAGCGACTTTAGTTACATTGATTTTTTGGATTGTACCTTTAAAAATTGCAATCTTTCATTGGCTATTTTAAAAAACACAGGATTAAAAAACATCAAATTTATTGGCTGTAAATTAATGGGTTTAGACTTTAGTTCCAGCAATAGTTTTCTATTTTCGATGTCTTTTCAGGATTGTATGTTAGATTATTCTACATTCATTTATAAAAAATTAAAGAAGACTTACTTTATAGATTGTTCTCTAAAAGATGTTGATTTCTCGAATACAGATTTGTCCCTGACTATTTTTAAAAACTGTGATTTATCGAATGCCACTTTCGTGGAATGTATTTTGGAGAAAACAGATTTTCGTTCTTCCAGAAATTATGGTTTTGATCCTTCTGAAAATAAAATTAAAAGAACTAAGGTTTCTCATGCTGCGCTTGCGGGATTGCTGGAGAAATTTGATTTGGATATTGAATAGTTTTAGAAGTTTTCAGTCTCAGTTTTCAGTCTCAGTTTTTTCTTAAAAACAAAAAAAGAGATGCAATTCTGCATCTCTTTTTAAAGTAACTCTGTAAATATTTCTTATTTAATCCAGCGTGGATCCCCAATTCCATTGTCTTTTAATGTTTGATTACCTAATGTAAAATCGCCAGTTGCAGCATTTGCAAATTGCGGATTTAATGCTGTACCTGCAGGATCTGATTTTACTGCAGCAGTCGAGACAGCGGCATTAAGAGTTGCAGCATTGTAATAATTATTATTAGAAAATGTAGGCGCCACAGTTGTTGTCTGACTTGTATATCTGGCTACTGTTTCAACAAATAATGAATTACGAACGATTGCTGCATTGGTAACAAAACGAACGTAAAAAATTACGTAAGCATTATTCGCAATTGTATTGGTTACACCATAAAAAGTACAACTATCAATTAAAGAACTTGTAAGACCTGCACCAAAAGTAGCTGTTGCATCTGCTCTAATAAAACCTCTTGAAGCAGCAGCATTATTAAACGTGCTTTTAGTTACGGTAATATTCCCTACATAACTGGCTCTGAAATCAATAAATTCTCCTGATGAACCTGTGACCATATTAGTGAATATAGAATTTTCGACCGTTACAGATTCGATTTTCGCAGAAGAAGTACTCGGAGCATAAACTAGTGAACCAGTATAATCATGCACTAGACAACCACTAATTAACAGTTTACCGTAAGTACCGCTTTGATTGTATTTTACAACTTCTGATAATGCTTTATCTCCATTCAACTCTAAATCAATAAGACTTAAAGATGTTGCTGTCGCACTAAGCGTGAATTTCACATGCAATTTTGGTTTATCAGCAATACGTAAACCTCTTATTGTAACTGGTTTGTTTAATAAAATTTCACCCGTATATTTTATATAATCTCCTGGCATTAACACTAATATAAAACCTGTAGGAGCTGCCGCAATTACAGCATTTAAATCGTCTTCCGGTTTAACTAAAATACCGCTTCCAATATCTATTCCGGTCGTAAATGTAACCACACCTCTTTTCTTAACTCCGTTTAGTAAAGTAGCATTATAAGTTGTTTCGCCGGTAAGTCCTGTTATAATTGCAACTCCTGTTGTTTTTTCTTCTGGTGTTATGGTATGAGTAATTTCACCCGGTGCAATTGTAATTTGCGTTACAGCACTATTTGGAGTCCATCTTAAAGTAATTTGAGTTGCCTCGATATCAGCATCCTGAACAGGAAAAAAGATTTGTTCAGATAATGTTGTAGCCGTTGTAACAGACCATTTAGAATCTGCTAATCCTGTTGCACTAACTGATTTTACCCTAATTGAATATACGGTTTCTCCTTCCAGAGCTACCTGAATTGGTAGTTGATCTACTGTAACCTCGACTGTTTTATAAATCTTTTTAAATTCTGTATCATCTGCGCTAAACTCAATTACATAGTGAGCCGCATCTTCCTCTTTTACTGTCCAGTTTAATTCTACAGTAGTCTGATTTCTTACTTTCGCTGTTAATCCAATAGGAGAAAATTCCCTGCTAACATTTAAATCTTCTATTATTCCTTCATTATAACTTTCGCAGCCTGATATGGCAACTATTAGTACTAATGTGGCTATTAACCCTTTTACTATATTTTTTGTTTTCATGATCATAATAAATTATAATTAATTAGTGTAGCCATAATCATTGACTAATTTACCGTTACTTCCATCAATAAAAACTTTCCAGATTGGCCAGAACTGTCTTTCATTAGGATTAACACCTGGCTTATACAGAGTATTAATTTTAGTATCGGCAGCTGCACCTGTCCATGTCCAATCAAAAGAAGTATATGTTGGACCCGGATTAGTAGTTTCACCACGATTCAAGCCGTAAATATCTAAACTCACATTATCCGTCTTAAACTTATAATATAAAGTCGTTGGTACATTGGCATATTCGTCTTTTCGCTGTGCTAAATGTGCCATTTTTACTTTCGCTTCATCTAATTTTGTTTTAAGAAGATTCCAACGAATAAGCGCTTGTTTACGTTCCATTTCTCCGGTAAACTCAAATTTATTTTCTTCTACAATAGCATTAAACATAACTTCTTTTCCGGTTAAAGCATTTACGTAATTTTCAACTTTTTCAGTTTGAACTGCAGCCGGAAATGCTCTTCTGCGTATTTCTTTTAAATATGGTGCTGCTGCTCCGGGACCTTCAATTTCATTCGCTGCTTCTGCTGCTATTAAAAGAACTTCGGCATATCTCATATAAATTTTATTTACACCATCATCATTAGTTGAAGTAACAAAACGAGTCATCCATTCGTAGCGGTATTTTCCAAAATACCAAGTGTTTAAAGCTCCTAATTCTTGTTTTGCAACTTGATTTACAGCTGTACCGTATTTGTAAGGAACACAAGTAACATCTCTACGGGTATCTGTCTCATCATAATCGTAAAAGACAAAAGGAAGCGGACCTGCAGTTCCACCACGGTTTGGTCCGTTATTATGGAACTGATCATCTGTTGTATGTTTTACTGCAAATGTAAATAACATACGACCTCTACCTTCACCAAACGGAATTTCCCAAAGAGACTCTCCACCGGCTATTATAATTTCCTGATTGTATTTTCTCCAAAAAGTTTCAAAAGAAGATTCTAAATGTGCTGATCCGCTTGAAATAACGGAACGACATTCCTGTAATGCCAAACTATACATATTTGCTACTGAAAGTTCAGGATCTTTACTTCTTCGAATTCCGTCAGGATATTGTTGATATCCACTCGCAGCCATCGCTAAACGAGCGCGAAAACCTTTTACAAAAGCTTTATTAATTCTCTCTACACTGCTTGTTGCTGCAGTTTCATTAGGCCATGGCACAAGTATTGAAGCTTCTGCTAAATCTGCCAGAAGCTGTTTGTAAATTACATCACGGCTTGATTTTGGTAAGTAAAGTGTTTCAGCACTAATTGGTTCAAAACGAGCAGGAACATCTCCCCAGGCTTTGATTAAATCAGCATAATAAACAGCTCTTAATGTTAATGCTTCTCCTAATAAATATCCCATTTCATTTCCTGGTTTAGGATCACCATAAGTTCTCATTCCACGAATACAAATATTTGCACGTTCAATTCCTGAATACATCATTGCCCAGGCATTATTTGTGGTATTCATTTGTGTATTTTCTGGTTTTGCATCGTATGTAGCCAGATTGGACGCTTCACTCACAGTTTGAGAAGAATTATACCATTCTACATCTGTATTTAATCCATAAAAAGGAAGAAATCGACCTCTGTAAGAATTAGTTTCACCAAACGGAATTTTAATTCCATCTACTGCTCCCTTAGCTAATCCGGCATTCGAAAAAAGTTCTTTTTCTTCTACTGTTGATTTTGCAGGAGCATCTAAATAATCATCCGAAAGTTCCTGGCAGGAAGTAAAAAGGCTTGCTATAACAATTCCTGCTATTAATATTTTATGTTTCATCTTGTGAAAGTTTATTTTATTAGAAATTAAGGTTTAAACCAAAAACCAATTGTCTGCTTCGTGGATATGCCGAATAGTCTACACCTGGTGTAAGCGGTGTGTTTCTTCTGGTTGAAACTTCGGGATCCGGACCTGTGTATTTTGTAATGATGAAAACATTACTTGCGGTAAGATAAAATCTTAACTTAGAAATACCCATTGCAGAAGTCAAAGAATTTGGCGAAGTATACCCTAAAGTCAACGTATTAAGTCTTAAGAACGAACCATCTTCAACAGCATAATCACTAAAAACGAAACGGCTCATATAAGGCGACCACATTGTCGTATTTGCATTTAGCGCACCTAATTCTGCAGGATCTGTTACCAGTTGACCTGTTGTAGGATTAAGATTTGTCCATCTTTGTCCATCAGCCATTTCAGAACTTAAATTTCTATATTGTCCATCTGGATTAGAAGTTGTAAACTCAACTTTATTAGCATTATAAACATCATTACCAATACTCCAGTTAAAAGCTGCAGAAAGATCAAAACCATACGCATTTGCATTTAACACCATACCTCCTGTACTTTTTGGATTTGCATTTCCAATTATGGTCCTGTCGTTTGCATTTACTACACCATCATTATTAATATCTTTTAATTTCATAGTTCCAGGCTGCACAGTTCCAACAACTGTAGTAGCATTTGCCACACCATCAGGATTTCTGGTAACACCATCAGGTAAAAAATAAGGTTTTAAAGTATAAGTTGTACCACTGTATGTGAAGTCTGAAATTTCATAACGCCCATCATTTTGGTATCCATACATTAAACCAAGCGGTTGACCTACATTTACAGCAAAATCATTTCCAATGGCAGTTGAAGCCCAGTTTGTTGCTGCGCCAAAATCGCTCATTACACCAAGTGAATTAATACGGTTTTTATTAAATCCTGCATTTAAGGACACATTTACACCATAATTAGGTCTTTCCAGAATTACCAGATTCAAAGTAGCCTCGACACCTGTATTTTGGGTTTCTCCCATATTTCTATATTGAAAATCATATCCTGATCCCGGAATAGGAAAGTTTATCAAAAGATCTTTAGTTACGTTTTTATACATTTCTACAGATCCGTTTACTCTGCTTTTGAAGAAATCAAAATCTAAACCTAAATTTTGTGTTACAGTAGTTTCCCATTTAAGGTCTGGATTAAATAATGTTTTTGGAGCTGCCCAATAATTACTTACACCATTAATCCATGGTGTTGTTGAAGACATAAACGTTTGAGATGTTTGACCTGTAGGTATATTATTGTTTCCGGCTTCACCATAACTTACTCTTAATTTAAGTGCGTTTATCCAGGAAACATCTTTCAAAAAGCTTTCTTCAGATATTTTCCATGCCGCAGCTGCTGCCGGAAAAAATCCCCAACGGTTGCTGCCTAAAAATTTACTTGAACCATCGGCACGATATGTTGCCGTAAAAATATAACGATCTTTAAAATCATAATTTACACGTCCGAAGAAAGAAAGTAATTTATCATCCGGAAAATAATAATTATCTACAGACTGCGGAGTTCCTTGTGTTGTCAATTTTTGAGCTAAAGCAAAATCGAAGAATTTAGGAAAACCCTGAATTACGCTTGTTGCATCATTTCTTTGAAAGTCGATTGATTCTTCACCCACAAGAATTTTCATATTATGATTTTCTCCAAGTGAACTTTTAAAATCATAATTAAGTGTATTTGCATTTCTAAAACGAGTATCCTTTCTATCAGACATAGTAAGCGCAGGCATTCCCTGTCTTTCTGCAGCTGGTGCATTATTAACGTAATAAGTCGAGCGACCGTAAAAACGATAATCTAAATAATTGTAATTATCTAAACCTAAATCAGTTTTAAACACAAGCTTATCTGTTAGCTTCCAGGAGAAACTTCCAAGCATATTAAAGTTTTTTCTAAATTGCTGACGGTCATTATCGTTAATTGAAACAAAAGGATTTGTCAGATAAGTTGAAAGAGCTTCATCTGTATTTGTAGTAGTTAAACCCGGCATAGGAATTGGAGCATAACCAACGCTATGTTTTAAACGAGAATCTGCTGAAGAAACCTCGTTTTGTTCGTTTACACCTCCACCATTAACTTCTGTATCAGAATAACGCATGGTAAATGAAAGATCTACTTTTTCTGAAGCTTTACTATTTAAAGCCAATGAAAGATTATTTCTTTTAAAGTTAGAACCGTACATAATAGCTTTCTCGTCATAATGAGCATAATTAAAATTGAAATTTACTTTTTCTGCACCACCACGAATAGATAAATCACGGCTTTGAACTTCTCCGGTATTACCGTAAACTTGTTTTTGCCAGTTATTACCTTTCATTCCTTTATACATATCATAATCCTGCCATGCTCCAAAATATTTTTCATAAGAGTCCAAATCATCCTCAAGCAATGCATATTCGTATTGCCATTTAACGAAATCTTCTGGTGCAAGCACATCAATTTGCTTGGCCATTTTTTTCATACCATAAAACATATTAAAGTTTACAGATACTTTACCGTCTTTACCTTTTTTAGTAGTAACGATAATAACACCATTAGCTCCTCTTGATCCATAAATAGCTGTAGATGAAGCATCTTTCAATATAGACATCGATTCTATATCTGAAGAAGAAATATCATTGATACTATTTACCGGAAACCCGTCTACTATATACAAAGGAGAACTGTCCTGAGTTAATGAACCCCCACCACGAATTCTGATTTTAATTTCCGAATCAGGAGAACCTTCTGAAGAAGTTACCTGAACACCGGCAACACGACCTGTTAAAGCTTCGGCTACATTGGGAACTGGTATTTTTCGCATATCATTTCCAGAAATAGTAGAAACTGCCCCTGTTAAATCAGATTTCTTTACAGATCCATATCCAACAACAATAATTTCGTTTAATTTATTAGCATCTTCTCCTAATACAATATCAACTTTTGACTTCCCTGAAGTTGGAACTTCTTCAGTTTTAAATCCGATAAAAGAAAAGACAAGGGTTGATTTTGGGTTGGTCAGTTTAATTTTATAGCGTCCGTCAAAATCGGTCGAAGTACCATTTTTTGTACCTTTTTCAAGAACGTTAACTCCCGGAAGCCCCAATCCCGAAGCATCTTTAACAGTACCTTCAAGTGTAATATTTTGCGCGCTTGCCTGATTGCTTATAAATAAGCACATCAAGAAAACAAATGCGAAACAGCACTTTGTTTTTTTAGTAAAAAAATCTTTAAAATTCATAGTTTACTCTTTAAGTTATTAATTGGTTTTTAGTTAGTGGTTTTTTGTATGTTCTATATTTTATACTACTTTTTGTAATCCAATATTGCAGTAGATTTTTTCTTTATCCTGAATAATATAAAAGGCTTTCCTGAAAAGTTTTTTTGGAAAAAAATATTATGTAATCGATTACACAAACATAGATATTTTTTTTATATAAAAAATAAAATTTCATAAAAAAATCCTAAAAAAATTATATATCAAAAAATAAAATGCTTTTTTTATATTACATGTGTAATTTATAACACGATTGAATATTAAATAAATTTTTATTAATTGTGCATTTGCTATTTATTTATTAAAAAAACAATCGATTACAAGAAGAAAGATTGCAAAATTATCAGGTGTAAAAAACACACTTAAAGTTTATTTATTTCCAGAATAATGACACTAAAAAATGTAAGTAGAAATGAAGTATCTAAAAATATTCTGATTAATATAAATCTGAAGAGTAAAGTGAAATAGAATATACAGAATAACTTAATGCCATAAAATCACAAAAAAGCCCTTAAACATGATTTGCTTAAGGGCTTTATATATAAAATTTAGAAGAAAGGAAACTTAAGCAGTCTGCAACTGTAAGGAAGATTTTCTGCGTTTAATTAACATCAAAGTGATAACCATACCAATAATTGACATACCTACACCAATAAGATTTGGCGAAGCATAACTATATCCTGCCACAAGAGGCAAACCACCCAGAAATGCCCCAAGAGCATTTCCGATATTAAAACTTCCCTGAAGTGAAGCCGAAGCAATCATTTCTGCATCTTTGGCCGTTCTGATCATCAGCATTTGAATAGGTGCAATAACCGAGAAGGAAATAGCTCCGGTTAAAAACGTCAGGAATAAAGAAATATATTGATTGAAAGAGAAAAAGTAAACCAGGATTAAATCGATTGACATTACAAACAATAAAGCCAGTGTTGTTGGTGCCGGAGAAAATCTATCTGCCAGTTTACCGCCTGCAAAATTTCCAACTACCATTCCAAAGCCCGCCAAAATCAGTATATACGAAACATCTTCGGGCGAAAATTTTGAAACGTTAATTAGCAAAGGCGCGATGTAACTAATCCATGCAAATAATCCGCCGAAACCAATTGCGGTAATTCCGATAATTAACCAGGCATCAATTTGCCTGAAGAACTTTAATTGCGTTTTCATGTTCACAGCATTAGTTTTCTCCAGATTTGGCATCCACAAAGAAATAAATAAAAGGGTAAGCAAACCTACAAGAGCAATGAGTATAAAGGTATAACGCCAAATAAAATGATGTCCTATATAAGTACCAATTGGCACGCCTATTAAATTAGCCAGGGTTAAACCCGAAAACATAATCGCAATTGCCTGAGCTTCTTTGCCTTTATCTGCCAAACGACTGGCCACTACCGCTCCTACTCCAAAAAAGGCTCCGTGTGGTAAACCGGAAAGAAATCTTGAAGCGAATAAAAAATTATAATTGGGAGCAATGATCGAAAGCGCATTAAAAACCGTTAACATCAAAGCTAAAATTAAAAGCATTTTTTTTGGTGCAAAATTTCGTCCGAGAATTACCAGTAAAGGCGCCCCAATAACAACACCTAAAGCGTAAGACGAAATTAAATATCCTGCAACCGGAATCGAAACTTTCATATCTGAAGCAATATCAGGCAGTAAACCCATCATGACAAATTCAGTTATTCCGATAGTTAAGCCTCCTAATGAGAGTGCAATAAGACTTTTTTTCATTTGTTTTTTACAAGAAAGGAATATGATTTTCTATGAAGCAAATTTAACACTATTCACTTTTAAATAAGTTGTATATTTGCGATATAAACTTGTAAATTTGAGTTATGCCAATATTAAATCAATTCAAAACGCTGGTTATTGATGAATTCGAAGATGAGAAGTTTCACCTTCCGCCGCACACGCATACTTATTATGAAATTATTTACATCAAAAAAGGAAGCGGAGTTCATCATCTGAACAACAACTTATTACCTTATAAATCGGGAGATTTGTTTGTGATTTCGCCCGAAGACGAACACTATTTTGATATCAAAAAAAGTACTCGTTTCTTTTATATCAAGTTTACTGATAATTATTTTAATTCGAAGCAAAACCTTACTTGCGACGAATTTTTAATTCATACTCCGGAAAGTTTCATGCGTGACAAAACACTAAAAGAAACTGTTCTTAAATTTGATGATCCCTGCAAAACAATATTAAAAAATACCATCGAAAACATTGCCGCCTATAATTGCAAAACCGATGTTTCGACCTCGCCTATTGTATTCTATCAAATTCTTTCGATTTTTGGACTAATCAAAGAAACTATGCGGGGTTTGAATCTTATCGTAAAGGGAAACTCTATTGATAACGAACAAATTACATCTTATATTCATCAGAATATTTACAATCCAAAACTAGTTCAGATAAAAGTCATTGCGAATCATTTTAATATTGCAGAAACTTATTTTAGTGCCTATTTTAAAAGAACATTTGCTATTAGTTATCGGGATTATATTCATAATTTAAGAACTACTTTGATCGAAAAGCGAATTCACAATAATCAGTTACCAATTAAACAAATTGCTTATGAATTTGGTTTTACAGATGAAAGTCATCTTTCTAATTATTTCAAAAAAAGGAAAAACATGAAACCTACAGATTTCAAAAAAACGTAACATTCGAAATCTTAAATAAATAGCAGCTCTTAAAAAAAATCTTTAAATTTGTAATTCTAAAAGCATTTTCATTGTCCAAAAAAATCCACATATTATTTCTAGTTTTAACGCTTGGCTTCTTCCTGATGTCAAACATGAGCTATGCGTGTGGAATATCTTCTGAAAAAATGTCTTGCGAAAAGAAAGCAATTTCTAAAAAAGAAAGCTCAGATTCTTGTCAAAAAGACTGCTGCAAAAAAAACCAAAATTCTAAAAAAGAGCAACACGGCTGTAGCGGAAAATGTAGTCATTCTGGCTGTACAACTTCCGGATTACAATTTAGTATGATCGCAATCAATGAATTTGAATTCGATACTAATTTATTCAATTTCTCTTTTGAGAAAGCAACTCCATATTATAAAAATAGTAGTATTTCTGATGGTTTTACTTCTATTTGGTTACCTCCCAAAATAAAATAATTTGTATTTCTGACAGCAATAATTGGGTTGAATTTTACCGTAAAATTCACGAAGATTTACGCAAAGCAAAAAATATTTTAAACAAAATAAGGAAAATTGAATTCCTTTAAAAAATCACATAAAATGAAAAAATCAATTTCAACTATAATCGCAATAATAGCATTAGTATGTAATGCAAACACTATTGAGGCAGCTACAATCAAAACAGAAATTAATACAATTGATGTGGTAGATTCAAGTCAATTGCAATCTGTTTATGATGCTTATTTTACAGTAAAAGATGCGCTTATAAAAAGTGACAGCAAATTAACTTCGGCGAAAGCCAAAGATTTATTAACGGCGATTACTGCTGTAAAAATGGATAAACTAAAAAGCGACGAACATACTGCCTGGATGAAAGTTATGAAAAAACTAACTGCGGATGCTAAAAGTATTTCGGCAACTACAGATCTTAAAAAACAACGTGAAACTTTTAAATCACTTTCAAAAAACACTTACGAACTAATTAAAGTTTCAAAATCCGGTGAAGTTGTTTACAAACAATATTGCCCAATGGCAGATGCTGATTGGTTAAGCAAAGAAAAAGCAGTTAAAAATCCGTACTACGGATCTTCTATGTTAACCTGCGGAAACGTGGTAGAAACCATCAAATAATATGAAGCTCTACATCAAAAATATGGTGTGTGCGCGTTGTAAAATGGTTGTGGAGTCTGAGTTTGAAAAGCTCGGACTCCAGACTATTTCTGTTGAATTAGGCGAAGCAGAACTTCAAAATCAAATTACCGAAAACCAAAAAGAAGTTTTACTAAAGAATCTGCAGGTTCTTGGTTTTGATTTGATTGACGATAAAAAAAGTAAAACTGTCGAGAAAATAAAAAATCTTATTATTGATTTGGTTCATCATAAAAACAGTGAACTCAAAATCAACTTATCTGATTATTTGGCAGAAAACCTCAACCAGGATTACAATTCATTGAGCAATCTTTTTTCTGAAATTGAAAACACAACGATAGAAAAATACTTTATCAGTCAGAAAATAGAAAAAGTAAAAGAATTGCTAATTTACAATGAACTTTCGTTAAGCGAAATCGCCGATATTCTTAATTATAGTAATGTGGCACATTTAAGCAATCAGTTTAAAAAAATCACAGGCCTTACACCTACGCATTTTAAACAATCGAAGTATAAAAAACGAATACAGATCGAGAATTTGTAATTTTTTTTAACCGCAAAGTTCGCAAAGTTATTTTAGTCAAAACTTTGTGAGCTTTGCGTTTTTTACAAAGTCCAGCTATCTAACCTTGCGCTCCTTGCGGTTAAATAACATTTAGTAAATATTACAAATCATTCTCAAAATTATACAAACCTAACTTAATCATACTTCCGAAATTTGCATTGTAATACTTAAATATAAAACAATGACACATACCTATCAACTTACCGGAATGACTTGTTCAAGTTGTGAGGAAAAAGTTAAAAAAGCACTTGAATTAGTTGACGATATAACGAATGTTGCAGTTTCAAAAGAAAACAATACTGCCACCGTAACCATGAACAAACATGTCCCAATCGCTGATTTGCAAAATGCGCTGGATAGCAAATATCAAATCTCGGCCATTGATCACAATGAAACGATAGAACAAACACGATCCTGGTTTGAAACTTACAAACCTATTTTACTTATTTTCTTTTACATTAGCCTGGTTACGGTTTTGATACAAACTGTAAACCATCATTTCGATTTTATGCAGTTCATGCGACATTTTATGGCGGGATTCTTTTTAGTTTTTTCATTTTTCAAAATGCTAAACTTAAAAGGTTTTGCAGAAAGTTATATGATGTACGATGTTGTAGCCAGAAAAATTCCTGTTTGGGGTTATATTTATGCTTTTCTGGAATTTGGCCTTGGAATTTCCTATTTGATAAACTTTAATCCGTTATTTACAAACGCCGTTACTTTTATTGTAATGAGCATTAGTATTATTGGCGTTTTGCAATCTGTTTTAAATAAAAAGACAATTCAATGTGCTTGTTTAGGAGCGGTTTTTAATTTACCAATGAGTACTGTCACTATTATTGAAGATGGTTTAATGATTATTATGAGTTTAATAATGATTATAACAATATTGTAATGACTAAAAAATCTTATTTAGCGGTATTATTGCTGTTCTTTTTCACGCAAATTATATTGTCGCAGAGGATAGTGCGTTACGATCTGCACGTTCGCGATACAATTGTAAATTTTTCCGGAAAAGAAAAACGAGCTCTTACGGTAAACGGGCAAATACCAATGCCAACTTTAACTTTTACTGAAGGCGATATCGCTGAAATTTATGTTCACAATGATTTAAAAAACGAAGATACTGCACTGCATTGGCACGGATTATTTCTTCCGAATAAAGAAGACGGAGTTCCATATTTAACGCAAATGCCTATAAAACCGGGAACAATTCATAAATATACTTTCCCTATTATTCAAAACGGAACATATTGGTATCACAGTCATTCTGGTTTGCAGGAACAAATTGGTTTGTACGGACTTTTTATCATCAACAAGAAAAGAGGCGATACTACTTTTAGAAAAGGAATTGACGATTTACCAACAGTTCCCATAATTTTAAGCGAATGGACGGATTTGAAACCGGAGAATATTCAGCGAATGTTACACAATGCAAACGATTGGTTTGCGATAAAAAAAGGCACAACTCAAAGTTATTCAGAAGCGATTAGAAAAGGACAATTCTCAACAAAAGTCACCAACGAATGGAAACGCATGAATGCGATGGATGTGAGTGATGTTTATTATGAGAAATTTTTAATTAACGGAAAAAATGAGGATCAGCTTTCGCAGTTTAAAGCCGGCGATAAAATCAGATTGCGAATTGCAAATGGAGGCGCGTCCAGCTATTTCTGGCTTACTTATGGCGGCGGAAAAATAACGGTAGTCGCCAGCGACGGAAATGATGTTGAACCCGTAGAAGTTGACCGATTGATCATTGCGGTTTCTGAAACCTATGATGTTGTGGTTACAATTCCAGACGATAAAAAATCCTTCGCTTTTTTGGCTACAGCCGAAGACCGAACCGGATCTGCTTCCTTGTTTTTAGGCGGAAGCACTAAACAGCCTGTTACTCATCTTCCGAAATTAAAATATTTTGAAGGCATGAAAATGATGAACGATATGATGAAGATGAACGGCCAAATGAACGATATGGGCATGAACATGTCACTTAACAAAATGGATATGAATGCTGTAATGTATCCTGAAATTTCGGGAGAAGAGGAAGCTGTAAAGATGGATCATTCTCAACATAATATGGAAGGCATGAAAATGTCAGGTGATACTACAGAAACTGCCGAGATTACGACTTTAAATTATGGAATGCTGAAATCTCCAACAAAAACAACGCTTCCAAAAGATGCGCCTGTAAAAGAATTACGCTTTGAATTGTCCGGAAATATGAATCGTTATGTTTGGAGTTTAGATAATAAAGTAATTTCTGAAACAGATAAAATATTAATTAAAAAAGGCGAAAACGTTCGAATCATATTATATAACTGCTCTATGATGCGCCATCCAATGCATTTACACGGTCATGATTTCAGGATTCTGAATGAACATGGCGAATATTCTCCACTAAAAAATGTGATTGATATTATGCCGATGGAAACGGATACAATCGAATTTCAGGCAAATGCAGATGGCGACTGGTTTTTTCATTGTCACATTTTATATCACATGATGGCCGGAATGGGACGCATTTTTAGTTATGAGAATTCAGCGCCAAATCCGTTGATTCATCATCCTGAAATGGCATACAAAATGCTAAAAATGGACGATCGCATGTTTCATTTTATGGCTGAAAATGATTTTGCCTCAAATGGAAATGACGGAGAAGCCATGTACAGCAATACGCGCTGGAGCATTGGAACAGAATGGAGATTGGGCTACAGTAATAAACATGGTTACGAAACTGAAACCCATATTGGTCGTTATATCGGAAAAAATCAATGGTTTATGCCTTTTATAGGTTTCGATTGGCGCTACAGAAAAATGGGAATGGACGAACAGGAACAAAATCTTTTCGGACAATCTAATACAAAAGATAATCGTTCGGTTTTTAGCGCCGGTATGGAATATACTTTACCAATGCTTGTAAAAGCTCAGGTTGAGGTTTACACCGATGGAAATGTGAGACTGCAGTTTGAACGAAAAGATGTTCCGCTTTCGAGACGTTTGCGAATGAACTTAATGTGGAATACGGATAAGGAATATATGGCGGGTTTAAAATATATTGTGGCCAGAAATTTCGGGATTACTACACATTATGATAGTGATATGGGAATTGGTTTTGGAGTTAATTTGAATTATTAATTTTTTTATATTAGCAACAGATTAAAAGATTAACTCAGATTTTCTTAATCTTTTAAATTCTTTAATCTGTCCCTAAAAAAACTAACTATGACATTAGAAGATTTTAAAAAGAATTTCAACAATCAAATTACAGACGAATTAACTTTATTCTTTGAAATAAATGACGAACTCGGTTTTGAAAACTATTCTCAGGGTTTTGGATTATATGACGATGATAAAACAGGAATTTCGACCTGGTCTGAAGATTCTGATTTTTTAGACAAACTAATGCCTTTTGCACAGGCAAACGGTTCTGGTTCGATGTATGTTTTATGGAATAACGATTTGAATAAGTCTTTAAACGAATTACCGGTAGTTGTTTTTGGTGATGAAGGCGGTTATCATATTGTTGCAAAAAACATTTTCGAATTTATGCAATTGCTGACTTTTGATACTGAAATTTCTGTAGATCATGAAGAAGCTTATTTTTATAAAGATGAGGATTATGAAGAAAGCGAAAATCTGCCTGAATATAAAGTTTGGCTGAAAGAAAATTTCAATCTCGATCCAATAGAAGAAACAGAATCTATTTTAGAAAACGCACAAGAAACATACAAAGCTGAGTTTGACGAATGGGTTTCTCAATTCTACTCAGAAAATTAAGTTATATTAAACCAAACAATTAAAAAGAATAAAAATGAAAAAATTATTTACCCTTTTAGCAATCGCTTTATTTACAATTAGCGCACAGGCACAAGAAACAAAACCGGCTCCTAAAAAAGAAACAGCAAAAAAAGAATCATGCTGCAAAAAAACAGCAAAAGATAAAAAAGCGTGTTGCGCTAAAAAATAATCGAAATCCTATTTCAACAAAAAAGACCTCAAATTGAGGTCCTTTTTTATATTTTTGTTTGCCACGAATTTCACGAATCATCACGAATTATTTTTTTTTAAATGCTTAAAGCATTTTTGGAATTAGTGAAAATTCGTGAAATTCATGGCTAAAAAAACTATTTTACTCGAATACTCCATTCAAAATCCATTTCAGAAACCTGAACGCCTTTTTCATCAGTTCCTATCGATTTCATCCAGAAGGTTTGCCCCTCGCCTGTTTGAATTGTTTTCTGGATTGCATCGGCAATTAAATGTCCGTCGTTGCACACAAACGTTATTCTTCCTGTTGCTTTTTTGGTAAAGTTACCTTTATTGTTAGCCACCAGCATCGAAATTTTTCTTCCGCTCTTTTGAATTTGAGCTATAACTAAAGCACCGGTTGTTAATTCAGCCGCCATTGCCTGAACAGCAAAATACATGGAGTTAAACGGGTTTTGATTTATCCAACGGTGTTTTACGCTTACGATACAGGTTTTATCATCGATAGCTTTAACACGTACACCGCAAATATACGCCGACGGTAATTTGAAAAATACAAATTTGTTGAGTTTAGAAACTGAAATTGCCATGTGATTTATTTTTTTATGTAAAAATACAAAAAAACTATGCACGCACAATAAATCATTAAAACTTTACAAAAACAGCAGTAAAACCAAACGTTTACACTGATTTTCAATGCTTTTTCATGAGGGTTTAAATTTCAACTTTGTTAAAATTATGTTAATATTTGGTACTATGCAAAACAAGATACTGTCTTTTAGCCATATATTTGTATAAGAAATTACTATATGCTTTTAATCATGGAAACAATAACACCACTCATCATGGAAACAACATCAGAAAAGAACACCGCAACGTTCACACATTTAAGTACATTAAGTCAGTATATTATTCCATTTGGAAATTATATTTTTCCAATATTAATCTGGACGAGCTACAAAGACAAATCAGATTTTGTAAATCACCATGGAAAACAGGCTTTGAATTTTCAGTTAAGTTTATTGCTTTATACTTTGATTCTGGCTTTAATTGCTATTCCGATTTTCATCATTGTATTTTTACAAAACCTTCCAATGGAAGCTGTTTTTAACGATGAAGATTTCGTAATCAGGAATTTCAATTTTGAGGGCAATATTGGCTTACTTACAATTGGCGCAACAGCCGTAGTTCTTTTTGGATTGCTTAAAGTTGTTGAATTCTTTTTAGTGATTTATGCTTCGATAAAAACATCAAACGGAGAGTATTATAAATATCCGCTAACGATTCCTTTTATAAAGTAAATCATATCAAATTAAAAGTTATAGTCGAAACCATACAGACAATCAATCAGAAATAGTTTCGAAATCAATCATCAATCAAAATCATCAATCAAAAAACGAATTGTTCAATCTAAAAAAAACAAAATGAAATTATGAACATTGAAAACACAAAAGCACAGATGCGCAAAGGTGTTCTTGAATTTTGCATCTTATCTGTTTT
>Ga0247741_1000072_pt1 | contig 78228 bp, 45 predicted proteins | sample UWRJL213509R2_FD_180945 | JGI IMG/M metagenome (GOLD analysis project Ga0247741, IMG submission 180945) | Plant litter microbial communities from Arlington Agricultural Research Station in Wisconsin, United States - UWRJ-L213-509R-2 | ecosystem: Environmental > Terrestrial > Plant litter >... | reverse complement strand
ATATGTAAGATATGTGGCATCACAATGAGTTCAAAAGAAAAATTAATTGCTTTTCCACGTTTTATTGTGGATCAAGATGATCCTTTATATTTTTTTTATGACAGAGTATTTCATAAAGAATGTTTTTATAATCATGCTCAGAAAAATATTTTATTAGAAAAATTAACAAAAGATGGTCAAAGTAACGGTTTAATACTTTAACTCAAAAGCTCCAGCGCAGCAAAATATTTACAGCAAAATAATTCAGCACCATTACGAAAGCTCCATAAGAACGATATATATCACTCCTATGGAGCTTTTGTAACTATAAACCTGAATGTTTCTATAAATATAGCGTCAAGCTGTGACGTATTTTTGCTCATATACTTCCTGTTTTACAACCCATCAAAAAATAAAAGTTTAACTTTATAATATTGAACCCACTTACAAATATTAAATAAGTTGAGCATGAATAATAGTAAAAGCCTTAAAGCAGTAGCCTACGGAGAAGTACTTTGGGATGTTTTTGATGATAAGAAAAAGATAGGTGGAGCCCCACTTAATGTGGCTTTGCGAATGAAAACACTAGGCTGTGAAGTCGCAATGATAAGCTGTGTAGGAAATGACGAAGATGGAAAAGCAATTTTAAACCACGTAAAACAATTAGGACTTCAGGCAGACTCAATCATGCAATCTGAAACTTTTCCAACAGGATTGGTAAAGGTAACTTTAGACGAAAGAGGTTCTGCAACTTACGAAATCAATTATCCATCGGCATGGGATAAAATTGTACTGAATAATCAGGCGGAGACTTTGGTTATGAATGCCGATGTTTTAATTTATGGAAGTCTGGTTTGCCGTGATAAAGTTTCGAGAGATTCGCTGGAAGATTTGCTGCAAATGAATGTCTATAAAGTATTTGACGTTAATTTAAGAAAACCGCATTATACGTATGAAGTGCTGGAAAGATTGATGCTTTCGGCAGATTTTATTAAGTTTAATGACGAAGAAATCCTCGAAATTGCCAAAGCTTTACAATCGCCTTTTGAAAGTCTTGAAGAAAATATTCATTTTATTGCAGAACTTACCCACACAAAAGCGATTTGCGTAACAAGAGGAAAACACGGAGCGATTTTATTTTGGAAAGGACAACTTTATCAAAACGAGGGTTATCCTGTAAAAGTTGCTGATACTGTTGGTGCCGGCGATTCGTTTTTAGCTTCGTTAATAACGTATTTGCTTACCGATAAAGATCCGCAAACCGCTATAGATTTTGCTTGTGCTGTTGGTGCTTTGGTGGCGGAATCGGCTGGAGCAAATCCCGAAATTTCGCATTCCCGAATTGAAAATATGATTCGAAAATCTGAATAAAAATATAAAACCTAATTTAAAATACCCGCACAGATTTCCTGCGGGTATTTTTGTTACATCACGCATTGAGTTAATACGTATAAGTTTGTTAAATATAAAGAATGTTAAAAAATGAACATAAAAAAGTAGGTATATACTATTTTTATAATTTAAAAAATGACAATTATATATAATTTAGCTTATAATTGTAACTTGTTACACAAAGTAAAATATATTTTGACTTGAAAAAAATCATTACACATCTGGTAATTTTATTCAGTTTTTCTTTGATGGGATACTCTCAGGATTATCCCGTAAAATTTCTTGATATATCAGATGGTTTGTCTAATAATTCGGTTACAACCATATTTCAGGACAACGACGGTTATTTATGGTTTGGTACTTATGACGGATTAAATCGCTACGACGGCTATAATTTTAAAGTATTCAGAAATAGAATCAACGACAAAAAATCATTGTTGTTTAATACGATTTACAACATCGAAGGCGATTCTAAAAACAATATTTGGGTTGGAGGTTCAAACGGAATTTGTGTTTACAACAAAACAAACGCGACATTTAATCCTGTAGAATATACTTTTGGAAATGAAAAACCAAAACCTTTAAAAGATGTTATCCATCAGATGCGTTCGGTTTCTGATAAGCTCGTTTTGGTCGCTTCACAAAATTTGGGACTGATTATTTTCGAAAATGGCGCTTTCATCGGAAAACATATTCCGCTAAAAGTTCTTGGAAACAAAATTGAAGTCAATAATTACGACGCCATTGCGATTCAGGATAATAAAAAAAATAACAATTGCTGGATTTACGTTCGAAATGTTGGAATTTGCAGTTATACTTATGATTCTAAAAGCTTAAAAGTAGTTTTTCCGCTTTCGCTGGAAGTAAAAGCCATGAAACTCGCCGAAGACGGAAATTTGTTATTAGGAACAGACGAAGGACTTTTTCTTTTTAATAAAAAATCACAATCTCTTTCTGAAAATTATTTTCCGAACAAATGCAGTGTCACCGATATTCTGGTTGATAAGAAAAAAGACATCTGGATTACCACAGACGGCTGTGGTATTTATAAAGTCATCGGAACAAATAAAAAAGCAATTTCCTGCGATACAAAAGACAATCAGCTGGCAAAAAGCACATCTGTCTGGAGCTTGTACGAAGATAAATCAGGCAATAAATGGTTTGGTTCTTTGCGTGGCGGAATAAGTATGCTGAGCGATACGCCAAAATATTTTAAAAGTGTAAAATACAATACCAAAGATCTTGTCGAAAATTTCATTTTATCTTTCTGTGAAGATGAAAAAAACAATTTATGGGTGGGGACAGACGGCGCCGGATTAAAATATTGGAACAGAAAAAACAACTCTTATACCAGTTATACCAATAAACTTTCGAGCAAATTTATAACCGGAATTGTCCGGGACAATAACAACGATATCTGGCTCTCAACGTGGGCGGGAGGAGTCAGTCGCATCAATCCAAAAACAAATGCGGTAACTCAGTTCGCCTGTTTTAATCCGTATACCAAACAAGTCGAAAAAAACATCTGGTTTGTCTACAAAGATTCTAAAGGAACGATCTGGGCAAGTGCTACAAACGAAGGTTCTTTGTACTTTTTTGACCGCGCTAAAAACAGTTTTGTTCTTTTTGACAAATCCATTAATAACCTGCAATGTCTGACCCAAACCAGCGACGGAAAACTTTGGGGAGGAAATTATACTTCGTTGTTTTCTATTGAAAAAGAGTCCAAAAAGATCCATAAAATAGCGATCGGAAACCCAGTTCGGTGTATTCATGAAGACCGCGATAAAAACCTTTGGCTGGGAACTCAGGAAGGCGGTTTGTTGTTGTTTGACAGAAAAAAAAACACTTTTAAACGGCTTACAACAGATGACGGTTTGCCTTCGAATACGATTTTAAGATTGCTCGAAGACAAAGAAGGAAATCTCTGGATGAGTACTTATAACGGTATTTGCAGATTTGATAAAAAACGAAAAACGTTTCGAAATTTCTCTGTAAATGATGGTTTGCAAAGCAATCAGTTTAGTTTTAATGCGGGGCTAAAATTGTCTACGGGAGAGTTTTTGTTTGGCGGAATAAACGGCTTTAATGTCTTTTTTCCCGAAGCGATAAAAGGTTTTAATCAAAAGAATAATTTATTGCTCACGGATTTTTACATTAACAATCAGCCCATTGAAGAAAATAAAACCGAATTAGTTTCAGAATGGGATAAATCGGGTAAAATAAAAGAAGTTTCGCTGCCTTACGATCAAACGACTTTATCGCTCGAATTTGTGGCTTTGGATTACAATAACGCCGACAAAATAAATTATGCCTATTATCTCGATGGCTGGGACGAGCAATGGAATTTTGTGGGTCAGGCCCGAAAAGCAAATTACGCCAGATTGACGGAGGGGAAATACACTTTTAAGGTAAAAACAACCAATTTTAAAGGCGGCTGGAACAAGGAAATAAGTTTAATCACAATCGAAATTTTACCGCCGTGGTACAGAGCCTGGTGGGCATATACGCTGTATTTACTGGCAGGTATTGCGAGTATCCTGGCGTATTTGAAATACAATAAAAACAAGGAAGAATTAAAATATAAGGTAAAAATTGCCGAATTGGAAAGCAAGAAAGAAAAGGAAATTGCCGAAAAGCAATCGTCTATGTTTACTTATATTTCGCATGAATTTCGAACACCGCTTTCGCTGATTATAAATCCCTTAAAAAAAGCAGTTCAGAAAGAAAGTGTTCAAAATCGTTCTTCGGGAAGTGATTTGGCGATTGCACACCGAAATGCCAGACGACTTTTGAGCCTTGTTGATCAGTTGCTTCTTTTTAGAAAGGCCGAAAATGATGCAGATTCACTTCGACTTTCTCCCATAAATGTAAATAGTTTGTGTAATGAAGTGTATCAATGCTTTGTAAATCAGGCAAAAGATAAAAACATCCAATATAATTTTAATATTCCCGATCATGAAATCGTGATTATTGGCGATTATGAAAAAATAGAAATTTCGTTATTCAATTTAATGTCAAATGCTTTTAAATACACACCAATTGGCGGCGAAATCAATTTGAATTTGAGAGAAAATGATACCGAAGTTGAGCTGGAAATCTCTGATAACGGCGACGGAATCGAAAAGAAAGATATAGAAGTTATATTCGAAAAATTCAAACAAATTAATTCAAAAGCATCTGTTGGAACAGGTTTTGGAATTGGTCTTTATATTGTAAAATATTTTGTAGACAAACACAAAGGAAGCATAAGCTGTACCAGCGAAGTTGGTAAAGGAAGTACTTTTAAACTGACATTCTTAAAAGGAAACAGTCATTTTGAAGATGCTGAAATTACGAATGTTACACCAAAAAGAACACAATTATTTGATGAACTTATTGTAGATGATTCTGAAGAAAACAATGCAGTTTCGGGGAATATAGTTTCAGAAAGTGATTTTCAGAAAATAATGCTCACAGACAAACGAACCGTTTTAATTATCGATGATAATGCCGAAATCAGGGGTTATCTGATCAAATTATTTTCAGAAAATTATATCGTTTACAATGCCGAAAATGGGGAAGAAGGTTTGAAACTAACCAAAAAACACATGCCTGATTTGGTGATAAGTGACATTACCATGGAGCAAATGGATGGTCTTGAATTGTGCCGAAAAATAAAAGAAAACGATAGTTTATCGCATATTCCTGTAATTTTATTAACAGCATCAAAAAATCCTGAAACTCATTTACAGGGAATTAGCGATGGCGCCGATGATTATATTACAAAACCTTTTGATGATGATATTTTAGTAGCGCGTGTAGAATCGCTTTTAAGAAACAGAAGCAATTTGCGAACTTATTTTCTGGATAGTATTACGCTTAAAGAGAACACGCAGAAAGTTCCCGTAGAATATCAGGAAATTTTAAAAAGATGCATTGATATTGTCGAAGCTAATATTCACAAAAGAGATTTTACAATCAAAAATTTTGCACTCGAAATGGGCATGAGCCACAGAACGCTTTATACTAAAATAAAGATTATTTCAGGGCAAACCTTAAATGCTTTTATCCGATCTGTCAGGATAAGAAGAGCTGCCATGTTGATGCTTACAGAAGACATGAATATTGCGCAGGCAAGTGCCGAAGTTGGTTTTGAAGATCCTAAATATTTCAGGCAGCAATTCGTGAAACTTTTCGGAATGACTCCATCAGAATATATCAAAAAATACAAGAGTTCTTTTAACTCTGATTTGAATGTGATTAAGTAGTTTTTAGTGTTTTTTTGCGCTTATTTTTCATTTAACCGAGGGAGAAATTACATCCAGAGACCGACGTACTGTATGTTTTTACTTCATGAGATTTCTTGTTCCCTCGAAAGGACATCGCTCACTCAAACGTTTTAGTTAAAAAAAAGCATACTTAATCCGTAATTGCATATTCTTTAAAAATATACCATTATTTTTTAACAGTCATTAATTTTAAGTGTAAAATAATAGTTAATTGCGATTTTGACCTCCTTTTTTTTCCATTTTACCCCTCATTGAAGTTTTAAACAAGGCATTACTTTGCATTTATAGTAATCAAAAATGTATTGCTATAAGATTTATTAAGAGTTTTGTTTTTTGATCAGAGTTAAAGATTTGAGCCTTCTTTAATGTACGATTTGTAAAGGTTTGTTTTTACAGTGTTAGTCATTAAATTCCGCAGTGAAGAGCTGCGGTTTTTTAAACTCAGAAATCAAAAATTGAAAGAGAAAAAAAGAGAAAAAAGAAAAGAAATATTAATCAATTATTACTAACATGAAAACCAAAACCACTACTTTTTTATTTCCATAATTCGGCAACGGGAAAAATGGAAAAACCTATTCCGTCTCAGGAATATTTATGCAAACAATTACTTTAGAATAAAAAAAAACTAACTAAACCTAACCTTAAAATTAAAGAAAATGAAAAAAAATCTATTTTTATTTTTTCTTGCCCTTTTTGCGATTCTGTTTACAGGATGCCAAAATAACGATGCCGATTTTCCCAGTTCAGACAATCCAACGATTGTTGTTGCAACAAAAGAAATTTATGGCGCACCCACGAGAAAATTTGAAATTAAAGCCGCTTTGGCAGATGATTTAGGATTAAAGAGTGTGAGAATTCAAATTCCGGAATTATCCTTAGATAAAGTGATCGCTTTTTCCAGTGATCCAAAACGTACTTCATACGACTTGAGTTACTTTTTTGAAATACCGGCAAACAGAGGAACTTCTGAAGCTTTCAAAATAAAACTTACTGTTACGGATCTTTCGAATAATGCAGTCGATGAAGAAATTAACCTTCGCCTGGACGGAGAATTTTCTGCTCCGGCCATTAGTATGATTACACCAAAAGAAGGCGCCGTGATTTTATTATCAACAAGCAATCAAATGCCGGTTAATTTTGTGGTAAACGACGATTCAGGAATCGATTATATTGAGGTTAAATGTGCCGAATTAGGAATCGATGAAATGATTCAGCTTGCAGATGCCCCGCAATCTTACACTTTCAACAAAACATATACTTTGCCTGTAAATGCTGCTAATTATGTATTGACGATTACGGCAAAAGATAAATTTGCCATTCCGAATACGGGATCATTGAGCGTAAATATTGTGGCAACAAATGAATATCCTGCGATTTATTTATGCGATCAGCCAAAAGGCACCAATTTAACTACAGATGCAGTTGGAGTTCCGATGTATTTCCACGAGAAGAACGGACAAAATTTTGAATTCAAATATTATGCGGATAAAGACAATAAAGAGATTTATTTCTTAGGGCAGGAAGCTGATTTTGCACCACATTGTTTTGGTTTGGATGCTTCAGGAAACTTAATAGATGATGTTGCTTCAACGCCAATTATTTTACCAACAAAAGGATATTATGTAATTAGAGTAAATCCTAATACACTGGCTTATACTGCTACAAAATATACACCTTCGAGCAAAGTCTGGGCAGATGTAGCCAACGGATTATGGCACGATGAGGAAGCACAAAGAAGACCTTTTGTAAGTGTTTGCGGTTCCGGAATTCAGGGTGCTGACTGGGATACCTGGACAGCCTGGATGCAAACCGGACTGCATTTGGCAAATAACCCAAATAACCCTTACCAATTATTGGGCGAATATACTTTGACAGGACAATTAGAAGCGACTTTTACAGGACAATGGTGGAGCCCGTCATGGAGATTAATTAAAAACGGTATTGCTACCATGTCTCCGGGAGAAAACGGAAACGCAAAATATCCGGCAGCTCCGGGTGTTTATAAAGTAGTTCTTGATACTGAACTGGAGAGAGTCTTTATCACAAAAAAATAGTTGTTATAGTCTTATAACATTTAATTAAAAAATATCTTAATATGAAATATAGATTTATATGGTTATTTATTGCCATGTTGTGCAGTGCTGCAACATTTGGCCAGATAACAGTAAAAGGAACTGTTAAGGATAAAGCAAATGTGCCTATTCCCGGAGTTAACCTGCTGGTAAAAGGAACTACAACATCGGCATCAACAGATTTTGATGGAAAATTTTCTATCAATGTTCCCAATAAAAATGCTCAGATCGAATTTTCTTTTGTTGGCTTTTCAGGAAAAACAATAGATGTAGGAGACAAAACAACTTTGGATGTTGTTATGGAAGAAGCCGGAACAGCGCTTGACGAAATTGTAGTAGTGGGTTATGCCGCTGTAAAAAAGAGCGATGTAACAAGTTCTATTTCTTCGATAAAAGGAAAAGAACTTCAAACGATGACTGTGGGTAATGTGACTGAATCCCTGCAAGGAAAAGTTTCGGGAGTTCAGGTTACAGGCCAGGGAGGCCCGGGTGCGCAGCCAAGAGTTTTGATCCGTGGTATTTCGACATTAAATCTGGATACTTCTCCTCTTTATGTAGTGGATGGTATTCCGATGGGAACAAGTGTAAACTTTTTGAGCCCGAATGAAATTGAATCAATGGAAGTTTTGAAAGATGCTTCTGCAAGTGCTATTTATGGTTCTCGTGCTTCTAACGGAGTTATTTTAATTACGACCAAAAAAGGAAAAGTGGGTAAAACAAGATTCAATTTTGATTTGACTTCAGGTATCCAAATGATGGACAATCCATATAATATGGCAAATACCGAAAGTTATGCTGGTATTATGAACAAAGCGTACAACAATTCCGGATATGCAGATTATTTGCCAAATCCATCTCAATACAAAGGAAAAACGACAGATTGGTGGAAAGCAGGAATTAAATCAGGTGCGCCAGTTACGAATGCTTCTTTAGGAGTTTCAGGAGGTTCTGACAAACATACGTATGCTATTAGTTTAAACTATTACAACACAGAATCTATTTATGAAGTAGGAGGCTGGGAAAGAATCACGATAAGAATTGCCAATGATTTTAAATTCTCAGATAAATTCTCTGCAGGAATCACTTTAAACCCACGTTATGAAACGTATGGTACTCCGGAAAACTGGGCTGATTTTGATAAAATAGATCCTATTACGCCAATTTACAAACCCGCTGATCAACTTACAGGATTAGAAAACGAATACAGCATTTACGCGCGTTCGCCTTCGTATGTATGGAATCCGGTTGCATCTGTAAAAAGATACGATGATTTTACAGATCAGTATAACTTAAATACAAATGGGTATTTACAATATGCCCCAATTAAGGGTTTAGTATTTCGTACACAGGCTTCTATCGAAGTTGGAGATAAAGTAAGAAGCAGGTTCAGACCCGATTTCATCATTGATGCAGCACACGAGAAAGAGGAAATAAATAAAGTCGAAAGATGGGCAACAACAAATGTAGACTGGACATGGCAAAATACGATTACCTATTCTAAAACATTTGCCGAAAAGCACAATGCATCTCTTATGGTTGGTAATACAATGGAAGAATACAATGGCAATGATGTCTGGGGTTATGGAGAAGGTGTACCTAATAATTCAGATTTAATGAGGGAGGTAAATGCTGCCACTAAAAATCGCGATAGTAAAGGTAACAGCTGGTCAAGTTCATTGATGTCTTATATTTCCCGTTTTTCATATAACTACGACAATAAGTATTATTTCACCGGGACATTCAGACGTGATGGTTCTTCAAAATTTATGACCAACAACAAATGGGCAAATTTCCCTTCGGCGTCTGTGTCATGGAGAATTTTGAATGAAGGATTTATGGAGCCTACAAAAGATATTTTAAGTGATCTTAGATTCAGGGCCGGTTGGGGTAAAGTAGGAAATCAGGGATTACCAACAGCGGTTTATCAATCTAATATAGGGCAAGGATTTTACCCTATCGGAGATGTTGTAACCGATACGTCATTCCCGTCGTCGATGGCAAATAAAGATATTAAATGGGAAACTGTTGAAGATATGAGTTTTGGAATTGATTTCGGATTATGGAAAAACAAGCTTTCAGGATCTTTAGAATATTATCAAAAGAAGACAAATGACATGCTTTTTCTGAAACAATTTCCAACTTATAGCGGTTTTCCAAATAACTCAACAATCTGGACAAATGTAGGTTCTATGCAATCGAGCGGTATTGATTTATTAATTTCTTATAAAGATAAAAAAGGGGATTTCTCTTATGGAGCCGATGTAACTTTTACAACTGTAAATGTCGAAATGTTATCCTTATCTTCTGAAGGTGAAAGACTTTATGGATCAGGAAACAGAACCTTAACAACGAAAGGCGAAGAACCGGGATATTTTTACGGATATGTTGCTGATGGTTTGTTCCAAAATCAAACAGAACTAAATTCGCATACAGACGAACACGGTACAAAATTGCAGCCTTATGCGCAAGCGGGAGATATTCGTTTTAAAGATATAAACGGAGACGGAAAATTAGACGATAAAGACCGTACAAAAATTGGTTCGCCGTGGGCAGATTACAATGTAGGTTTGAATTTAACTTTTGCCTACAAACAATTTGATTTGGTAGCTAATTTCTACTCCAGTATTGGAAATGATATTGTGAACGAAAATATTAAAGATTTATACAACGGCGCAAGTTTAACCAATAAAGTAAACGGATTAGATCAAATGGCGTGGCATGGTGAAGGAACTTCTAATTATGTACCACGTTTGTCCAAAGACGATAACAACGAAAACTTTACCAAATTCTCTTCTTTTTATGTAGAAGACGGTTCGTTTGTACGCATGAAAAACCTTCAGTTAGGATTTTCATTCTATAATAAATTTGGTTTAGATAAATTGAGAATTTCATTGTCAGGTCAGAATTTATGGACCTGGACAAACTACACGGGAGTTGATCCTGAAGTTGCAGGAGGAGATCCTGAAAAAGACGACAGAGTAAAAGGATCAGGATTTGGAGGATGGAATTATCCGGTGCAGCCAACCATTTTGATGGGGCTTAATGTAGCATTTTAATAAAAAACGACATGAAAAAAACGATATTATCAATACTAGCTTTTTCTCTAATTGCAGTTTCATGCAGCGATTTTATTGAAAAAGACGAAAGAGGAAAACAAACGTTAGAGAACTACTTTCAAACTGCTCAGGAGTGCGAGAATTACACTAATGAGTTAACGCAAAGATTGTTATTGGCCAAAGAATGGTGGGTTTTAGTTGCACCGAGAGTAACAAACGAAATGGCCACAGATGATGCCTGGATGGGAAATACAGGTCAGGACAATTCAGCACATCGCCCGAGTTCACAATATCTAATCACTCCGGATAATATGGGAGACATGAATGGTGTTTTTACAGCCCATTATTATACCATTCAATCAGCCAATATTGGTTTAGAGAAAATGGCACTTTCACCAATTTCCGAATCTCAAAAAAATCAATATATGGGCGAATCATTATTCGTTCGTGCCTATTGCTATTATGAGTTAGTGAATCTTTTTGGTGCAATTCCGTTATATACAAAATCAATGGGCACTGCCGATTTAAAATTACAGCGTAGTCCCGTTGCCGATGTGTATGCGCAAATTGAAGCCGATCTTAAAGAATCTGCTGCTAAACTGGAAAACATCCCGGTAAACAGAAGCGGAAGAATCAATAAATGGGCAGCCTATGCTTTATTGGCACGTGTATCCTTGTTTCAGGAAAAATGGGCTGATGCAAAATTGTATTCGAACAAAGTTATTACAGAAGGACCTTTTACGCTTGAAGCGGATTTTTTAAACATCTGGAACGTAAACAATCATAACGGAGTTGAGTCTATTCTTGAAGCACAATCTTCGGCAGTACAGGATAAAAATTTAGGTGCGGCCTTGCCAACTTTGGCGGGAGCGAGAGGAGAAGACAAGAAAAATTTTCCAAGTAATGATGCTGCAGATGTTCTTGACGGCTGGGGATGGTGTATGCCAACCAGCGATTTAGAAAATGCATATCTTTCTGAAAATGATGAAATTCGCCGCAGAAGTACCATTACAAAATGGGGAGAACCGGCATATGGAGACGAAGTTTTAAACCCAACCCACAAATTCAGTTTAAACGATAATAAATCTGGCCGTATTTGCCGTAAATATTATATTCCCATAGCAACACGTCGCGCATTAGACAAAAAAGACGGGCACTTACCGTTAAATATTCCGTTGATTCGCTTGGCAGAAATGTACTTAACAAGAGCAGAAGCCAATTATCATACAGGCGGAGATGCTTTAGCAGATATCAACATTATCAGAGCCAGAGTAAAATTAGATCCAAAAACAAACCTGTCCGGACCAACGCTTTTAAAACAAATTTACAAAGAGCGTCGTTTAGAACTGGCTTTTGAAGGATTGCGTTTGTTTGATATTCGTCGTGAAAAAGACCCAACAACAGGCAAACCGGTTATTGAATCCCTGATGGGGCCAAACGGTACTTTTGTACAATACAATTTGAATTCTACAGATCCATACGAAACAACCAATTTGAGAGAACCTCAGGATAAAGGAATTAATTTTAATCCTGCAAAACACTTATTGTGGCCAATACCACAATTAGAAATTGATTTAAGCGGCGGACTAATCACTCAAAATCCTAATTATTAAGATGATATTTTTTAAAACAAACAAAGCAAGCCTGTTCGTTGCAGGCTTACTTTTCGCCAATTTATTTTTAGGAAGCTGTGATAATGAAAACTCAGATAATTCATCCGATGTAGCCACAACAACGCTAAACGTCAATTTAGATATGAACCTTCAAACCATGGAAAGTTTTGGGGCTTCAGATGCGTGGCAATGTAATTTTATCGGTAAAAACTGGCCATCGGATAAAAAGAATAAAATTGCTGATTTGCTTTTCAGCAGAGATTTTGATGCTGATGGAAATCCAAAAGGAATCGGATTATCATTATGGCGTTTTAACCTTGGCACAGGAAGCGCAGAACAAGGCGATGCCAGTGATATTTCTGATGAATGGAGACGCACAGAATGTTTTACAACAGACGGCGTTTCATACGATATGAGCAAACAAGCCGGTCAGGTTTGGTTTATGAAAGCCGCCAAAGAACGCGGTGTAGATAAATTACTGGCTTTTACAAACAGTGCGCCGGTGTATTTAACCCAAAACGGAAAAGCGCACGCGAGCATCAAAGAATTTTATAATTTGAAAGATGGAAAAATGCCGGATCTGGCTGATTTCTGGACTACATCAATAGAAAAATTAAAAACAGAACAGGGTTTAACAATCGATTATATAAGTCCGTTTAACGAACCGCAATACGAATGGGACGGTTCTGCGCAAGAAGGTTCTCCGGCAACGAATACAAATATTTACAGTTTTGTCAATGTTCTTTCTCCAAAATTAAAATCAAAAGGATTGGAGTCTCAAATTGTGGTTGGCGAAGCCGGAGCTTATGAATCTTTGTACAAAACAGTTTCAGGCAAAGAAAGCAGATCGAACCAGATCGATTATTTCTTCGGAACAAATTCTGCAAAAAATATTGCGGGATTAAGTAACGTAAAGAAAACCATTTCAGGACACAGTTACTGGCAGGCGTGGCCTTTAAGCGAAATGATTTCGTCAAGACAGGCAGCCGCTTCGAGAATTCAGTCGGTGGGAGCTGTTAGTCTTTGGTCATCAGAATATTGTGTTCTGGAAAGTCCGGGAACTTCAGAATTACCGGGCGGCGCAGGACCAGGAAGAGATTTAGGAATTCAGCTGGCACTTTGGACAGCAAGAATCATCAGTACTGATATTGCCATTGGAGGCGTAACGTCATGGCAATGGTGGACAGCAGTAAGCCGTGGGGATTACAAAGACGGATTAATTCACGTTGATGATGGCACAAGCAACGGAGCCGGAAATGCTGATTATTGCAAAAATGATGGTTATATCAGAGATGCCAAAACGCTTTGGGCTTTAGGAAATTTTTCATTCTTCGTAAAACCGGGAATGGTACGAGTTCAGATTCCAAATTTGGATAATGCCGCAGCAACAACCGATGTAATGCTTACAGCTTATAAAGATGTCGCAAACAAAAAACTGGTAATCGTAGCAGTAAACATCACCAAAACGGCAAAAACATACCAGCTGAATCTTGCAGGAGGAGCTTTAACAGATAACAAATTAACGCCTTACACAACATCTGAAACGTTGAGCCTGAAAAAAGGAACTGCTGTTGATGCAACGAATTTTGAAATTCCTGCGAAGTCGATTGTGACTTATGTGGGAAGTTATAAATAAAAGGTTCAGAGGTGCAAAAGGTTGAGAGGTTTTACAATCGATGCACAAATCTTTGTCAAAGTTTTAAACTTTAACAAAGTTAGTACTCGTGAAATTTGTCATTTCGACGAAGGAGAAATCGCATCAAGAGAGCAACGAATTGTAAATTACGTTTAGCAAACCCGACAGGTTTTTAAAACCTGTCGGGTTTAGAATAAGACTTAAAGAATATTAAAAAATGAGAAAAGTATATATCTCGCTTTTATTGGTCATGGGTTCGCTGTCATTTGCACAGCGAACCGTAACCATTAGCACAGATAATGTTGTACAAACTATGGATGGTTTTGGAGGTTCTGATGCCTGGAGATGCCAGTTTGTAGGTAAAAATTGGCCAGACCAAAAAAAGAATGCGATTGCCGATTTACTTTTTAGCAAAGAAATAGATCCACAAGGAAATCCTAAAGGAATTGGGCTTTCGATCTGGCGGTTTAATTTGGGTGCCGGAAGTACAGAACAAGGCGAAAACAGCAAAGTTTCTGACGAATGGAGAAGAAGCGAATCTTTTTTACAGGCTGACGGAACGTATGATTTCTCGAAACAAGAAGGACAAAGATGGTTTTTGCAGGCAGCAAAGAAACGCGGCGTAGAAAAATTCCTGATTTTCACTAATAGTCCGCCGGTTTATATGACAAACAACGGATTATCTTTTGCCTCTCAGAAAAATAAACTGAATCTAAAAGATGGTGCAATTCCAAAATTTGCCGATTTCTTAGTTCAAAGTATTCAGGGATTGGAAAAGAAAGAAGGAGTAAAATTCGATTATATAAGTCCGATAAACGAGCCACAATGGGAGTGGATGCCAAAAAATGGCGATACAAATAGTCAGGAAGGAACTCCCGCAACCAATCAGGAAATTTATGATTTAACAAAATCACTTTCTGAAAAACTCAAAGCCAAAAAAATGAGTACAGAAATTGTAATTGCCGAAGCAGCCCAAATCGATTATTTATATGAAAATGTAAATAATGAAAATCGCGACAATCAGATTGATTATTTCTTTGGAAAAACAAAAACGAATATTTCGAAATTTCCGAATGTAAAAAACGTTATTTTAGGACACAGTTATTTTACAACCTGGCCCATTGAAAAACAGGTTTTAAGCCGAAAATTAATTGCAGCAAATATCAAACAAAACCCGGAATTAAAATATTGGCAATCAGAATACTGCATTCTGGAAAATCCCGGCGAGGCAGAAATCCCAGGAGGTTCAGGCGGAGGAAGAGATCTGGGCATGCAAACTGCTTTATTTGTGGCAAGACTGATTCATAATGATATTGCAGTTGCCAATGCCGCTTCATGGCAATGGTGGACGTCTATAACGCGTGTTGATTACAAAGACGGATTAATTTATCTCGACGACGGAAAAAGCAAAGGAGGAACCGCACCGGATTATGTAAAAAATGATGGCGAATTTCACGATTCAAAATTGCTTTGGGCTTTAGGAAATTATTCCTTATTCGTGCGTCCGGGTATGCAAAGAATCGATGTTCCAAACCAAAATGCACTTGATGCCGCAAACGATGTGATGCTAACGGCTTACAAAGATGTTGAAAATAAAAAACTGATTGTTGTCGCCGTAAACTGCGGAAAATCTCCCCAGAAATACCAATTCAATTTATCAAAAGGAACATTAAAAAACAACGAAGTTATGCCGTATATAACTTCAGGAAATTCAAATTTAAAAAGAACCAATATTCAGAAAATCGATAATCTGGAAATTCCCGCTAAGTCAGTAGTGACGTTTGTAGGGGAGCTGGAGTATTAGTTTTCATTCTCAGTCTCGGTTTCAGTCACAGAAAAGCCTGAAACCTGAAACAAAAAACAAATATTAAAAAGCTCAGAATCTTAGAATCTCAGCAACTTAGCAACTAAAAAATAAAAAATAGTGTTTACAAAAAAGATCTTACTACCCGTATTACTCTTCTCTTGTTTGTCTGCATTTAGTCAGATATCGTTTGGAGATTCAAAAAAAATCAACGACAACTGGAAATTCAATCTAAAGGATGTTTCAGATGCCAAAAACACAACCCTTGACGACAGCAAATGGCAATCTGTAAATGTGCCGCACGACTGGAGCGTAAAAGGACAATTGAGCCCAACGCTGGCAAGCTGTACCGGATATTTGCCGGGTGGAATTGGCTGGTACAGAAAATCAGTCAATATACCACAAAGCAAAACAGGCGAAAAAGTCTATTTGTATTTTGAAGGCGTTTACAACAGAAGCGAGGTTTTTATCAACGGACATTCATTAGGAAAACGTCCAAACGGTTATATTTCATTTGCTTATGATGCAACACCTTACGTAAAATACGGGGCAGAAAACACAATTTCAGTTCGCGTAGACCACAGCCAAAGTGCCGATTCAAGATGGTACACCGGTTCAGGAATTTACCGTGATGTATGGTTGGTGTATGCTAATCCTGTTCACATTGCGCAATGGGGCGTTTACGCTTATCCGGAAGTCAATAAGGGAGCAGGAATTTTGAATGTTGATGTTGATGTAGAAAACGGTTCTGCAGCAAAGTCAATCCTTACGGTTGTTAACGAATTGATTTCTAAAGACGGAAAATCGGTTGGAAAATCTTCTAATAAAGTAGAAGTTGCGGCCAATCAAAGCGGAAAAATTTCTGCTAAAATGAATGTCAAAAATCCACAATTATGGGATTTAGAAAATCCGAATTTATATCAGCTAAAAACCACTGTTTTAAAAGACGGAAAACAAATCGACCAAACGATTACAAAAACAGGTTTTAGAAATTTCACTTTCGACCCCAATAATGGTTTTGCCCTTAACGGAAAATGGATGAAAATGAAAGGCGTTTGTCTGCATCATGATGCTGGAGTTTTAGGCTCTGCGGTTCCGAGAGAAGTTTGGGAAACGAGATTAAAAACATTAAAAGAAATTGGAGTAAACGCCATTCGTACAAGTCATAATCCGCAGGCACCGGTTTTTTATGAACTTTGCGACGAATTAGGATTATTGGTTTTAAACGAAGCTTATGACGAATGGGAATTCCCGAAACGTAAATGGTTAGAAGGCTGGAATTACGGAACCCCGGGATTTGAAGGTTCATTTGATATTTTTGCTGAATACGGAGAAAAAGACCTTGAAGATTTTGTACGCCGCGACAGAAACCATCTTTCGGTTTTTGCATGGAGTATTGGTAACGAAGTCGATTATCCAAACGATCCGTATTCGCATCCGGTTTTAAATAAAGGAAAAGAAGGTTTTGGACAAGCCGCTTATGGAGGTTACAAAAAAGATGCGCCAGATGCCATGCGTCTTGGGGCAATTGCAAAACGTTTGGTTGCAGCGGTAAAAAAATACGATAAATCACGCCCGACAACCGCAGGATTGGCTGGAGTTGCGATGTCGAACGAAACAGAATATCCTGGCGCATTAGACATTACAGGATACAATTATACCGAAAGCAAATACCAGTCTGACCATGAAAAATATCCCAAAAGAGTCATTTTTGGAAGCGAAAATGTACACGATATGGAGCCTTGGCTGGCTGTAAAAAACAACAAGCATATTTTTGGTCAGTTTCTTTGGACCGGGATCGATTATTTAGGAGAATCCGGAAGATGGCCTTCAAGAGGATTTTACTCAGGATTGGTTGATTTTGCCGGAATTATCAAACCCCGAGGATATTTCCGTCAGTCACTATGGTCTGATAAACCAATGGCGTATATTGGAACTTATCCCTTAAAAAATGAAAAAGATATTTCTAAAGATGCCTGGGCAATCTGGAATTACACTCAGGGTGAAAAAATTCGTGTGGTTTGTTATACCAATGCTGCAAAAGCACGTTTGGAATTAAACGGAAAAGTTGTGGGTGAAACAAAATCATACGACGAAAAAACAGGCATTATTTATTGGGATATTCCGTTTGCTTCAGGAAAATTAGAGGCAATTGGTTTAGATAAAAATGATAAAGAAGTGAGCCGATATGCTATTACATCGACACAACAGCCAACAGAATTGACAATTGCAGATAAAAACATTACAATTGCAAAAGACAAAGGTGTTGCTAAAATTATGGTTCAGCTAAAAGATCAAAACGGTTTGCCTGTAATGCTTTCTGACAATGAAGTAACCTGCACAATTTCTGGCCCGGGTACTTTATTAGGCCTTGAAGCCGGAAACAACAGCGACATGACAGATTATACAGATAATGTGCAAAGGGTTTTCCACGGACATATTGCGGCTTATATCCAGTCAAACGGAAACTCATCAGAACCTATAAAAGTAACTTTTACAAGTCAATGGTTAAAACCGGTTGAGGTTACGATTGGGGTATTTTAGAATTTAGAAGAGAATAGAAGTAAGAGGATAGAAGCAAGAGAATAGAAGCAAGAGAATAGAAGCAAGAGGATAGAATCAAGAAGACAGAAGCAAGACGATGGAATCAAGAGGAGGATATTGAGATTAGTGACATCTATTGTGAGGATTAGAGATATGTTTATATTCTCAACGAGACCTGACAGGTTTTTAAAACCTGTCAGGTCTAATCATTACAAAAAAGTTTATTATATTTAACAAATGTATTATTCACATTTATTTGAATTAAAATGAAAATAAAAAATAAAATTGCCTTGGCTTTGGGAGTTGTTTTGATTTCGATTTCTTCAAATGCGCAAACTGCAACTTTCAGGAAAGAAGAATTCAAACAATGGGCACAAACACCACCAATGGGTTGGAACAGCTGGGATTGCTACGGTCCAACGGTTGAAGAACACGAGGTAAAAGCCAATGCCGATTATATGGCAAAGAATCTGAAGAAATTTGGGTGGGAATATGTAGTGGTAGATATCAGATGGTTTGTCGAAAATGATAAAGCAGGCGGCTACAATCAAACAGATCCGCGTTATGTAATCGATCAATACGGAAGATATTTGCCGGCTGTAAACCGTTTTCCATCTGCAAAAGACGGTCAGGGATTTAAACTTCTGGCAGATTATATTCATAAAAAAGGCTTGAAATTTGGAATCCATATTATGCGAGGAATTCCAAAAAAAGCGGTTGAAGACAAATTGCCAATTAAAGGCACAAACGGAATTACCGCCGATCAAATTTATACTACAGCTTTGCAATGCGAATGGCTAAAAGACAATTACACAATTGTTGCCAATAAAGCAGGAGCGCAGGAATATTACGATTCTATTTTTGAACTTTACGCGCAATGGGGCGTGGATTTTATTAAAATCGATGACTTATCAAGACCGTATCACGAAGGCGAAATTAACCTGATTAGAAACGCCATAGACAAATGCGGACGCAAAATTGTGTTAAGCACTTCGCCCGGAGAAACACCAATCGACGCTGCTTCGCACGTAACTACGCACGCCAATATGTGGAGAATGGTTGATGACGTTTGGGATACCTGGCCGCACATTACACATTTAATGAAAGTAAGCGAAAAGTGGTATCCGTACATTGCGCCGGGAACCTGGCCAGACTGCGATATGATTCCGTTAGGACGTATTTCGGTACGTGGAGAACGCGGCGAAGACAGAATGACGCGTTTAACAAAAGACGAGCAATATACGTTGATTACGTTTTTTAATATTTTTAAATCGCCTTTGTTTTTTGGTGGAGATTTACCAAGCAACGACGCCTTTACACTTTCTTTATTAACCAATAAAGATGTCGTAAAAATGCACAAAGAAAGCACTGATGTAAAACAGCTTTTTCAGAAAGACGGGAAAATTGCCGTAACCTCAAAAAATCCAAAAGACGGAAGCATTTATCTCGCTTTGTTTAATATTGCCGATACTGTTACAGAAAACGTAGCTGTAAATCTGGCTGATCTTGGACTTTCAGGTTCTGTTGAAGTTTTGAATATGTGGACAGGTGAAAAATCTAAAGTTTCTTCTATAGCAATTTCAGCAGATTTAAAACCGCATAGCGCTGTTTTATATCAATTAAAAAGTAAAAAATAATGAAAAAAATACCTGTTAGTCTTGTATTATTTTTGATGTTTTTTAACTGTTTACAAGCACAGAATACGACAAACGGAACGCCTCCCATCATTGCTGATAAAGATTTAACGGCTTATTTATTTGTTTATTTTACAGGAAATAAAGTCGAAGAAGAAGCCGTAAGGTACGCCATAAGCGACGATGGTTATCATTATTATCATTTAAATAATAACAAACCTGTAATCGACAGTAAAATTATAAGTTCTACGGGCGGCGTTCGCGATCCGCATATTTTGCGTGGCAACGATGGCAAAACATTTTATATGGTTTTGACAGATATGACATCTTCAAAAGGCTGGGACAGCAATCGCGCGATGGTTTTGCTCAAAAGCACCGATCTTGTAAAATGGGAAAGCAATATTGTAAATATCCAAACTGCCTTTCCGGGAAATGAAAACCTGAAACGGGTTTGGGCACCGCAAACAATTTACGATACCAAAGCCGGAAAATACATGATTTATTTCAGCATGCAGCATGCGGGTGGTCCGGATAAAATTTATTACGCTTATGCCAATAAAGACTTTACAGCTCTGGAAAGTGAACCGAAATTATTGTTTGTTCCAAAGTCAGAAAAGGCTTGTATCGACGGAGACATTATTGAAAAAGACGGCGTTTATCATCTTTTTTATAAAACAGAAACCGAAAAACCGGGAATAAAAGTAGCCACAACAACTGATTTAACCTCTGGAAAATGGACAGAAAACGATAATTATCTGCAGCAAACCAAAGACGGAGTTGAAGGCTCGAGTGTTTTTAAACTCAACAATTCAGACGATTATATTTTGATGTATGACGTTTATACCAAAGGAAGATATCAGTTTACGAAAACCAAAGATTTAGAGAATTTCACCGTTATTGACAATGATATTTCAATGGATTTTAATCCGCGTCACGGAACGATTTTGCCCATTACGCGTTCTGAATTAAAGCGTGTTATTGCCAAATGGGGCATGCCGGAGAAATTCCCAAAAATAAACAACAATCCCGTTATCGAAGGTTATTACGCAGATCCTGAAGTTTTATATTCAAACAAAACAAAAAAATATTACATCTACCCAACAAGCGATGGTTTTGATGGTTGGTCAGGATATTATTTTAAGACCTTTTCATCAGATAATTTGACAGACTGGAAAGATGAAGGCATTATTTTAGATCTTAAAAAAGACGTAACCTGGGCCAACAGAAATGCGTGGGCACCTTGTATTGTCGAGAAAAAAATCAAAGGAAAATATAAATATTTCTATTATTTTACAGCGGCTCAAAAAATAGGAGTAGCCGTTTCTGATAACCCGACAGGACCTTTTAAAGACAGCGGAAAGGCTTTGGTAAACTCAAAACCCGAAGGAGCAAGAGGCGGGCAGGAAATTGATCCTGATGTTTTTACAGATCCTAAATCAGGCAAAAGTTATTTGTATTGGGGAAATGGTTATATGGCTGTAGCCGAATTAAATGCAGATATGATTTCGATAAAAAAAGGAAGTATCAAATTAATTCAGGTTGATGCAACTTTCCGAGAAGGAACGTATGTAATTTACAGAAATGGCAGTTATTATTTTCTGTGGAGCGAAGACGATACCAGAAGTCCGAATTATAAAGTAAGATACGGAATTTCAAAATCTCCGCTCGGTCCCATCGAAATTCCCGAAAATAACATTGTAATTCAGGGAAATTCGGATCAGGGTATTTATGCAACGGGACATAATTCGGTATTACAAATTCCAAACAAAGACGAATGGTATATTGTATATCACAGATTTTCATATCCAACCGGAATTAAAATGGGTGAGGCAGGAGGATTTCATCGCGAAGTCTGCATTGATAAATTAGAATTTAATGCTGACGGTACCATCAAACAAACGATTCCAACACATAGCGGAGTTAACGCTTTAAAGTAATTTTTCACAATTAATTTTGGTCAAAAAAAAGGCTGTTTCTTTCATTAGAAACGGCCTTTTTTTTGATCCTGATTTTAATTTGTAAGTGGGATTTTCGATCTTAAAACATAATATAAGTAAAATCACCATGCCAGAATATTAAAAAATAAGTAAAAATTGATATTTAGATTGAATTACAACATATAGTTATATTCTATAAGGTAGTTTGTAAGAATAAAAAAGCAGATTATGCGTAATATTGCGATAAGAATGTCAGTTAGCATTTTATCAATTTTATACGCAATATTGAGTTATAAAATTGATTTTTCTTACAATATTAAGAATTTGTATAATAATTCTTATTATTTTTTAAAATAAATCTCAAATTATTATGTCTATAATCCTTACACATGATCAAGTCCAGTTTTACTATGGATCAGAACACTGGAAATACAATTTTAATGAAATTGCCGAGCTCGGATTGCTCAAAAAAAAGAGATCTTATCTTTTTGAAAATAGTGCTTTTATAGCAATAACAGCCTTTGCTTACTATTTTGTGATTTTTTCAGATATTGCAGAGCTTTACTACATTATCCCAATTTTACTTTGTTACACTATTTTGATCATTTTAAGATTTCCCAAAAGTAGTGAATTCGATTATTATGTTGTCGTAAAAGATATTTATAAAAAAGAGACTAAAGTTAAAATTAATCCTTTGGATAAAAGCAAAATAGGTAAACAAATTGACCAATTCCTGAACCTGAAATTTGACCACATTTTGCAGACAACATAAAATCATTAATACTAAGAATGGATCAAATATTTAGAATATCAAATTGTGATTTAGCCCTTATGGCTGTTGCAATTGTGTATGGTTTTATTATTACCATGAGAAAAAAATAACATAGGATATTGCTTCATTGACATACATTTGAAGCAATTTCAGATTAAGCATTGTAGTTATAGCTATACCACATCCCCAAATCAAGTTTATGGCCACTTCAATAAAAAATAAAATAAAGAGCATTAGAGAGTTAAAAAATTATACTCAGGAATATATGGCAGATCAACTAGGTGTCACCCAGGCGGGTTATAGTAAAATTGAAAAAGGAAAAACGATTCTTTCTTATGTAAAATTAGTTGAAATAGCCCGTATTTTAGAAGTAAGTGTAGAAGATATTATTAGTTTTGACAGCCAGCGATACTTTAATAATTTTAATAATGTAAAAGGAAATAATAATGGAAGCATTCTCATCAATCAGGATAATGAAACCTTAAAATCGCTATATGAAGATAAAATAAAGCTGCTGGAAAAGCTTCTTAAAAAAACAGAAGAAGAATTATGCCGTTATAAAAAGAAATTCGGGCAAATATAAAGCAAAAAAAAAACGAGGTTTTAAGGCCTCGTTTTTTGCTATTTATGTAAATTATACAGTCTGATCATCTGTATCAGCATCAGGCGCATTTGTTTTTACTGATGCAATTCCGTTGTCTCTTGCAGATGTGCTTTCGTACATTTCGCTCGAGCCAATAATTTGCCCATTTGATGCCTTTAAATTAAAATAAGGTTTTCCGTTACTAGATTCTTTTTTGTCGAATCTACTATCATCCTGCGAGTTAGTTTTTACAGATTCAATTCCGTTTGTACAGGCAGCTTTAGTGCTGTAGCCTTCGCTGCTTAAAATAGTCTGACCATTTCCAGCTTTTAAATTGAATTGAAATTCGCCGTTGCCTCTTTTCGTAATTACAAATTTTCCCATGTATTTTTCTATTAAAGTTATGTATTCTATTTTGCCTGATAAAAATACAAAACTTAGTCTTACAAAATTATGTTTTCTAAAAAATAAAATTATATCATTTTAAACACTAAAAGTTAATTTTTCGAGTTTTAATTAAACATTCTTTTTAGTTTATTTTTTCGCAGAATATCCTTTTTTTGTTTGGATGTTGAACAATTTTTATTTTATAAAATAAGAATATTCTGTATATTTATTTTTGAAAAGAAAAAATCATGAAAAAATTATCAATTATACTTGCAATTGTATGGCTTTTGATGTCCTGCAATTCCAGAAAAAATGAGAAATTACTTGAAACGCCTTTAAAAGAAACAAGAAGCAATATTCTGGAAGACACCAATAGCTTAAATGAAGTAACTGTATATCAAGGTGTTTTGCCATGTGCTGATTGCAGCGGAATTGAAACTGTATTGAAAATATATCAGGGAGATGGTACAATGGAAAGTCATAAATTTGAATTGACAAGCATTTACAAAGGCAAAGGAAACGGCAAAAAATTTAAAGAAACAGGAACTTTTAATTATGAACGAGGATTGGAGAACGATCCTGACGGAACAATTTATGTACTAAATTGGGATCAGCCAGAAGCAAAACAAATATATTACGGACATTTTAGTAACGATCCTGACAAGATTTATTTATTGAATAACAAACGCGAAATCATAAAATCAGACTTAAATTATTTCTTAACGTTAATGAAATAAACTAAAGTGCTATAATATCCAAAGAGTTAAGTATTTCATTTAATGCTTAACTCTTTTTTATTTCAAATCAATTCACTTTTTTTGAGTTAATACTTTTGATAAAATCGCTCGTTTTGCAAAAAAGAATTCTCTATTTTTGTTAAGAGGAGTCAATTTATGAAGGAAATCAGCGAAATTCTTAAAGCTTATTCAGAAGCAATATCAGAAGACAAAAAAACTGCTTTGGCCACAGTCGTTAAAGTTGAAGGTTCATCGTATAGGCAGCCGGGAGCGAGAATGCTTGTTACCGAAGACGGTTCGTTAACGGGAGCAATCAGCGGGGGCTGCCTGGAAGGCGATGCGCTTCGAAAAGCACTTCTGTCAATACATCAAAAGCAAAACAAACTCATTACTTACAATACAAATAACGAGGATGATGCCGAATTAGGATTACAATTGGGCTGTAACGGAATCGTTCATATTCTCTTCGAATATATTGATGAAAATACACCAAATAACCCCATTCAGCTTTTACAGCAATTACAGGCAGAGCGAAGCCCGGCAATTATTGGCACTTTGTTTTCATTAAAAAAGCAAGCCAGACAAGACGGAACTATTCTGTTTTACAGAGAAAATACAGCACCTTTATATCAAATTGATGCTGCAGCAGAACTTCTTACGGAAGCAAAAAATGTTCTGGAAAGCAAAACTGCCACGATAAAAAAAATAGATAAAAACAGCGAAGTCGAAGCTTTAATAGAATATATCGCTCCGCCGGTTTCACTCGTTATTGTTGGCGCAGGAAATGACGTACAGCCACTGGTGAAAATGGTCGAAATTTTAGGCTGGGAAATTACAATTGCCGAAGGCCGCGCTACACATGCAACAAAAAAGAGATTTCCAAAAGCTAAGCAAATTCTGGTTGGAAAATCGGAACAAGTATTTGAAGATATAAAAATTGATTGTCAAACCTATTTTGTTTTGATCACCCATAATTATAAATATGATTTGGCAATGCTAAAATTACTTTTACAAACCGACTGTAATTATATCGGAATTTTGGGTCCGAAAACAAAACTAAACCGCATGCTCGAGGATTTGTCTGATGAAGGAATAAAAGTAACCGAAGAACAATTAAACCGCATTTATGGCCCAATTGGATTGGATATTGGCGCCGAGACTTCAGAAGAAATTGCTTTATCGATCATAGCAGAAATTAAAGCAATGATGAGTGGTAAAACAGGAACTTCGCTAAAATACAAAACCGGAAAAATTCATAACACAGCGCTATATGTCAAATGATTTAAAAAGCAAAACCGGAATTGTTATTTTGGCCGCCGGAAATTCTTCAAGATTGGGTCGGCCCAAGCAATTGCTGGAATACAAAGATTCGACGCTTTTAAAAAATACGATTCATGAAGCTTCTTTAGTGCCAAATTCGACCATTATTGTCGTCACGGGATCAAACACAGAACTCATTGAAAACAACCTTGATTTGCCCCAGATAAAAACCTGTTTTAACTCAGAATGGGAGTCTGGAATCGCAACTTCAATCGCCAAAGGACTCAAAGAACTATTGATTTTATGTCAGGATTGCGAAAGCTGTATTTTTGCCGTTTGCGATCAGCCGCATATAACAAGCCATGTTTTTGAAGATTTAATTCAGCATTACCAAAATAACGAAAAAGGGATTGTAGCTTCTGCTTACGCGGAAACACTGGGAACGCCTGTTCTTTTTAATGAAAAATACTTCGATGAGCTTTTCGAATTAGAAGGCCACGAAGGCGCCAAAAAAATAATCAACCGTTTTATTGATGATGTAATTGCTGTTTCTTTCGAAAAAGGCAATATTGATATTGATACGATTGAGGATTATCAGAAGCTTATTCTTTAATGATTTGCTACGAAAACAGTTTACTTTGTTACTCGCAATGACAAAACAATTTCATATTTAGATCCTTTTAATCCTTTAATCTGTGGCTAAAAAAACTTTGCGAGATTAAAAAAACTAAGGCTTTAATTTATCAATACAATCAATATACGCTTAATAGCCTCATCGATTTCACTTTCCGTAGTAAATCTTCCCAAACTAAAGCGTATAGAACTCAAAGCACCTTCATCAGGTAAACCCATCGCTTTTAAAACATGCGAAGGTTCAGATGTCACAGCCGAACATGAAGCGCCATTAGAAACCGAAATATTCTGTAAAGCCAAAATTAACCTTTCTGAATTCACGCCCGGAAAACAAATATTAGTCGTATTATAAATTCGATTTTCAGTATTTCCGTTCACGAAAGAACCTTCAAAATTTAATAAACCATTTTCAAGTTTATCTCTCAGTTTTGAGATTAATTTTTGATCGTTTTCTAATTGATTTACACCAATTTCAGACGCTTTACCTAAACCAATTATTCCGGGTACATTTAAAGTCCCGCTACGTAATTTTCGCTGTTGGTTTCCGCCATGCAACTGTGGTAGTAACTTTAATTTGGCTTTCGCCGAAATGTACAAAGCACCAACACCTTTTGGTCCATAAAATTTATGAGCGGAAAGTGGTAGAAGGTCAATTTTGAGTTTTTGAACATCAACCGGAATTTTTCCAATTGCCTGTGTAGCATCACACATAAACAAAGCATTTTTAGCATGAACAAGCTCAGAAACAGCTTCAATATTTTGAATGCAACCTGTTTCATTGTTCACCAACATTACTATGACAATCAGTGTTTTATCTGTAATTGATTCATTTAAAACATTAAGATCTAAAATCCCGTCTGAAGCAACTGGCAAATATGTAACTTCAAACCCAATGTCCTCCATAAATTTACAAGTGTTAAGAACCGCTTTGTGCTCTGTTACAATTGTAACAATATGTTTGCGATCCTGATTTGCAAGACCTTTTATAGCGAGATTTATGGCTTCGGTCGCACCGGATGTAAAAATGATTTCGTCTTCTTTTGCATTAATCAAATGGGCAGTTTGCCACGCAGCATTCTCTACGGCTTCATTTACAGATAATCCTGCAATATGCGTACTCCCCGCATTGGCATAAAAATCGGTAAAATACGGAAGCATAGTATTTAGTACACGTTCATCTAAACGGGTAGTTGCATTGTTATCAAGGTAAATCATGAAGCGGCATTTATTCTAATTATTGTAAAAATACGATTTTGAAATTTAATGAAATTACCTTATGTAGAAATTTTCTTAATTAGTGTTTTGTGTGAATTTTATAATTTTTTCTCACAAATGATACTTAAATTTGTTAGAATTACTACAAGCAATTTGTTAATTTAAAAACAGTATGCATGGCTCCCAAGAAAACAAATATTAAGAAAGTAATCGAAGACGACACTAATTCTCGTCGCGATTTTATTAAAAAATCAGGGTTGTTTACAGCGCTTGCTTTTACTCCGCCATCTTTAGTTATGGCTTCTGAAAAAAAGTGGGATGAAAAAATCGCTGAGTATTTAGAAACTGTTCCGCTTTCGATAGAAGTAAATGGTACAAAACATAATTTAAATGTTGAGCCAAGAACTACTTTATTAGATTTATTGAGGGAGAATTTACAATTAACAGGAACAAAAAAGGGCTGCGATCACGGGCAATGTGGCGCTTGTACAGTCCACGTAAACGGAACCAGAATTTTGTCTTGCTTATCATTGGCATCCATGCAGCAAAATGCACAAATTACTACGATTGAAGGGCTTTCGAAAGGCAAAAAACTACACCCGATGCAGGAAGCTTTCATCAAAAATGATGGTTTTCAATGTGGATATTGCACGCCCGGACAAATCATGTCCGGAATTGCCTGTATCAAAGAAGGTCACGCCAACAGCAGAGAAGAAATTAGAGAATATATGAGCGGAAACATTTGTAGATGTGGAGCTTATCATAATATTGTAGATGCAATAACAGAGGTTAAGGAAGGAGGGAAGCCATTATGAAAAATTTTCAAATCGTTAGAGCGCTTTCATCCGGCTCTGCAGTAACCAATATCAGTAAAGATCCTTCGGCAATGTTTATTGCGGGCGGAACAAACCTGGTAGATTTAATGAAAAAGAATGTTGTTGCTCCTGAAAAACTGGTAGACATTACGGCCTTAGATTTAAAGAAAATAGAATTTGGTACAGGAAAAGTCTCAATTGGTGCATTGGCAAAAAACAGTCAGGTTGCCGAAGATAAATCGATTAAAGAAAAATATCCTTTGCTGGCTTTGGCTTTAGCCGCCGGAGCATCGCAGCAAATCAGGCACATGGCAACTGTGGGCGGAAATATGTTACAGCGCACGCGTTGTTCGTATTTCTACAATACCGATATGCCGTGCAATAAAAGAACGCCAAAAAGCGGTTGCGGAGCCATTGGCGGTTCCAACAGAATGCACGCCATTTTTGGGGCTTCAGAAAGTTGTATTGCGGTTCACCCAAGTGATATGTGCATTGCGCTTGCCGCTTTGGACGCAACTGTTTTTGTTGAAGGACCTAAAGGAAAACGACAAATTAAATTTACTGATTTTCATCGTCTTCCGGGAAATACGCCGGAGAAAGACAATACATTAGAAAACAAAGAACTAATTACTTCGGTAGAAATCCCGGAAAATAATTTCACTAAAAATGTCCATTATTTAAAAGTGCGTGACCGAAGCAGTTATGCTTTTGCTTTAATTTCTGTAGCCGTTGGTTTAGATATTAAAAATAATGTGATAAATGATGCAAGACTTGCAATGGGCGGCGTTGCGCACAAACCGTGGCGATTAACAGAAGCAGAGGAATTTTTGAAAGGAAAAACAGTTGCTGAAGAAATATTCAAACAAGCAGCCAATTTAAGTATGAAAGGTGCCAAAAGTTATGGCGACAATGACTTTAAATTGACTCTTGGTCCAAATGCAATCATCGAAGCCTTAACTATAGCAGCATCTAAATAATTTGATTATGAGCAAGACAAGTAATATAAACAGAGTTGACGGATTTGCTAAAGTAACAGGTTCTGCGACTTATTCGGCTGAATACAAAACGGCTGGGGTTACATACGCATGTTTAGTTGGAAGTATAATTGCGAAGGGACGAATCAAAAGTATTGATACTAAAAAAGCCGAATGGGCGCCGGGAGTTTTGGCAGTAATCACGCATTTAAATGTGGATAAACCAGCAGGATACGAGCAAGCCAAACAGCGTAATAATTTAGGACAGCCGCTTCAAATTTTTAAAGACGATTCGGTTCGTTATTACGATCAGCCCATTGCGTTGGTAATTGCCGATACTTTTGAGCGAATGCAATATGCGGCGAGTTTAATTAAAGCCGAATATCTAAAAGAAGATCATATAACACAACTTGAAAAAGCGAAAGATAAAAGTAGAAATCCCGGAGGAGATCGTGCAAAAGATTACAATCGCGGAACAGAAGATGCATATAAAAACGCAGAAGTTGTTTTAGAAGCAGAGTATACGATTCCCACAGAAGTTCATAATCCGATGGAACTGGCGAATATTATTGCAAAATGGGAAAATAATAAGCCTGTTTTATATACCAAAAGCCAAGGTGTAGAAGGTACAAGAAAAAGTGTAGGGAATGTTTTTGGAATTCCGCCAGAAGATGTAGAAGTACATTCTGAATATCTCGGTGGTGCTTTTGGAATGGGATTACACACCTGGCCTTATGAAATCGCAGCCCTTATCGGATCAAAAAAAATAGGCAAACCGGTTAAATTGGTTTTGCATCGCGAGCAAATGTTTACCAACGTTGGTTTTCGTCCTTACACGATTCAGAAAATGGGATTGGGCGCAACCAAAGACGGAAAACTTACAGGTTTAAGTCACGAAGCCCTGGCAATGACTTCGAACTATGAAGATTTTACCGAAGCAACCGTAAACATGTCGCGCTTTATGTATGATTGTGCGAATGTTTCAACCCGCTATCGCCTTGCAGAATTAGACACTTGTACGCCAATCTGGATGCGTGGTCCGGGAGAAGCGACTGGTTCGTTTGCTCTGGAAAGTGCAATGGATGAACTGGCGCACAAATTAAACATGGATCCGATTGAATTTCGAAAACGCAATCATGCCGAAAAAGATCTGGAACAAAATAAACCATGGAGCAGTAAATATCTTTTAGATTGTTACGAAGGCGGGATGGAACGCATTGGCTGGAAAAACCGAAAAAATAAACCAGGAAGTGTGCGCGAAGGCGAGTGGCTTGTAGGTTACGGAATGGGGACGGGAACTTTTGGTTCGTACAGAAATCCTACCACAGTAAAAGCGAAATTTTTGGCAAATGGAAATTTAGTTCTCCAATGCAGTGTAAACGATATGGGACCCGGAACAGCAACAATGATGACAGCAATTGGTGCAGAAATTACCGGAATTCCAACTGAAAATGTGGTAATCGAAATGGGTCGAAGCGGATTACCAAAAGGCCCAACGCAAGGTGGTTCTGCAACGACTTCATCTGTGGGTTCTGCGGTTCATGATGCTTGTAATTTATTAGTTAGTAAAGCTTTAGGTTTGGCAACCGAAAACCAGACTTTTAAAAATATTCCGATTACTGATTTGGCTTTTGCAAATGGTTCGATTTCTTCTAAAAAAGAAAGTTCAAAATCAGTTGCATTAACGACCTTATTAAGTGCAAATAAATTAGAAGAATTATCGGTAGAAAATGAATCAAAAGGTTCTGAAGAAGCTAAAAAGTATTCGATCTATTCATTTTCAGTCCATTTTGTAAAAGTTTTGGTGAACCCGAATTTAGGTAAAATCAGAATAGCACATGTAGTTTCCTGTGCTGATATTGGTACCGTAATCAACCAGAAAACTTCGGCAGGACAAATGTACGGAGGTGCTGTTGGCGGAATTGGGATGGGACTGATGGAAGCTTTGGAAATTGATCATCGTTTTGGACGTCCAATCAACAATAATTTTGCCGATTACCATGTTCCCGTAAATGCCGATATTGAAAAACAGGAAGTGTTTTTTGTTAATAAAAAAGATCCGGTTAGTAACCCAATGGGAACAAAAGGTCTGGGAGAAACGGCTTTGGTAGGAATGGCGCCCGCAATTGCAAATGCTGTTTTTAATGCCACCGGAAAACGTGTTAGAGATTTGCCTATTACACTCGATAAAATTTTAGAGCCTTCTGTATCAACAGCATAAAATATTTTTGGGTAAAAATATATTTAATCGCAAAGTTCGCAAAGCTAAATCAATACAAAGCTTTGCGAACTTTTGCGCTTTTAAAATCTTCTGAGACAAAAATATTAGCGAACTTTGCGGTTAAATTCTTTTTTATAATTCCGCAAATTTTAAAACAAACAACAATCCCTTTAAGAAGCATCAGTTTCTTAAAGGGATTGTTTAATTAAATAAGATGAGCCGTATTCAAATTAACTAATAACTATAAGTTCGATGAATAAAAAATGATGCAAAATGTCATAAAGCAAGTGTCATGATTTTTGAGGCACAAATTAAAAAAATGCTACGTGATTATTGATGGGAATATAAAAATGTAGTTTTCTTAATTACTGTCTTTTTAAATCGTTACACTGATATTTGTTTATGACAATGCACCATTTCTTTTTTAATTTGGTAATGGTTAGTATAGATTTTTATGATTGAATAACGATTAAGTTTTTTAACAAGTTGTGGAACATTTTCTTAATAATTACTTATCTATACCAGATCAAAAATAAATGTAGAAATCACACATATGTTATATAATTTAATTTATTTATTACATAATTACCATGTTTCGATTACAGAATGACGTTTTTACCGTATTAGCCTGAAATTGTGTCAAGTAGTCTGGAAAAAATGACAGTTTTTTTGATTTGGTATTTATTTTGCTTGTTTTTGGTTGTGAAATTAATTTTAATGTATAACTATTTAAAAAGTAAAAGTCATGCTTACTATCAGAAGAAATGGGAACAATTCCCACGTATTACCGGGATTATTTGACGACTTTTTCAGTCGTGAACTTTTTAACTGGGGAAGCAATAATTTTTCTTCCACCAGTACAACCGTACCATCCATAAATGTTAAAGAAACAGCTGAAAATTATGAGGTTGAAGTCGCAGCTCCGGGACTCGACAAAAAAGACTTTAACGTAACATTGGATAACAATTTACTAACGATTTCCTGCATCAAATCTACTAATACAGAAGACAAAGGTGAAGGAGATAATTACACTCGTCGTGAGTTTAGTTACCAATCATTTCAACGAACTTTTGAATTGCCAAAAAACGTCGTAGATGAGGATAATATAAATGCCCGCTACGAAAACGGAATCTTAAATCTTACTATTCCGAAAAGAGATGAGGCAAAACAAAAAGCACCAAAAATGATTGAGATTGCATAAAGATTAAGTCTCAATTCGAGATTATTTATCTGTTTTGTTCATGAAAGGCTGTCAATTTTTGACAGCCTTTTGTTTTTATCTCATTTAGAAATTATCTAATTATCTAATTGTTTCATTTCTTAAAAGCAGGCAAAATATATTTCTGAATTAGTTCGTCACTTGGTGATTGAGAGTTATAATTTCCGCCGGTGATTACAGTAACCATATTTTGATCTTCCCACACATAAATTTTCTGACCGCCATTTCCTTGTGCCGCTTTTCCGTAAAAACGGGTTCCTTTTACTTCGAGATATTTAAGCCACCACAAATAACCATAGTTTACCCCCTGAATAACAGAATGTTTGGAGAGTGATTCCTGAATCCATGCTTTTGAAATAACCTGTTTGTCAGCCCACATACCTTTATTCAAATAAAGCAATCCAAATTTTGCCATATCTCTGGGCGTTAAATAAATCTGGCAAAAAGTTTCTGAACTGGTTACATCCGGTTTAAAATTCCACTTGAAATTTTTGATGCCAATGTCTTTAAAAAGCGTTTGTTTGGCAAAATCAGGAAGCGTCATTTTTGCGGCTTTTTCGATAATTCTTCCCACAGTAATTGGGTTCCCGGAGCAGTACATTCCTCTTCCGTTTGGAACGTCAATCATAGGTAAATCAAGCGTAAATTGTATCCAGTCGTCAGAATTATTCATTGTAGTTTCATTGCCTTCAGATTTTGGATTGCTGACATCACAGTCAAGACCGCTTTGATTCGTTAAAAGATTTTCAATTGTAATTTGTCGTTTATCATCTGTAAGATTTTTAAAAGTATATTCCGGAAAAAAAGAAAGTACTGTTTCACTTTTACTTGTAATTAAACCTTTGTCAATCGCAATTCCCGTAAGGGCAGAAATGATACTTTTTGTAGCAGAACGCATTTCGTGCAACTTGGTTTTATTGTATTCGTAAAAATATTCCTCAAACACCAATTTTCCATCCTTTATAATCAAAACACTATGAACGTTTGGGTAAGTTCCGTCGACAATTTTCTGCATCATTTCGTTCAATAAAGCTTTGTCTAATCCCGTGTTATCAAGAGTTCCCGTTACTAAACCATCAACGTCTTTTTTGGGTTGTTGGTAAACGTATTTAAAATCTTTTGGGTTGAGTCTCGGATACCACATTTCTTTCGGAAAAACGACTTTTTTATTGATTAAATTAAAAGTTTTTTCCTGAGAAGTATAACCCATAATTGCTGATGTATTATTTCTTAAAAAAGTAACTTTTTCTTTAGACATGTTTAAAAAAACATCTTTTTCAGAAGGATTTAAAGCATATTTGCTTTCGTTGATAATGGCATACAAAATGGTGTCTTTCGGCGAAGCTGCGATTTGTAAAGTAGTATTATTTTGATATTCATAAACACCTTCATATTCTTTTAATTGCTCATAAGTAATCTTAAACTTTTGCTGAGAATATCCGAAATACACGGACAGCAGAAATAGTAGCAATAAATACTTTTTTTTCATTTTTGTGGTTTTTGGTTGGTGGTTAGTTTGTTAAATTTACTTCAATATTAAGCAAAAAAAAGAGACACTAATTATTTAATTAAGTGTCTCTTTGATATTTAAGTTGAAATATTAATTTTAGTTTTCTGAAATTAATGAATAAGATGTTTATATTTTTAGATATTTTGTTGTTGGTTTGTTAAGTAAAATGATAGACCTTTTTGGATTTTCATCCCAAAATTTTACAATATATTTTCTCGCTTCTTTTACATTGGGGTATTCTGTTTTTGAATTTTCAATTGGTTTATAGGATTGTCTGTATTGTTTTCCATCAACAAAATATATAAATGAAATTTCTCTGAAATAATTTGGATTATAATTATCTATAATACCAATTGTAAAGCTTGTTTTTTCATTGTTTAAGAAGATAGGTTTATCAAGTCTTACCTGATTGATCGTAGGATTTTTTTGTTCATATTCGATAATAAATTTTTCTCCAATATCATAATCGTCTGAACTACGACTAAAATATTTTTTTCCTTTGACACTGAATTTTAATATCGCCAATCTGTTACTGGTTCCTCCTTTGTCATATCCAATAACTACCCCAACAGCTTCTTTAATGTTTTCTTTTGGTATTAATGAATGATAATAGTTGATAATGATTCCAATAAATGAAAGTAAAATAATAAGAGGCAAAAATGGGAATATTTTCCAAAAGATTTTTTCTAATAATTTCATGTAATTATTATTGTAAAATTTTATTTTGATTTAAATATAAAAAAAGAGACACTAATTATTTAATTAAGTGTCTCTTTGATATTTAAGTCGAAATATCGAGTAATTATTTAATCGTGATCGGAACTTCAACTGTCGTTTTGTCCCAACCAATTACTAGATTTGTTACATTATCTTTTGAAGTAAAAGCAATTGATAATGCCTCGATTACTGTAGAAACCGGTTTAACCGGAACTGTGATTTTTACAACATCTTTGCTTTCATCATACGCGTAACCTCCCCACAAATCAAGTTCTTTATTGATAATGATTGTCCATTTATCTTTTTCAGGAATGGCAAACAAACTGTAAGTTCCTGCAGGAACCGCAACACCATTGATTGTCGCTGGTTTGTAGAATTTGATTTCTGTATTTTCATTCGCACCAACTCTCCAAACTTCACCATATTTAATTAAATCTCCAAAAATAGTACGTCCTTTTACAGAAGGTCTTGAATAAATAACTTTAATAGATGGAGATGGAGTATCTGTTTTTTTAAATTTAACCGCTTTATTTGGAAAATAAGCAATATCAACCGGACTTGCATCAAGAGGTGCAAATTTTACTTCTTGTGCTTGAACTGAAATGGCAGTAAATAAAATAACCGCCAGTAAACTAAATTTTTTCATAAGATTAATTTATTTGGATTACCACAAAGTAAAAGAATAACAAAGAGAAATCATACAATTTTTATTCTTTTTTCTTCTTTGCATACCAATCCTGCATAATATAAAAAGCTTTCTTTTTTTGACCGTCGTTAGAAATCAATCCTTTGCGGTTGTATTCGTCCTGAATTCCCGGTAAAAGTCGTCTTGGAGATCTGAAATCAACTAAAATCCACGGACTTGTGCCGCTCAAATGCGGAATATTTTCTATCATTTTTAAATTCTGAATATATAAGTATTCCTGAAATTCTTCTGTCCAGCGCTCGTTTTTTTCGCCGTGTAATCCAGCTTTGGCATCGCCTCCAAATTCAGAAACGATAACAGGTTTATTGTATTTGGTTTTCCAGAAAATCTTTTCGGCATCTTCCAGTTTTCCGCCGTACCAGCCCAAATATTGGTTGAAGGAAATAATGTCTAAATATTCACCAATAGGATCGTTGATCGTTCCAAAACCATCACTTCCGCTTTGCGTTAATAAAGCTGCGCTGATCAATCGGGTATTGTCTAAAGATTTTGTATGATCAACTAATTTTTTAATGAAAGAATTTCTTGCGTCAGAAATTGGCGTCTCATTGGCCATCGACCAGATAATAATACAAGCTCTGTTTTTATCTCTTATAATTGCAGCCGTCAATTGATCTTCGGCATTTTGATAAGTGGCTTCTCTTGTAAATTCAACCGTCCAGTACACTGGAATTTCCTCCCAAACCATCAATCCCATTTTGTCTGCCTGTCTGATAATGTTTTCGTTATGCGGATAATGCGCCAGACGAACATAATTACAGCCCAGTTCTTTCGCCCAATTTAGCAAACGCAAAGCATCTTCTTCAGAATTGGCACGCCCGCCTTTTGCATTTTCTTCGTGAATCGAAATGCCACGTAAAAAGATCGGTTTTCCGTTTAATAAAATTTTATCTTCTTTTGTTTCAATTGCTCTGAAACCAATATTGTCTTTCAGTTTTTGTCCGTTAAAATCAATTGTCACATCATATAATTTAGGATTTTCAGGCGACCAAAGAGCGATTTTTTTAGTCGGAATTTCGAAGTTTAAAATTCCATCAGTACCCACTTTTCCTTTATAGTTAATCTTCAATTCAGGAATCGAAATTGAAACCGAATTTTGCGAAGTTTCTAAATTATTAATCTTTACAAAACCGGAAATTAAATCGGTACTATTCTTTTTCAGCTGAATATTATAATCTTCTACAAAAGAAGTATTTTCTTCAATTAAAGTCACATCACGCGTGATTCCGCCGTAATTCCACCAATCGGTATTTATGGTCGGAACATCTTCCTTGTGGCGTGTATTATCTACTTTAATAACCAGATAATTGTCTTTTGATTTTACAATCGAAGTCACTTCATAATTAAAAGGTGTAAATCCGCCAATATGAGTTGCTAGTTTTTTGCCGTTCAAATACACATCGGCTTTATAATTGATCGCTCCGATATAAAGAAAAAGACGTTTTCCTGACTTTAAATTATAATCAAATGATTTTTTGAACCAAACGTTTCCTTCGTAATATTTCAGTTCCGGAACCTGCGAAGTCCAGTCACCCGGAATATTGATTTTTGGAGATTTATCAAAATCATATTCTACCAATTCCTGTTTGTTAACCGCGTGATAATTATTGAAATATGCCGCATTTGACGGTTTTGCCTGTTTATCATATTCATCGTGATGAAAGCTGTAATATCCTGTTTCATACGGATCAACAATATAATTCCAAACGCCGTTTAATGACGTTGTATTTCGGTTTGGAACATTTGATATTAGGTTTTGATTTTGTGTAAACCCTAAAATGGAAAAGGTTAGGAGTAATGTGGTTATTAGTTTTTTCATAATAAATTGTAATTGGTATGTTTTTTTAACCGTAAAGTCCGCTAAGATTTACGCAAGGTTCGCAAAGCTTTTTTAAACTTTGCGAACCTTGCGTTTTTCACTTTGCGCTCTTTGCGTTTAAATTCGTAGTTAAATTAATTTTCAAATATTCCCCTTTAAAACTCTGATTCAAAGCTGTCATTTCAATAGGCAAACCAGAACCATCCGGAACAACTTCAATCGAAGCCTTTCCATTTGCCATTCTGATTGATTCACTTCCCGTTGGAGTTCCCTGATTTTTCATGGTTTTTCCACCTTTCAAACATTGAAAATAAACACTTTCTTCATAATCCAGACAACGTAAATTGTTATTGTCGATTGCAATTGCAGTAACCAGATAATTGCCATTTTTTAATTTTTCAGAAGATAATTGCAGCGAGGTTGCAGTATCATTTTTGTTAAAACGATAGTTGACTTTTAATGTATCCGAAACCGTTTTTCCCTCTTTTGTTTTTCCAACAGCAATCAGCGTATTTTCTCCCTTTAAAAAATTCACATCCCAAGTTAAACCATTTGCAGGATATAACGAAAGATTTCTTGTTTTTTCTCCAAGCGATTTTCCTTCATGATAAAGCGTAACTCGCTCACAATTACTGAAAACGCTCAGAATTCTCGGTGTATTTTCAGGTCCCTGACGTTCTGTCCACGTATGCGATTCGATGTACGCAAACGGTTCTTTTGCCCAATAACTTTTAAAAACATAATACGCATCTTTCGGATTTCCGTTTCGGTCTACAAGACCTTTTTGGTTCATGTACGGAATATCATCTTCGGGGCGCAAAGGCGTTGCAAAATCCTTAAACGCCCATTGTACATTTCCCACAAATGCCGGATCGTTCTCGGATATATGCAAATGCCAGTCGAATAAATCGACGATATAATTCTCGCTCCAATCGCCAATTTGTGCAATATTGGCCACTTTGGTTTGCACGATGGCTTCTTCCCAGCCTTCAGCTTTTATGACATTTTCGCCCGTTACGGGATTTTCGCTGTGACGCCCAACGTGACTATCACCGCCATATTCGGCATGAATAAAATGTTTGTATTCTTTTTTGTAAACGTCAATTGCTTTTTGGTAGCTTTTATAACTTCCTGAATACCAGCCCGACCAAATAGAAGGGGAGAAGACATCCACAATTTGCGAACCTTCATAATATTTTCGAATCGCCGTTTTTCTGGTTGGATCCATTTTGTGTGCAATGTCGTTTAATTCGGTTAAAACAACATTCGTTTTTTCGGTATTATCGCCATTCGGAAAATCAGGAAGCCAGTTCATTTCGTTTCCTAAAGACCAAATTATAATGCTCGGATGATTGTAATTTTGATTTATGATTTCGGCCAGCATATTTTTGGTGTTTGTTTGCCAAAGTTCACCGCCAATGCCGCCACGACACCACGGCAATTCATCCCAAACCAAAAGACCCAATTCATCGCAGGCTTTGTAAATTTCAGGATCTTGAGGATAATGCGCGAGACGAACAAAATTGGCACCCATATTTTTTATAGATTTCATATCTGCCCAATGCTGTTCGTTGGTCATCGCTGCGCCAACGCCCGCCTGTTCTTCATGACGATGCGTTCCGCGAATCAATAATCGCTTTCCGTTAAGGTAAAACGGACCGTGATCTTTAAACTCAAACCATCTAAAACCTACTTTTTCGTTTACACTGTCAATGATTTGTTTTCCTTCTGATAAAGTAGCCGTTACCGAATATAAATTCGGATTATCGGTATCCCACAATTCAGGATTTTTGATGTTTTCGAAAGTAATATTCGAGGTTTTATCTGAAACCAAAATTGTTTTACTCTCCACTTTTTTCCCTTTCGGATTTTTAAGCATTACGGTTAACGACAAATCTTTGGCATTTTCAGCATTTATAGTCGAAGCCAGAATTTGTACTGAAGCTTTTTTTGCAGAAACTTCAGGCGTTATAATTTTTAGATTCTCAATACGATTTTTGTATTGAGACAAAAACCAGACATCTCTTGTGATTCCGCCATAAATAAAGAAATCACTTTTTTGTGACGGAATTATTTCAATATCATAACTATTATCAACGCGTACAAAAATGTCGTTGTTTCCTTCGTTGATGAAATTGGTAATATCGATCGTAAACCCAATATAACCACCAATATGCCCGCCGGCTTCCTTGCCGTTTACATAAACTTTTGTGGTGACATTCGAGCCTTCAAAATATAAAAAATAACGTTTATTTTTGTCTATTTGGGCAATGTTAAGCTTTTTTTGATACCAGCTTGCATCGCGTCTGTAACCTGGGTTTAAATCGGTTGCATCTTCGGCATTCCACGTATGTGGTAAATTTAAAGGTGTCCAGTTTGTCGCATTTTTTGCTTCGTTAAGACTTGAAGTATGATTTTCTAAATACAGCCAATTTTCATTAATGTTTGTCTTCGTTCGCATTGCCGAATTTTTCTGGGCAAAGCCAATGAAAAAGCAAAACTGAAAAGCAATCAAAAAAGCGATAGCAGAAAAAGAAATATAGTTGTGATGTAGTTTTTGCATAAATTATAAAGCTTTTTTTAGGTTCAAAGGGACAAAGGGATAAAGGTTCAAAGGATGATATGTTCAAAGGCTGAAAACCTTTGTCACTTTGCACCTCTGTACCTTTGCTACTTTCTTCTTAATAATGCTTCCAGAAAATAATAGTCAGCATAAATTATAGGTTCGTCGATTTCGTCGTGTTTTGGCCAGTTTCCGGTACTGTGATCCAGAATAAAAGGCGCTTTTACAGTTTCAGGCAAAATGTATTTGTCTGAATGTAAAGACTTCATTATTTTATCGGCGAAAGCCAAATAACTTTGATTCTTCGTATATCCATAAAGTTCATATAATGCTGAAGCCATAACGGTTGCAGCAGAAACATCGCGAGGTGAATTTGGAATACTTGGATCTTTAAAATCCCAATAAGGAATTCCATCTTCCGGCAAGTTTTTATTTGTCATAAAAAAGGTTGCTGTAGCTTCGGCTTGTTTTAAATACGCCGGATCTTTGGTATATCGATACGACATCGTAAATCCGTAAACTGCCCAGCCTTGTCCCCGTGCCCAAACCGAATCGTCATTGTAACCTTGCAAAGTAGTTTTCTTTCTAACTTCTCCCGTAAGGGGATTATAATCAATAACATGATAACAGCTATTGTCTTCTCTAAATTGATTTTTTAAAGTCGTATTCGCGTGTTTTACAGCAATATCATGGTATTTTTGGTTTCCTGATAATTTTGATGCCTCAAACAACAATTCGAGATTCATCATATTATCGATGATCACCGGATAATCCCAAATTTCTTTGTTGAAATCCCAGGAACGAATCGCCCCAACTTTTGCGTTAAAACGCGTGCATAAAGTTTCGGCGCTTTTAATAATCACGTCTTTGTATTCTTGCTTGTTTTCCACTTTCAGCGCTTCTCCAAAACTGCAAAACACTTTAAAACCAACATCATGCGAATTACTATTAACGCTTTCTTTTTTACTGAAAGGAGTCCATTTTTGAGCTTGTTCTTTGTATTTTGAATCGTTTGTAAGGCGGTACAATTGCCATAAGTTTCCGGCAAAGAATCCGCTTGTCCAGTCTCTCGACGGTACTTTTTTTATTAAATTGGTTTTAATGGTCATACTTCGTGGCATCGACATCGAATCTATCGGATAATCGAGTAACATTTTGTATCGGTTTTCCAGAAGATGTTCAACATTTGCGGAAGTTTTTGTCTGAGAATTAATTCCGGATTTGCACGCTGTCCCAAGCAATGCAAACCCTAGAATTAAAGAAAAGTAACTAACTTTATTCATGCTTACTAATTATTTTTTTAGTTTCTAGACTAAATTTTAGACGCGGATTGGACGGATTCGCTATCGCGAAAACGCTGATTTTCACAGATTTTTTTAGCTGTTTTTTTTTAAATCCGTTTTTTTCTGTGTCTTCGTGATAGCTAATCCGTTTCATCTGCGTTCAATAATAATATTGGAGTTAAATTAATAACCAGGATTGTTCGGTTTTAAATTAGGATTAATCGCTAATTCAGTTCCCGGTAATGGCCATAAATAATCTTTGTTTACATCAAAAGTGTGAGGCTCCAAACCATTCATACCAAAAACGTCAGGAGCAATTTTCAATCGCTTAATGTCGTACCATCTGATGTATTCAAAAGCAAGTTCTAAACGTCTTTCCTCAATAACCATTTTTCTGAAATCGATTTGAGAAAGTCCGGGCGTTACGTTTGCAGGAAACGATACCTGTTTTCCGGCTTTGTTTCTCGCTCTGGCGCGAACACGGTTTACGTAACCATCAGCTTCTGTAGTTCCCGGCGTGATTTCGTTTAAAGCTTCGGCAGCCGTTAACAAAACTTCTGCGTAACGCATCGTGATGTAATTGTGTTGCGAAGTTCTTCCGTTTGCGCCGGATTTTCCGGGAAAACGAAAATATTTTGCAATATGCGGACGTGGTGCTTTTTCATTATCGCTTGAAGGGAAAATCTGCAACGCGCCGCCCGGACCCGTTTTCTTTCTGATAATCGTGTCAAAACTCACCGCACGTCTGTAATCTCTTTGATCCCAAGTGTTAAACACTTTCAATGAGGGAACTGCAACCGAAAATCCTTGTCCGTAACTGTAACTATCATCTTTTAAAGAACCTGTAAAAAACGCTGTATAATCCTGACCGTAATTTCCTGATGTTAAGTTATTAAAGTCAATGGTAAACAAAGGTTCTTTTAATGCTGCCGCTTTTGTAGCGTTGAATAAATCCTGAAAATCAGCATCTAAACCTAAACCAAATTTTGCTTCGTTTGTAATAACGTATTTCGCTTCGTCATAAGCTTTTTGGTAATTTCCCAAAGTCAGATAAACAGAAGCTAAATATCCTGCTGCAGTACCTTTTCCGGGAACGGCTTTTACTTTTGGTTTGTCTTCCAGCCATTGTTTTGCAAATTCCAGATCGGCAATAATTTTTGGGTAAACATCTGCTTCTTTTGTTCTGCTTAAAGAATTTACCTGAGAAACATCATTCACCACAAAATCAATATACGGAATATCGCCAAAAATTCGAACTAAATGATAGTAAGCAAACGCTCTCGCAAAATAAGCCTGAGCCACAATGGCGTTTACTTTTGCAGGGTCTCCGGGTGTTTTTTTAGCGCCTTCAATCGCTTGATTTGCAGCGGTAATAATCACATACGATTGTGGCCAAAAGTTAGCAACAAGCGCATTGGTATCATTCATATTCATATCATTAACATCGATACGGGCAGCCTGCGTGGTTCTGTCGCCAATATCGGCCATATCATCGCGAAGCATTAGGGCAATTGTAAATTCACGTCCCCAATAATTATTGTGGGCAATGTTGGCAAAAGCTCCGTTTACAGCGGCTTGTAAGTCATCTGTATTGTTAAAAAAGTTATCGGGACGAATAATTCCCACTGGTTTTTCTTCAAGGTCAGAACAGCCAAAAGCGAATATTCCCAAGAAAAGAAAAGCTATATATTTTTTCATAATATTATTTTTTAGGTATTGTGTGTAATAATTTAACACATAGAAACATAGCTTTTGGGAACGCTAAATAAGGCGTTTCACTTGCATTAACAATCATAGTCTTTTGCGTATCGCTATGCGTAAAAACCTGTTTTTTTTATTTCCTCTTTTTGATAAAGAAAAATCTATGTTTCTATGTGTTTAATATTATTTTTAGATTAAAATTTTAAATTAAAACCGAAAGTAAAAGTTCTCACATTTGGGTAACTTCCATATTCTAATCCTAAGTTGGTGTTACTTCTCGCGTTGGTATCATTCAGGTAATTTCCTTCAGGATCAGAACCCGGATAATCTGTAATTGTCCAAAGATTTTGCGCGCTGATGTAGAAACGAACTTTGCTCAAGCCAATTTTGGAAACTACTTTTTCATCTAAACTATATCCTATAGAAACGTTTTTTAAACGAATGTAACTTCCATCATAAACAAATCTCGAAGTAACTCTTTTTGTTCTTGCTGCATTAATTGGCACATTGGTGTCCGTATTTGTTGGCGTCCAGGCGTCTAAAACTTCTGTTGTAGCATTGTTGTTTCCGGATGCCAGTTCCATCAAGGTATAATTTAAGATTTGGTTTCCTTGAGAACCCTGAAAGAAGATATTCAAATCAATATTTTTATAAGTGAAATCATTGTTTAAACCGAAGATAAAATCAGGATTTGGATTACCAATAATCGTTTTATCCTGAGAATCAAGCTTTCCGTCGCCGTTTACATCTCTAAATTTTTCTCCACCGGCAATTGTTTCAAAATTCCCAGGAAGAACCGCTTCACCTTGCTGAATTACACCATCATAAACAAACCCGAAGAAAGAACCAACCGGCTCGCCAACTCTCAAAATTTGAGAATCTGTAGCAAGGAAATGTCCTGGCGTAGAGTTGATTAAAAGATCTTTATTATCAGCCAGTTTTAATACTTTGTTTTTGTTTGACGAAATATTAAAGTTCGTAGACCACGTAAAATCTGCACCCACAAAATTTTTAGAATTAATACCTAATTCCCAACCTTTGTTTTCTAATTCACCCACGTTTTGAAGCTGAGAAGCAATTCCTGAAACACCCGGCAAAGGTCTGTTGAACAATAAATCTTTTGTAATGGTTTTGTAATAATCTGCTGTTAAGCTGATTCTGTTATCAAATAAACCCAAATCAATTCCGTAATCTTGCTGATAAGAAGTTTCCCATTTCAAATTCGGATTGTCCAAAGAGGTCAATTGAACCGCGTTTACAATAACATCACCGCTCACATCGTAAATTTCTGAAAATCTCGATAAAGTAGAGTAGGCGCCAATTGACGGGTTTCCGGTTGCACCATAACTCGCTCTCAATTTAAGGTTTGAAATCGTTTTGTTGTCTTTTAAGAAATTCTCTTTCGCAATATTCCAACCCACGGCCCCAGAAGGGAAAGTTCCGTATTTGTAGTTTTTACTAAAGCTTGAAGAACCGTCACGACGTGCTGTAAACGTAAACAAATATTTGTCGTCGTAATCAAAATTCAACCTTCCAAAAGCCGAAATCAATTCGGTTTCAGATAAATTAGAATCCGGTTTTAAGAAAACAGTTCCCGCGCCTAAATTTCGGTACGAATTGGTATTCGTCAAAAATCCTCTTGACGCTGCGTACGAACTTTCATTTTTGTTTTTTTGGTATGAATAACCTCCAAGAACGGTCAAAATTCCTTTGTCGATAATCTCTTTTTTATACGTCAGATAATTTTCTGTAAGGAAAGAAGAAAATCTCGTGTTGTTTACAGAAGCTTCTCCTTTGATATTTTTTCCTGCAATTAAAGTCGACGGAATAAATCTTCCGGTTTGCGAATTATTATCGGTTAATCCTAAAGTAGTTTTAAAGTCAAGATCTTTTGTGATTTTATATTGAGCAAAGAAATTTGATCTGTTTACAATAGAAACGGTTTCCAAAACATTTTCCATCGCAGTCGCATACGGATTGTCGATATCGTCACCAATTGGTGCTGTAGTTGTGTACGATCCGTCGGCATTACTAATTCCTTTGTCCGGCATAAAACGGTATGCCGCAGCAATTACACCCGCAGCACCAGTTCCTCCGGCACCAGTCTGGCTAATAATTCCTTCCTTGTTTTGTTTGCTGGTAAATAAATTCAAACCCACTTTAAAACGATCAGATAAATCAGCTTCAAGATTACTTACAATGGTGTATTTGTCAATTCCTGAGTTGATTACAACACCGTTTTGGTTAAAGTAGTTTCCGGAAACGTAATACCTCACATTGTCAGATCCTCCCGAAAACGAAAGCGAAGTATTCGAAACCATTCCGTTACGGTAAATAACATCCTGCCAGTCTGTGTTTGCGCCACCGTCAGTATGTGTTGTAAAACTTTTTCTGTACGCTACAAATTGCTCAGCATTTAATAAATCAAGCTTATTATTTACAGATTGTACCGATGTTGAATTGCTGAATTCGATAACAGGTTTTCCCGGTTTTCCTTTTTTGGTGGTAACCATAATAACCCCGTTTGAACCTCTCGATCCGTAAATTGCTGTTGCAGATGCATCTTTAAGAACCTCGATAGAAGCAATATCCTGAGGTGCCGGCATCGCAACGCCCGCAAAACCATCGACTACAACAAGTGCATCGCCACTGGCATTGATGGAAGTTCCGCCACGAACCCTGATTTTTACAGGAGCGCCCGGTTCACCACCATTATTCGATTGTACCGAAACCCCGGCTGCACGGCCTTGCAACGCCTGTTCTGCATTTAATAATGGGTAAGCCGTTAATTCTTTTGCTGTAACAGAAGATACAGAACCTGTTATGTCGCTCTTTTTTCGGGTACCGTAACCCACTACGATTACTTCATCAAGATTTTTTGTATCCGGTTTTAAACTTACGTTGATAACTGTTTTGCCTCCTACTGGAATTTCAACCGTTTGATAGCCTACAAAGTTGAAGACTAAAACAGCATTTTTGTCTGAAACGAAAACACTATAATTTCCATCCATATCTGCAGATCCTCCTACAGAAGATCCTTTAACATAAACATTGGCACCAGGAAGCCCGAGTAAATCTTCGCTGGAAGTAACTTTTCCGGTGATTTTTTTCTCCTGTGCATTCATCATGATATTTGCCAGTAAAAAAAGTACCAGAAAGCACCATTTAAGTGATTTAATTTTGAGATTTGTAAACATTCATTTTGGTTTTAGGTTAATGTTAGATAAAATAAAAAAGCAATAAACTCATTCCGATTATCAGCAGCATGAAGAGAATTTGCAGCAGCAGGAATCTCGTTTTTTTGATTTTCATATCGCAAATATATCAGGCGCAAACGATATAGAAATACAAAAAAGGGTATCTAATAATACAGATACCCTTTTTTAAGCCTTTAAATATGCGGATTGTTTAAAAAAATTCGGAAGATTTGGAAAATTTGTCAGCAAATTGTGACGGCGTTTCTCCATACCTTTTTTGGAAACATTTGCTGAAGTATTTCGGATTGTTGAAACCAACTTTATAACTTACTTCAGAAACGTTTAATTTGTTTTGTTCTAATAATTGAGCAGCGCGTTTTAATCTTATTTCATGAATAAATTCGTTTGGCGTATAATTCGTCCACGCTTTAATTTTTAAGAATAACATCGTTCGGCTAACGCCCAATTCTGAACAGAAAAACGGAATGTCAAATTGCTCGTTCGAAATGTTTTCTTCCACAATTTTGAATGCTTTTTTCAATAATTCTTCATCCAGGGACGAAACCGTAATTTCTGACGGAACAAAATTGTCTTCGCTGGTAAATTTCTTTTTTAATCTTTCGGTTGAATTCAAAAGGTTTTTTACCCGAAGTTTAAATTCGATAAGATTAAAGGGTTTACTGATATAATCATCGGCGCCGCTTTCTAATCCTTCAAATTTATAAACTAATGAAGATCTCGAAGTCAATAGAATAACCGGAATATGACTCGTTTTTAGGTTTTCTTTTATTTTAGAACACAATTCTGTTCCCACCATTTCAGGCATAATAACATCGCTGATAATTAAATTCGGAACGTGTTGTAATGCTTTTTCAAATGCTATTTTGCCGTTTTCGGCTTCAATAATATTGTATTCTTTTTTGAGTAAATTTTTCATGAAAGTTCTCAAAACCTTATGATCTTCGACTAACAGAATGGTTTGCTTTTCTCCATCAACCACAAAATCGTCAATATCTTCATATTCTGTAATTTCCTGCGTTTCTAGCTGCGCTGAATATTGCGCAATATCATCGCTGATTTTAAAATTTTCGATAATTTCATTGTCCAGTAAATGTGCTCTACCTAACGGAAGTGTGACAGTAAATACCACGCCGCCCGTTTCTTTATTTGTAACTTCAATGTTTCCTTTATGAAGTTTAACAATATTTTTTACGATAGATAAACCAATTCCGGTTCCCTTATTGTAATTTTTCTGAACATTATTATGAAGCGGAACTTCAAAAAACAAATTAAAAATTTTGTCGATATGTTCGTCTGCAATTCCAACTCCGGAATCTTCAACGGCAATAAATAAATTCTCGTTATCGTAATTGATTTTGATTTTTATGTCTCCTCCTTTTGGTGTGTAACGAAACGCATTCGAAATTAAATTATAGAAAACACGTTCGAGTTTATAACGGTCAAAATAAACGAGAATTTCCTCTTCCTGAGTTTCAAATGTATAATTGTAACCGCCATCTTTGGCATATTCAATAAAAGACAAAAAGATTTCTTTGGTAAATTTGACGATATTTCCGTTTGCCGATTCCAGTTTAACCTGATCGTTTTCAAGTTTTCTAAAATCCATCAAACGGTTAATTAAACTCAAAAGATGGTTGGCGCTTCCTTCAATCACCAACAGCTTTTTGTACATTTCGTTTGTTCCGTTATAATCGGATAAAATCTGTTGTAACGGACCTAAAATCAAAGTCAAAGGCGTTCTGAATTCGTGTGAAATATTCGTGAAGAAATCCAGTTTTGCACGATTGTTTTCTTCGATACGTTTGGTTTCCAGATATTCCAGTTCCAGTTTTTGTTTTAATCGGGCTTTCGATTTCATAATCCAGACCAAACCGTATAATGCCGAACCAATAATAATTCCGTACAATAAAAACGCCCAGATACTGCGCCACGGAGCCGGTTTTACGACAACCGTTAAAGTGGTCGGAACTTTATTCCAAACTCCGTCATTGTTGGCGCCACGCACTTCAAAAACATACGTTCCGGGGTTTTGAATTGCATAAATAGCTTCGGGATTTTTGGTCGTTGTCCAGTTATTTTCCAGTCCCGTTAAGCGGTAACTGTATTGGTTATTTTTGGATCTAATGTAATTCGGAATCGCAAAATCAATCGAGAAATTGGCCTTGTCATAATCAAGCGTTATGGTTTTGGTATAACCAATGCTTTTCTCTAAAATTTCGGTCGAATCATTCGCATGAACGGTTTCATTTTTAATTTTCAAATCGGTAATTAAAACCTGAGGTGCGTATTGATTTAAGGAAATTTTTGCCGCATCAAAATAGGTTGCACCAGACGGACTTCCGAAATAAAATTTATTTGCATCGAGTTTCAAAGCCGCATTGTCATTAAATTCATTGCTCGCCAAACCGTCTTTTTGATCGTAAATTACAACTGTTTTTCTCGTAGTGCTGTATTTTATAATACCCTGATTTGTACTGATCCAAAGATTTTTATCATCATCTTCGAGAATAGAATGTATGGAAGTAATAACCGTATTTCCAATTTTAAGATTGATTCTGTTGAATTTTTTTCCATCAAAATAATGCAGTCCTTTTGCTTTTGTTCCTACCCAAATTTTGTTCTGAGAATCCTGAAACAACGTCAAAATATCATCTCCGGATAACGCCGTGGCATCAAAAAAGAAATGTTTGATCGCATATTTATTTGGGTTGAAATTTTGCAGTGAAATAAGATTTAAGCCGTTTTGCGAACCAACCCAAAGTCGTTTTTGCTTGTCAACCAGAATCGTTCGGATAATATTATTGGTTAAGAAATTAGGTTTCGTATTATCATTTCCAATAATTTGAAATTCTTTAGAAATGGTATTATACCGAATCAATCCTTTACTAAAAGTTCCAATCCATAAAATGCCATTGCCTTCTGTTTTAATCGAATAAACGCCGGTTTCTTTTAATAAAACATTTAATTCCGATGAAATTCGATTGTCTTCAATTCTTTTCGAAATCGTATTGTAAGCCGAAATTCCCTTAGAAAAAGTCCCCAGCCACAAAATATGATCCTTGTCGAGACACATCGATTTGATATCGTTTTTATTCGTTTGTCCCGTTTTGCTGTTGATGTAACTTGTCTTTTCTGCTTTTGTGTTGTAAACCGTGATGCCGCCGCCTTCAGTACCAAAATAAATATTCTGATTTTTATCCGAAATAATCGAACTCACCACATCAAAACTCATCGGAATCTTTTTAGAATTCTGATTGTAATTCGAAAAATTCACATTCGAAACATCCCAAATATTCACGCCTTTGTAATAACAGCCAATCCAAACAGAACCTTTTTTATCAATAAAAACCGATTTTACCTTATCGATTCCGTTGTTATTGTTGCTGTTATTTATTTTCTGAATGCTTTTATCTTCGCCCAAAATATAAATTCCGTCATAAGCGCCAATCCATATAGCACCTTGATTATCAATTTTTAAGGCACGAATATCCGTATTGATTTCGCGGTATTTTTCAGCAGGTAAAAAAGAAACAAATTTGTCTGTTGTTGTATCAAGTTTTAAAAGACCAACATTTTTTGTTCCAATCCATAAATTGCCGTTTTTATCTTCGGCAATAGCCTGAACATTTAAAAGATCGGTTGTATTTAAGAGATAATTTTTAAAAACAAATTTGCCATTTTTTCTGCTAGTCAGTAAACACAAACCTTTCGTAGTTCCAATCCAGATTTCGCCTTTTTTGGTTTTGATAATACTCAGAATATTGTTGCTCGGTAAAGTCGAAGTATCAGTATCCGAATGAAAAATTGACGTAAATACCTTTGTTTTTTTGTTGTAAATCGTCAGTCCTTTTGAAGTTCCAAACCACATTTCGCCGCCAATTTCCTTAATCGACCAAATAGCATTACTGCTTATTGTGTGGTTATTTTTGGTATGCAAATATCGTGTAAACGTATTCGTAACAGGATTATAGCAATTTAGTCCGTTATAAGTTCCAACCCACAATTGCCCCGAATTATCTTCTTCAATAGCCAAAATGTCATTGTTGCTAATAGACGATTTATCAGCAGCATCATTTCTGAAAATGGTAAATCGGCTGCCGTCGTATTTATTAAGTCCGTCGCGCGTACCAAACCACATCTGTCCAAATTTATCCTGATGAATCGCAATAACAGAACTCTGCGAAAGCCCGTCGGTCGTAGATATATTTTTGAGACGATATTTATTTTGGGAAAACATATTCCCTGAAATAAAAAGTAAAACCAGAAAAGCTGTTTTGTATTTCATGGTGGTTTTTTTTTAAGGTGCAAAGAGGCAAAGGGACAAAGGTTTCATTGCGATTTTTTGACACTAATTTCACAAATTTTCACCAATTTAATTCGTGCTAATTCGTGAAATTCGTGGCTATTTTTTAAACACATAGAAACATAGATTTTTTTTGTAAAAAGAAGGAAGCCAAAAAAACTAGTTTTCACACATAGCATAATGGACTTTAATTTCACGTTCAAAACTATGTTTGTTGATGCAAGTGAAACGCCTTTTTTTTAACATTCCTAAAAGTTATGTTTCTATGTGTTTAAAAAATTACTTTTTAAGGCGTCTTTGCAATTGATAATCATACAAAGAAGGAATCTGCTCCAGCGACGTATTCAAAAACTCAATATAAGCATCAGGTTCATATTTTACCTCGAATTTAGCATTGCCGTTCACGCCAATAATTCTCGCAAAAGGACCGTCTTTCATGCCGTAAAGCAAAATTGGTTTTGTTATTTCTGATGGTTTTTCAACCTGAACATTCAAATTCCAAAAAGTACTGAAAGGCCCGTGAGAAGGTTTCCAGTAATCGGCGCCGCCGCCACCAAATAATAGATAACTATTATTTTTATCCGGACTGAAATGCACCGTAATATGATCAAATAAATTTTGATGATTGGCTCCCGAATGCTGATCTAATAAAGGATCTGCAAATATTTCACAATTTTGATACACGTTTTTAGTCGCAAAAGTGTTGAAGCTCAATGGATGAACGGTCTTATTATAAATTTTTAAATTCTTAACCAAAACATTATGAACACCGCCCAAAGTTACAGTATAATGCGCCATGTGGCTTCCATCAGTCACAATATCCTGAACAGTAACATTGGAAATTTCTTCGCATAAAATCCCACTATCAGCATTTGTGATGGTTACATCTTTGACCCAGCTATTAAAAACGCGTGTTAAAAATATTGCATTATTTCCGGGTTCAACGTGATGTGCGACTCTCGGAATATCAGGAAAAGTAAAGCGAATGTGTTCGATTCCTACTTCGTTTAAATGTTTCCATTCGACCAATTGCGCCTGATAACCTGGTTTTATCGCAATTGTCAACGGCGTTTTTATGGTGATTTTAGAGTTTGAAATTTTAGTAATTTCAACCTGTTGTCTCACAATTGGAAGTTTTGGAAATTTCCAATGATGCGAACCCGGTTTTACTTTTGCACCTTTATATAAATCGGAAATGATTTCGCCGTTTTCACCATCTTTATTAAATAATTGAAGTTCAACAATATCACCAACTTTTAAACCTTTTACATCAGAAACCGAAATACTATGTTCGCCCATATTTCCGCTACTGACTTTCGCCAAAACATTCGGAACAGGTTCATACTTATCTAAATACGATTTCACACGTTCACCCGGAATTTGCGTCCAGATAAATCCTCCCGACCATGCATATTGCGAAAAAGGCAAATCTACATTGTTTTCAGGCTCGCGTTGTCTTTTATCAAAAGTTGTTAAATACTCGCGAAGTTCCGCCAGCGATTCCGGATTTTTAAGATACATCATCGGTCGGGGGCAATAAATCTCCGTTCCGTTTTCACCCGAACCAGCGCCTCGAAGTACAAAATTGCTTCTTTCAATATACAAAATTTCACTCAGAATAATTCGCCCCGCAGGCAATTGAAGAATCACATTTCCTTCGGTTTCATTCGCTGCTTTTATGGATTTCAACAAAGCTTTAGAGTCGTCTAAACCATCATTTGCTTTTACGCCAAAATCTATTGCATTTATGATTTTTCCTTGGACTTCAGGAATTTGGCTTTCGCCGAAATGATAGCCGGCGTAACTAAAATCAGGCAGGTAATTTGTTTTTGAATCGGTAAGTATTTTAGGCGTTTGGCCAAATACAATACTATTTACAAAAAGGCTAAAACAAATAATAAGGCTTTGACTATTCATGGTTTGTGGTTATTATGATAGTTAGTTTTTTTTGCCGTTTTGCCACGAAGACACTAGGGAGCAAAGTTTTTTTAAGTCAAAGATTAAAAGAGTTAATAATTTTTTCACGCAGATTTTGCAGATTTGAGCAGATTTAATTTGGATAATTATCTGCTTAAATCTTTTTAAAATCTGCATGAAATAAAAACTTAGCGCCCTAGTGCCTTCGTGGCAAAATTTTTATATGGATCTTTTAATCCCCATTTCAAGCCCTCTTAATTCAGCCAAACCTCTCAAACGCCCGATAGCAGAGTAGCCAGGATTCGTCTTTTTATTCAAATCATCCAGCATTTGGTGACCGTGATCCGGACGCATTGGCAATGTGCTGTTGTTTCTTTTTTCGACTTCAAGAATTGCTTTTACAACTTCGTACATGTCCACATTTCCTTCCAGATGATTGGCTTCGTAGAAACTTCCTTCTTCATCCCGTTGTGTACTTCTTAGGTGAATAAAATTCATTTTATCGCCATTACGTCTCACAATTCCGGGTAAATCATTATCAGCACGAACGCCGTAAGAACCTGTGCACATGGTAAATCCGTTTGATTTTGAAGGTGCAGCATTCATCAATTCAATCAAATCTTCCTCGGTACTTACAACCCTGGGCAAACCAAGAATCGGGTAGGGCGGATCGTCGGGATGAATCGCCATCAAAACGCCTTTGCTTTCTGCAACCGGAATAATTTCCTTTAAAAAGTGAAATAAATTTGCCTTTAAAGCTTGTCTGTCAATATGATTGTAAGCGCTCAAAGTCACCAAAAAATCCTCTACAGAATATGCTTCTTCGGCACCCGGAAGTCCCGCCAGAATATTTTGCTGTAATTTTATTTTGTCGGCATCGGTCATAGCGTGAAAATACTTTGTCGCTTTTTCGATCTGAATCGAGGAATATTCTTTTTCTGCGCCCGGTCTTTTCAAAATAAACAATTCAAAAGCCGCAAATGCATTAATATCAAAACGCAAAGCTTTAGAACCATCTTCAACTTCATAAGACAAATCAGTTCTTGACCAATCCAGCACCGGCATGAAATTATAGCAAATGCATTTTATCCCGCACAAAGCCAGATTTCGAATGCTTTCCTTATAGTTTTCAATGTATTGAAGATAATTCCCGGTTTGTTTTTTAATGTCTTCGTGAACCGGAATACTCTCTACAACAGACCAAATCAAACCCGAAGCACCTTTTTTAGGATCGCCGTCTTCATGTTCAATCTCAACTTTTCTCTTAATAATTTCTTCAATTTCCCATACTTGCCCGTTCGCAATATGGTGTAAAGCGGTTACGATTCCGGTTGCGCCGGTTTGCTTAATATCCTGTAAAGAAACCGGATCTTTTGGTCCGAACCATCTTAATGTCTGTTCCATTTTATATGTTTTTTATTAGTTCCTGCAATCCCGAAACTTCGGAACGAAACCGTGTAGGTATAATTATTTATAGTTTTTAAGGAGTTATTTCCCGCTATCCGTTACAATCTTTTGCTCCATTTCATTACACAAAAGGATTTCCACCCGAAGCTTCGGGACTATCGGGGCTATGGTACTCGTTTTCATAAGAAACATTTGTAATTTTTATGTCATCTCTCATTTCTACAATGACGTTTTTGGAATTAAAATAAAAAATCCGTTTCAATCCGCGTCTTTGCAAAGCAAATCCGTATCATCTGTGTGCTATTACAAAGATTGTAGACAAACATGTTGTATTCATACCTACAAGGTTTTGAAAACCTTGCAGGAATCGTAACCGACTTTTAAATACTCGTTGCGGCGAATCCTCCGTCTACTTTTATAATTGTTCCCGTTACAAATTTCGACATGTCGCTGCATAAAAATAAAAGCGCACCGTCAATATCTTCTGGAGTTCCAAATCTTCCCATTGGAGTGTGTTCGATAATTTTTTCGCCACGCGGCGTTAGTTTTCCTTCCGGAGTTAGCAATAAAGCCCTGTTTTGCTCACCAATAAAAAATCCCGGAGAAATAGCGTTGACACGAATTCCTTCTCCATATTTTGAAGCCAGTTCAACCGACATCCATTGTGTAAAATTATCAATTGCCGCTTTTGAAGCCGAATATCCAACCACTCTCGTCAATGGTCTTTGTGCCGATGCTGACGAAATATTAATGATAATTCCCTGTTTTTGTTTCGCGAAAAGTTCAGCAAAAACCTGAGACGGAAGCATTGTCCCGATGATATTCAAATCGATTACCTTTTGTAAATCATCGCTTTTCATGTCGTAAATTGACTGATCTGGCTGAATAGTTGCGCCTGGCATATTTCCTCCCGCAGCATTAATCAAAATATCAAGGCGACCGTATTTTTCTACAATAGCATCTTTTGCTTTTTCCAGTTCTTCCTTATTTAATACGTTGGCTTGTATAGCAAAAGCTTTACCGCCAATGCTTTCGATGTCAGCAACTGTTTTATTGGCTTTATCAATCGATTGAGAAACAATGCCGACAATTACGCCTTGTTTTGCCAAAACGTTTGCAAAATTGCTTCCCAACACGCCAGCACCGCCGGTGATTAGGGCAATTTTTCCTTCAAGGTTAAATATTGAATTCATGTTTTAATTTTATGATTTGTATGTGATGTTTTTTTCTAAACACATAGAAACATAGATTTTGTATTCTTAGAAAAAGGCGTTTCACTTGCATTAATAAACATAGTTTTGACGTCAAATTAAGTGACAATTTAAGCTATGTGTGAAAACTTATTTTTTTAATTACCTCTTTTTGGCAAAGAGATTTCTATGTTTCTATGTGTTTAAATATTATACGTTTTTTTTATTTTAACTTTAATAACAATTTTCTTTATAATCCCTTCGCCAATCATCGCAGCATGAACATCTTCGGGATATAAAATACAAAATTGTCCTTCCTGCAATTCAAAAAACAAATCCGGTTTGTCGTGAAAAAAGCGAACATCTCTTTCGTCGCTGTAATCACCATTCGGATTCACGCATTTTTCTCTTGGTTTCCATGCAAAAGTTTCAGGGCCTTTTATAGAATATTGTATGTCAATATTTTGATCGTGGCATTCAAAACCTTTTATGCTTTCTTCTCTGGTTGTTCCTTCTCCGGAAATTACAATTACTTTTAATCCCTCGGCAATTTCGAACGAACCGGGTTCAAGATTATTCAAATCATTTTCGTTTAAATAATCAAATGCTTTTTGAAAATTCGGATGCAAACCTGAATATCTTTTTGCATTATTTAAAATGTCTATAATCATATTTTAAATTTTGTATTTGATTTTTTTATCTGTAAAATTTTTAAAAAATACAAATAATTTACGATTTTGTATGTAAATTATGTAATTTTACGTGTACGCACACGGGCTTTACAAATGTATATAAAAAGTTCACTAAAACAACTTATCATTCACAAAAAAAATTAATTTTACAGACTTCGAAACCCCTTTTAATTTAAAAATAAATTATTATCATAACAATCAAAAAAATAGCAGAATTAGCCAATGTTTCACCCGGAACTGTAGATAGGATAATCCACAATCGAGGACAGGTTACGCAGGATAATGTAGATAAGGTAAATGCTATTATTGAAAAATACGGTTATAAACGCAATATTCTGGCAAGCAATCTTGCGCTCAATAAAAAGTTTCACTTTGCAGTTTTCCTTCCCAAATATGAAAATATCGAATATTGGAAAAGCCAAATAACCGGAGTAGAAAAAGCCGCGATTGAATTTGGTAAATTTGGCGTTGTACTCGATTATTTTTTCTACGATTTTAACGAAGCTTCTTTTAAAAAAGAAATTGATAAAGTTCTGAATTTTGATTGCGACGGATTATTATTTGCACCAATTTTTTATGAAGAATCCGTTCGGTTTTTAAATGAATATGAAAAGAAAAAGACTCCGGTTGTCATGATCGATTCGAATATTTCAAATAATAAAGAACACGCTTATGTGGGGCAGGATGCTTTTCAGAGTGGTTATCTGGCGGGCAGACTAATAAGTTTTGCCGTAAAAAACGAACGTCGAATATTGATTTTTAAAATCACCAGAGAAATAGAAAGTACATCGGTTTATTTGCAGCGCATTGACGGTTTTTATTCTTTCTTTAAAGATCACGACGAGCTGACCAATTTTAAATTTTCTGAAATAACCATCAAAGATTCCGCAGTTGATCAATTATCCCTGGAAATGTTTTCGGATATAAACAGCGTTTTTGTGCCCAATTCCAGAGCGTATATCGTTGCTAAATTTTTGGAACAAAACAATATAAAAGGTGTTCGTATTATTGGTTATGATTTATTAAAAGAAAATATAGAATACTTGAACAAAGGAATTATTGATTTTTTAATTAACCAAAGGCCTGAAGAACAAGGTTATATGGGGATTAGTCATTTGTATAAAAAATTGGTTCTGCAGGAAACGGCTGAGAACACTAACTATATTCCGTTGGAGATTATTTTGAAAGAGAATTATTTTCCTGTGAGAAAATAGAAAAAAGTTTCACGCAGATTTTACAGATTTAAGCAGATTTAAAATTGATTTTTTATTTTTTATTCCACAATGTTGTCATTTCTCCTGCGTCTAAATGACAAAAATCAGAACCAATCTGCTTAAATCTGTAAAATCTGCGTGAAATAAACTATTTCTTCACCTTAACAACAAGCGGATTATTGACTTTTTCAGCAAACAAACTCAGATACTTTTCCCATTCTGCTTTTGTTTGAAACGGGCTTCCTTTTTTCCATCCAAAGCCAACAAAATAAACTACTTTCTTGTTTTTTACTTTCAGGTTTCCGTATAAATTACTGAGATCTTTATCATCGGTAACAAAATTATCAAAACTCGTTAAAGTATTTTTTGGCGCGACTAATCCCATTCCAATTTCAGAGTCGTCGATTGGTTCCCAATGACTTAGCCAGCCTTCTTTTACATTTGTGCCAATCGTTCCTTTTTTATCATGAAGCGTTAATCCGGCAGCGATCGTTTTTGTTCCCTTGATCGAAATTTCGAATCGGGATAAATAACTTCCGTAATCAAGACTAATTAATTTCGATTCGGTTATTTTTTTGCCATTTGCATCCCAATCGGCGTAAGTCAGGATAAAACTCGTTCTGATTGGTCCGTTTGTAATGGTCTTCCAGCTGATGAAATTCTTAGAAAAATAATATTTATTATCGACTTTTACAGCAATTCCGCCCACGCCGCGACTGTCGCCCACATGAAAATTATCCAAACCTTCGCCAGTATCTTTATGATATGTTCCTGTTCCGTTGGTTGCTTTTTCGTACCATTTATTGATAATAGGATATTCGACTCTTTTTAGCCAGGCATCGATTCCGCTGGTTAAAGTCCCGCCGGCGATTTTATCTTCTACCATTTTTTGCGCTACAGGACCGTAGGTTCTAAAAGCCACTTTATTATTTTCCCAGGCATAATCGTCGGTTCTTTCAGGAACAAATCGCGAATAGCAATTGATGTTTTTTGTCGCCGAAGTATTTGATGCCGGAACAATTTCGTATTCTTTTTCAGAAGAAGCGCTCATTTTCGGCTGAAACAATAAAACATCCATAACGCCGTCACCATCATTATCTACAGTTTGGCTTTCGAGATACAAATTGCTTTTGTTTTCTTTCACGGCAAGTTCTTCCAGTTTAACTGAATCAGGAAATCCGAGTATTTTTTTGGTGAGTTCAACGGTTTCAAATTCTCTGTCAACTGCCAGAGAATTAGTAATTGTTATGATTTTATTTTGAGAATGAACGGCAAAGCTGCTTGCCAGAAGCGCGGTAAAAAAAAGATATTTTTTCAAAATTTTGTGGTTTAGTTTTCATTAGAAGTATAGTAAAGTTACGAATCAATTGTTGATTATAAGTACATTTTAAGTGTAAAAAAGTACAATAACTCATTTATAAACTTATTATTAAATAATGCGTTTAATATTAATAATTGTAAGATAATATTTAAAAATTATTATTACTTTTAATAAATTTAATTATTTTATCAGATGAAAAAAAGATATTTATTGATAGCCATCTTTCTTTTGTTTTTTACAAAATCGTTTTCACAGGAAAAAACAATTAAAAATGCAGAATTTTATATAGAAAAGCTAAATGCTATAAATAATGAATTAGCAGATGCCTTTGTAAATAAGAATATCGATGTTGTCATGAAATATTATGACAATAAAGAACCAACCTGCATGCCCGAGTTTCATAAAGCATTATATACCAAAAAAGGAATACAATATTATTATCAGCAATGGTTTGATAAGGCTAAGATTAACACCTATAAAAGGACTGTTTTTGAAGTTCAGTTAGTCAAAAATTATTTAATCGAGATTGGAACTTTTACAAACAATTTTACTAAACCAGATGGTTCTTCATTAAATTATGAGGGAAAATATATGAATGTCTGGAAAATCGAAAAAAATGGAAACCTAACCTTAGTTTCAGAAATCTGGGGAGCTGATACTGCTGTAGATAAGTCTAATTTTTCGTTTATAGAACAGCAGGCCAGTATTATGCCATCAGTTAAGATAAGTAAAGACGTATCAGATGAAATCAGAAAGCGTAATGAGCTTATCGCTAAACTTGTCAAAAAGCATGAAGGTGAAAAACATGCCACAGAACTTTTTACAAAAGATGCCATATATATGACTTATGATACGCCAATGCTAATAGGAATGGACAATATAAAACCTTATTTTACTGAACATGAAAAACCTAATGACCTGTCTATAGATTTTGTGCAAATTAAGGCAAGTACCATGATTAACCTGCTCAATTTTGTTGTAGAATATGGTTATTATTATGTTGATGTTTCCTGGGATAACAAAAAAACAAAAGCAACGGTTACCGGAAAAAGTACAAATCTCTGGAAAAAAGATGAAAAAGGCGTTTGGATGCTTTATCGGCAAATGGTAAATCATGATTAGACAGAAATAATTTTGCTTTAATTTCAAATTGAATTTTGTTAAAAAAAGAATTATCTTTATGGATAACTAATATTTTCACATGAAACAAAGCGCAGGCATATTACTTTACAAATTCATCGATGTAACCATTTATTTTTTATTGGCTCATCCGGGAGGTCCATTTTGGAAGAATAAAGACTTAGAAAGCTGGTCGATTCCAAAAGGAGAATTTACAGATGATGAAGATGCATTAGTTGCCGCTCAACGCGAATTTTTTGAAGAAACAGGAATTAAAGTTGATGGCGACTTTATACAACTGGAACCTGTAAAACTCAAATCAGGAAAAACCGTTTTTGCCTGGGCTTTAGAATTTGATATCGATCCATCTTCAATAAAAAGTAATGATTTTGAAGTAGAATGGCCGCCAAAATCAGGTAAACTTCAAAAATTTCCTGAAATTGACAGAGCCGAATGGTTTCAAACTGCAGAAGCCTTAAAGAAAATAAATCCCGCGCAGGCTGATTTTATAGTTCAGATGGTGTCTAAAATATCTGCTTCACTTTAATTTTTGCTGACTTTTTCAAAATTATTTTGTAATTTACATTCTTGTCAAATTTGACGATTAAAATGTAAAAAATAAAATATGAATACCAAATGTATTATTTTCGATTGTGACGGAGTGCTTGTAGACACTGAAAAAATTGGCAACGGAATTTTGCTGGAAATGGCAGCCGAACATGGTTTTGAAATGAAACTGGAAGATGCTTATCGCGATTTTAACGGTCGAAATTTAAAAGAATGTTTTCAGCATATAGAAACCGCAATAGATAAAAAACTTCCCGTGAGTTTTGAAAATGAATACCGTACAAGAAGTTTTGAAGCTTTCAGAACTCAGGTTCAACCAATGGAAGGCGTTGTAGAATTCATCGATAAATTACAAATCCCGTATTGTGTGGCATCGAGCGGTCCCGTTGATAAAATCAGGCTCAATCTTGAAGTTGCAGGATTATTAGACAGATTCGAAAATAAAATATTTAGTTCCTACCAAATCAATAGCTGGAAACCAGAACCGGGAATCTTTTTGCACGCCGCAAAAGAAATGGGTTTTGAGGTAAAAGACTGCGTCGTAATCGAAGACAGCAAAGCAGGCGTAATGTCCGGAAAACGTGGTGGTTTTAGAGTTTATGGTTTCGCAAATGGGTTTAATAATGAGGATTTAGAGAACGAAGGCGCGATACTTTTTAATAGTTATGAAGAGTTGAGCGGGATGATTTAGTTTTCAGTCTCGGTTTTCAGTTTCTCCTGGTTTGTCTTTGCGATGTACGAAGCAATCTCACCTGCTAAATCAAACTTTGTGTCTTACGTTAGTGCGGTTGCTTCGTTTCTCGCAATGACAATAGTGCGCCAAACCCGAAAGGTTTTAAAATCTGTCGGGTTTAAAGTTTGCGTCAGCTTTGTCAAAGTTTTAAACTTTGACAAAGCCTGGAGTTCTAATTTTCTAATTTTCTCATTATCAAATTATCTAATTCTAATGTAATTTGTTACAATAAAATAAAATTTTATATATTTGATTATATATAATTGTTTTTATAGCCCTGTAAATTATCAAATTGTAATTTTAAAAAGTGCTGTTAAACGATTTTTTTTGCCTGAAAACAGCAATCCCAAGCTGTTGTTTTTAGGATTATGGTTTTCTCACGACCATAAAAAACTAACCTACAGACAGAAACAAAATGACAAAATGTATTACTAGAATTTTAGTTTTATCGATTTTCTTTTTGCCCCATTTTATTAGTTCTCAAATCAAAAAAATCGGGGTTCCGTTTATTACAAATTATAATCCGAAGACCTATAAAGCCGCTTCAGAAAACTGGGATGTTTTGCAGGGTTCTAAAGGAATGATGTTTTTTGCGAATCATTTCGGGATCATGCAGTTTGACGGTGTTCGGTGGAATATTGTCACGCAGCCCGAAAATAAAAGTATGGTCCGCTCGCTTGCCATTGATAAAAAAGATAATATTTATGTTGGCGCCCAGGGCGATTTTGGCTATACTTTTCAGTTGGCAAACGGGCAATATAAATATACTTCTTTGGTGAAATTGCTTCCGGATTCGGCGCGAAATTTTGGTGATGTTTTGCATACAGTTGTGCTTAATAACGAAGTCATTTTTTTCTCCAGCGAAAAAATATTTATTTATAAAAACAACAAGATCAAAGTTATACAATCACATTCTAACTTTGACGAGTTTTTTAAAGTCGATTCTAATATTTATGTTTTAGATAATGTAAAAGGTTTACTGCAATTAAAAAATGATGTTTTAGTTCCATTTGAAAACGGACAAAAGTTTGCGGGAATGAAGATTCGGAAAGCTTTTCAAACCAAAAATGGGTTGCTGCTGCTCACGCAAAAAAACGGACTTTTTATTTATGAAAATAATCAGATAAAACCTTTTGTAACCGAGGCTGATTATTTATTGAAACAATATCAAATTTCGACCGCTATTTTACTTTCAGACGGGTATTTTGGCATTGGAACACGCCAGTCGGGATTGATAGTTATTGATAGTGAAGGACATTTGATTCAGCATATTAACAAACAAATGGGTTTGCAAAATGAATATGTTACAAATTTAAAAACAGATAAGGAAGGCAATTTGTGGGTAACTTTAAAAGAAGGAATCTCATTAATTCAGATTGCTTCGCCTTTGTCCAGAATTCTCGATACTTCAAATTCGGAAACGAAAATTTATTGCAGCCAGATTTATCAGAATAAATTATATATCGCGACAGACAACGGTTTATTTTGGATGGATTGGGAAGCGTATAAAAACGGGAATCGGGAAAATGCACATTTTCAGCACGTTTCCGGAATGTCTGAAAATGTCTGGAATATTGGTGTTTTTGGGAATTCGCTTTTGGCTTTCGAAAAAAACGGAATTTTTGAAGTAACCGGAAATTCGGCAAAATTATTAGCCAAAACCGATGGCGCCTGGCAAGGAATATTGATTCCGAATCGTCCTGATTTATTGTTGGTTGGCGGTTATAATGGATTGTATATTCTGAAAAAAATCAATAATTCATGGGTTTATCAAAGCAAGATTAAAGGTTTTCAGGAAAGCAGCCGTGTAATTGTAACGGATGCAGAAGGTTATATCTGGATTGCGCACGGTTATAAAGGTATTTATAAACTAAAGTTTAATAATAATTTTGATGAAGTGGCGAGCCTTCAATTTTTTAATCAGGCGGATGGTTTTCCGTCGAGTTTGTTTTTAAATACGTTTAAAATCAACAATCAAATTCTTTTCGGAACCACAAAAGGGGTTTACAAACAAGATTCTCATTCGAAGAAAATGATTACTGATTCTGATTTCAAAAAATATCTCGGAACAGAAAATCACATTCGTTTGCTTAAAGCAGATAATCAAAATAATATCTGGTATGTTTCAGGTGAAAATACAGGAAAAATGACGCAGCAAAAAAACGGAAAATTTTCTGTTGAAGAATTGCCTTTCAGGAAACTGAGATATTTATATGTTCCGGGTTTCGAAAACATTCAAACCACAACAAATGGCGATGTTTTTTTTGGCACACAAGACGGGTTGATTCATTATAATTCCATTAAAAATAAAACATATCAGTCTAAATATAAAGCAGTTATTTCTGAAGTTAAATGTATTTTCCCCAAAGACAGTTTGTTGTTTTCAAGCCGTTATGATGTACTTCCTACCAATATAAAATCAGATGATGACGTATTCTGCCCGGATTTGTCGTATGAAAATAACGCCTTGCATTTTTCTTTTGCATCACTTTGTTATGACGAAGCTGACGCCACAAAATACGAGTATTGGCTCGAAGGTTTTGAACCGGGATGGTCAGAATACAGTATTCAAACCGAAAAAGAATATACCAATTTACCTGAAAACGAATATGTTTTTCACGTAAGGGCAAAAAATATTTATGATGTTGTAAGCGAAGAAGCAGTTTTTAAATTCGAAATTTTACCGCCGTGGTACCGAACGACTTGGGCTTATATTTTGTATTTAGTGCTTTTTGGAGTTTTGATTTATGCAATTATCAAGTACCAAAAAAATCTGGCAGAACGCGATCGTGAACAATTAATTCTGAGTCAGGAAAAGGAATTATTACAAAATCGTGCCGAATTAAACGAACAAAAACTGGCCTTAGAGCAGGAAAATATGTCGATTATGCGCGAAAATCTCGAAGCAACCATCAATATTAAAAATGCAAAAGTAGCTTCTAATACGGTGAATCTTATTCATTTGAATGAAATTTTACTTTCGATAAAAGATCTTATCAGTCAGATTGACAAGAAAAATGAACCAAATGTGAACTTTAGTTTATTGACAAAAATAAACCGAATTATCGATCACGAACTTCAGGGAGATCAGCATTGGAACGAGTTTGAAGAAATTTTCAACCAGCTTCATGATAATTTTATGCAGCGTTTAAAAACAAGTTTTCCCGAATTGACGCCACGTGATATGCGGTTGTGCGCGTATTTACGAATGAATTTTAATACGAAAGAAATTGCGCCGCTTTTGGGAATTTCGGTAAGAGGTGTTGAAGATACGAGATACCGTATTCGCAAGAAATTGCAGCTTCCTTCTGATGCGAATATTACAGAGTTTATTTTGAATTTTTAAAATGTGTTGTTTTTTAAACACATAGAACATAGATTTTATAGTCTAATAAAAACGTTAAAGGCATTTCACTTTTTTTTAATACGCATAGCTATGTGAAGGAAACGAGTTTCTTTTCTGCGTCCTTTTTCACAGATAAGAAAATCTATGTTTCTATGTGTTTAAAAATTTTCAAGAGGATGTCCTCATTTTTGTCATTTCGAGGAACGAGAAATGTCCGCAAGAAACTCCGCAAAAAAATCGCCAATCTTTGTAGAGCCACCCGTGGAGATTTCTATTTCCTCGAAATAACAAACTAAACGTAAACGTGTCGGGTTTAATGCAATCCTTCTCATAAATCACAAAACGATTGGATTCTTACAAAATAACTTCACGCTGTATCTCTCTAAAAACAGTAGATAAGCGAGTTTTTTACTATCAGTAAAATCCTAAGTAGTTTTACGCGTTTTGAACTCTAATTATTACATTTTTTTACAAACACCGTAGTCAAACCGTAGCCAAAAATTGAAGTCTTGGGCAGTTTATTTGTTAATATTGTCATCTTATTAATACAATATAGATCTGTTTATTGAAAAATAGAAGATTTATTTTGTTAATAAGCTTTACTAACAAAAAACAAAAAAGATGAAACAAAAAGACTTTTTTTTCGGCCGACCACCGAGAAGCAATTACTATTTTTTACTGAGGTGTATCATTCTGATGCTATTTTTTCTTACACCATTATTGAAACTTCAGGCCCAATGCAACACTTTAATTTGGGCTGATGAATTTAATGGAACAACGGTTGACTTAACAAAATGGCAAAGTATTTCCGGAAACGGCTGTCCTTCGCTTTGCGGATTCGGAAATGCAGAAGCACAGCGTTATGATCCCAATCAGGCAACCATTGTTAAGGAAGGAACGAATAGTTACCTGAACATTCAGGCCAAATATGAACCTAATGCGTCATTCCCACAACAGCCTTATGCTTCTTCAAAATTAACTACCGAAGGAAAATATGCCATTAAATACGGTAGAATTGAAGCTCGCATGAAGTTATCAAGCGGAATGGGAGCGTGGCCGGCATTCTGGATGCTGCCTGCAGGTACCGCAAATTGGCCTTTTACTGGTGAAATTGACATCATGGAAGCCAAACACAGAAACCCAAAATCTATCGACGGAACCATACATTATGACGGAGGCGGTTATCATTATACGGGAAGAAGTTATTCCTCTCCAACTGATTTATCTACTGAGTTTCACGTTTATGCGGTAGAATGGGGACCAAATATTATTAAATGGTTTATTGACGGTAATTTATTTCACACTGCAACGCCACAGACAACTGTAAATGGCGGATGGCCGTTTAATGATCAGCAATTTTATATTATTTTGAATCTGGCTGTTGGTAGTTTAGGAACGCCTTATACGAGTGTAAACGGAGCAGGAGTTGAGCCAATTCCGGCAGATTTTCCGGCAAAATTACAAGTAGATTACGTTCGCGTTTACAGCGGAAGTTTTACTTACGGCGTTTTGGGCGATGCAAAAGTGTACAACAACGAAACAGGTAAAACGTATTCTATTAACGCAATTGCTGGCGGAACTTACAACTGGACAGTTCCTGCGGGCGCGACAATTACGTCTGGACAAGGAACAAACACAATTACAGTAAATTGGGGAACATCTGGTGGAGAAGTTGCTGTAGCTACAACGGTTTCAGGATGTGCATCTAATACGTATAAACTGGCCGTAACGACAGAAGTGCCTTTACCGGTAGAAAGAATTTATGAAGATTTTCAATCCAACCGAAATGTGGTTTACGGTCTTAAAACAGGAGTTTTAACAGAAGCCATTGCAAATCCGTCAGCTACTGGAATAAATACTTCTGCTTCGGTAGGAAGATATGTTCGAAACGCCTCTGAATTGTATGATGTTTTAAATATCAAAAATGTAACAATAAGCAATGCAAATGATTATGTGTACGGAAGAAAAAAACTTTCTTTTGATATTTATACTTCAGCACCGGTTGGTACAAAAATTTCGATGCAATTAGAAAATAGCCTTGTAACAACAGCGACCAATTTTCCATCGGGAAGACACAGCGGTTACAAAGCAACGACAACCGTTCAAAACAAATGGGAAACGATTGAATTTGAATTCGAAAAAGTCATCGATCCAAATACAAGTGCTTTGACAATCAATAATGTAGTTTTTCTGTTTGAATCTAATTCAAACTCCGGAGCGACTTATTATTTTGATAATTTGCTTACAAAAGCAGCACCTGAAAAACCAATTATTGCTACGGATGTTTTGCAAAACTACGACGGAATCAATAAAATCATCAAAGGAACTACGACGGGAACTTATTCTGTAGTCGCAAATCCAGGAGCAAATTCTGTAAATTCTTCTGCGAATGTGGCGCGTTATGTTCGAAATGTAACCGAACAATATGACGTCTTGTTTTTCAATACGCAAAGCACAATTGAAGATGCAGGTTTATTGAAAAATCAGACGAATAAAATCATGATTGATGTGTATACTTCTGCGCCAATTGGTACGGTTGTAAGTTTGAATTTAGAGAATAGTGCGACATCGCTTCCAGCCAATTTTCCAACGGGAAGAAACAGTAATTATGTAGCGATTACGACAAAACAAAATCAATGGGAAACGCTGACTTTCTACTATAATTCAAGTCCGGATGAAGGAACTTCAAACCTGGCAATCAACCAAATGGTGATTTTAGCGAACTCAGGTTCTTATACAAGTGATACGTATTATTTTGATAATATCAGAATTGGATCTACCAAATTGCCGGATACTTTTACGCCGGGCGTTGTGTATGAAGATTATCAAAACACACACAATATTACGTTTAGAGATGCCATCGGAACATATACTGCAAATGCTGCAAATCCAAACGCAAGCGGCATCAATACGTCTTCAAATGTTGGGCGATATGTTCGAAAATCAACTGAACTGTATGATAATTTTTCATTCAATACGACTTTAACCAATATTGGAGATTTCAAAGCAGGAACTAAAAAGTTTGCGATGGATGTTTATACTTCAGCTCCGGTTGGCTCTATAATTTCATGGCAGGCAGAAAGCAGTGCTTCGATTCCGTCCAATTATCCTGCGGGACGACACAGTATTTATCAGGGAGTTGTAAAACAAAGTAATGCGTGGCACACTGTTACTTTTACGTATGCAAGTTCGCCTGATGCATCGACTTTAGACAGCGAAGTAAATCGTTTTGTTTTCTTGTTAGAACCGGGAACAAGTTCTGGAAATACGTATTATTTTGACAACCTGAGAGCCGTAAATTTAGTTTCTACAGAAAACCCTCCTGCAACTTTACCTGCACCGTGGGTAAGTACAGATTTAGGCGCTGTAATTCCTGCAGGAGAAGCAACACACTCGAGTGGAACTTTCACTATAAAAGGTTCAGGAACTGATATTTGGGAATCTAGCGATCAGTTTCAATATGTATATCAACCGATAACTGGTGATGCAGAAATTATTGCCAAAGTAAGTTCATTGACGAATACCAATACTTATGCTAAAGCAGGAGTGATGTTTAGAGAAACGCTTACACCAACTTCTAAACATGCTATGACCACAATTACGGCTGCGGCAGGAGTAGAGTTTTTATCGAGAGATGCAGTTTCGGTACCAACAATTCAGCAGGGAGCAGTGGGAACAACGCCAAGATGGCTTCGTACTGTTAGGACAGGGAATGTATTTACGTCTTACACATCAGATAATGGAACTGCCTGGACACAAATTGGTACAGCAAGAACGATTGCCATGGCGAACACAATTTATGTGGGAATGGCGGTTACATCCCATGCAAATGGAACTTTGGCAACCGGAGTTTTCAGCGATGTTATTGTTCGAAATATTACGCCTCCAAACAACAATGTCAATTTAGCTTTAGCTAAAACTGCAGTAGCTTCTACAGAAGAAAACGCGACTTATTCTTCGGCGAAAGCCACAGATGGTGACGCAACAACCACAAGATGGGCGAGTAGTTTTGCCAATGCAAGCGAATGGATTTATGTTGATTTAGGTTCTAATTACAACATTAACCGTGTGGTTTTAAAATGGGAAGCTGCTTTTGCAACGCAATACAAAATACAAATTTCTACAGATAATGTTTTCACAGAAAATGAAACCGTAAACACGCAAACGGCCAGCGACGGCGGAACAGATGATTTAGCAGTAAGCGGAACAGGAAGGTACATCAGAATTTTATGTACAACAAAAGCGCTTGCTCCATACGGATATTCGTTATTCGAAATTGAAGCATACGGATCTGCATCATCGGCTAAAAAAGCAAATATTGCAGAAGAAACAGAAGTTGCGGATACAGAATTTGTGATGTATCCAAATCCGGCGCGCAATCAAATTCAGCTTTCATTACCTGAAAAATTAGACAATAAAGTCATTACGATTTATGATAATTCGGGAACCGTAATACTACAAACAAAAGTAGATGCTGATTCACATGAAAGTGTAATTGATATTAGCAGACTGAACAGAGGAATTTACATTCTGAATTTTAAATCAGATCAAAAAAGCTGGACTAAAAAACTAATTAAGCAATAATTATAATCCGTTGGGTGTAAAGTGTTTTAAAATAATTTCTAATGATCAATTGGAATTTAAATTTAAAGGATAGCACCAAAACACTTACGCCTGACGGACATAATTTTTTGAGATGGAAACGATTTAAGTAACCCCCAAAATAATTTAGATATGAATAAAATTAAACTTAACGGAATTTGTTTTTTGACGACACTTTTTCTGGTGTTTTCCAATTTGATGTACGGCCAGGGTGCCATACCTTTTACGATTACAAATAGTTCTACATTTAATGACAGTGAATTGTACGTTGCCATTGTAGGTATCGATTATACAACCGGAAACCACGTTTGGGTCAATGCCAAAACGAGTCAGGTTTTGCCAATGAGCCCGTCTTATAATACGGTTACGGGACCCACAATTGGTGGAAATACAGGTCCGGGACAAAACTCAAAATACGCGGCTTGTTTTACCAAGTTAAGCGAAATCCCGAACAAAACTTTTACATTGCCTTTAATCGCGGGCTGTAGAGTTTTTATTGCCAAAGGACAGCAATTGTATTTCTACTTTTTTGGAGCCAATGGTGCGCCATCAGGATATACTTCGCCAAATCCTTTGAATGTTACAGACCCAAATCAGGGCATTTTATATGAAATTATCGAGTTGACGAATAATCAATATGGTTTCTTCGGAAATCCTTCTCGAGTGGATTCGTATAAATACCCAATGGGAATGGAATTATTTGGTGCAAACGGCTATCAGAAAAAAGTGGGAGAGCTTAAAAAACACGCTGATATCGTAGCGGCTTTTAAAGCAAATGTGCCATCAGAATTTCAGGGTTGTGTAAATGATGCAACGGGAGAAATTACGGCACCTTCAAAAACGCCTGCTTTTGCAGACGGAACCGGAGGAACTTCTGTAGGACCTCAGGCCAATTATTTGAAATCTTATATTGATGCCATTTGGAACAAATATAAAAATGAAGATTTGATTTTCTACGCCGGAGATGCCGGAGTTTTTAAAGGAAGAGTTATTGGCGAACAACTTGAAATGGTTGGGCAATCAGGAGGTTTTGTTGGTCGCACGGGAAGAGTTCAAAACAGGCCTTCGACTCAGGAAGCACTTGAAGGAAAAGGTGTGCTGGACAGAAGACTGGTCGACGGAGATTTAGATCTTGTTATTCAGGCGCAATTAACAGCGGCGATAAACAGACACGTTGTCAATACAACAACACCAAATCCGGGTCAGCAAAACTGGTACGATGCATCGAAATTTTATCAGGTAAACCCAACAAATCATTATTCTAAATTCTGGCATTTACCGGGAATTAGCATTGATAATTTAGCTTACGGATTTGCTTATGATGATGTTGCCGATCAGTCGCCATCGCTTCATACGCCACAGCCAACAAAAGTAATTGCTGTTTTTGGAGGATATTCCGGAACAGTGCCTTCGGTTCCTGCAACGACAGATGTAATTACGGTTTATAAAGATTGCAACTACACTGGTTTTTCTGGCGGATTAACAATTGGAGATTACAATTTGGCTCGTTTGAATACTTTAGGAGTTTTAAACGATGATATTTCTTCACTTAAAGTGGCAAAAGGATTTCAGGCAATTTTGTATCAGGATGATAATTTTACCGGAACTTCAACCGTAATTAATTCAGATAATACATGTTTGAATACAACCTGGAATGACAAAGTCACTTCGATCAGAATCTTGGCCAACGGAGTTACGACTTTAGGAAACCAGACTTTCTATCTTCAAAACAGAAACAGTAACCTGAATATGGATGTTTGGAACGCAAGTACTGCAAACGCTGCAAATGTGGCGCAGGGAACTCCAAATTCAGCAAACAACCAAAAGTTTACGTTTACACATTTAGGCGACGGTTTGTATAAAATTATTGCCAACCACAGCGGACAGTCATTAGACGTTAATAATTTTAGTAAAGATAACGGTGCCAATGTAGAGCAATATCCATACAATGCAACTCCAAATCAGCAATTTATATTGGTTTCGACTGGCGATGGATTCTATAAAGTTGTAGCCAGACACAGCGGTAAATTAATCGAAGTTGAGGGTGCAAGTACTACTAATGGTGCCAATGTACAGCAATGGCAGGATAACGGACAAACTTGTGCACAATGGAAACTGGTTCCGGCAACAAGTTCTCAAACTTCTGTATTGATTCAGGCTGAAGATTATTCAGCAATGAGCGGTATTCAGGTTGAAGCTACAACAGATACCGGAGGAGGTTCGAATGTTGGATATACAGAAACCGGAGATTGGTTAGCGTATAACAGCATTAATTTCCCAACAACAGGTTCTTATTTAATCGAATACAGAGTTGCAAGTGCTGTTGCAGGAGGTAAATTATCTTCAGACTTAAATGGTGGAACTATTATTTTAGGAACTGTTGATATCCCCAATACGGGAGGATGGCAAAACTGGCAAACGGTTTCGCAAACGGTAAACGTAAATGCAGGAACGTACAATTTTGGAATTTATATTCAGAATACGGGAATGAACATTAACTGGATTAAAATCACAAAAGTAGGTGCAGGTCTTGCTGCAAAAACACTTTCGACAGAAACAGTGGAAGAAGAACCAATTGCAGTTTTAAATGTTTATCCAAGTCCGGCAGAAAATACGCTTTATTTGACAACTTCTGTAAGTAATGAAAATGCAAGTATTGTAGATTCTCAAACCGGAGCGACAGTTTCAACACAAAAAATCAACAACAACAGCGTGGATGTTTCTCATTTGAAAAAAGGAATTTACCTGATTGTTTTAGAAAAAGACGGACAAAAAACAGTAAAACGTTTTATTAAAAAATAGTTTTAAAAGACATTTTAGATCTAAGACTTTAGATTCTAGATTCCAACCAATCTAAAATCTAAAGTCTAAAATCTAAGATTATTTTCTCCCCCGAAAATTTACATATCTATTAATCTATTAAAAAATGTTACTATGAAAAACAATTACAAAGTGATCCAGTTAAAATGGATCTTGATTTTGGTTCTGGGTGTTGTTAATTTATCAATGGCCCAAAAAAAAGTAATCGCTTACATTCCCAACTGGATTGACCTGAACTCCTTTTCGAGCAGTGTTCAGTACAGTAAATTAACGCATATTAATATTGCGTTTGAAAATCCTGATGCCAACGGATATTTGAGTTTTAATTCAGGATCAAATACCATTATCAATGCAGCGCACGCACAAAACGTAAAAGTTTTTGTTTCGCTGGGCGGTGGTGCAATTTCTGAAGGCGGCGCCATTCGTGACAATTATTTTAATTTAATCACGCCGGGAAACAGAACAGCTTTTATCCAAAAAATCTACGATTATGTGGTAGCCCATAATTTTGACGGTGTTGACGTAGATTTAGAAGGTCCGGCGATTAATGGAGATTACGGCGGATTTGTAATTGCTTTGGCGAATAAGCTTCACGCCAACGGAAAACAAATTACAGCAGCACTTTCTGAAGGTTATGGCGGTGCTAATGTTCCAACTTCAACTTTTGCAGCTTACGACTGGATTAATATTATGGCTTATGATGCAACAGGACCTTGGCAACCGGGAAATCCGGGACCACATTCTCCGTACAGTATGGCTGTAAATCAGTTTAATTACTGGACAGGAAGAGGTTTACCGGCAAGCAAAGCCATCATTGGTCTTCCGTTCTACGGTTACGGTTTTGGAGCTTCGGCAAATCAGGGAATTTCTTATGCGAATATCGTAGCACAATATCCGGGTGCAGAAAATCAGGATCAGGTTGGAAACACGATTTATTACAACGGAATTCCAACCATTAAAGCAAAAACAACATTTGCTATTCAAAATGCAGGCGGTGTTATGATTTGGGAATTATCTCAGGATGCTGTAGGTTCAAAATCATTGTTAACAGCCGTAAATCAGGTTATTACAGCAGGTCAGCCACCAGTTACGGGCGGAACTTTAATTCAGGCAGAAAGCTACTCTTCTATGAGCGGTATTCAAACTGAAGCCACAACAGATACTGGCGGAGGTTTAAACGTAGGTTACGCAGATACAGGCGATTGGATGGCGTATTTTAATATAAATTTTCCAACTTCGGGAAATTATGTGATTGAATACAGAGTTGCCAGCGCTGTTTCAGGAGCCAGAATTTCATCAGATTTAAGTGCGGGAACCATTCAGTTAGGCGCTGTAAATATTCCGAATACCGGAGGATGGCAAAACTGGCAAACGGTATCTCAAACCGTAAATGTAAATGCCGGAACGTATAATTTTGGGATTTATGTTCAAAATACCGGTGTAAATATCAACTGGTTCAGAATCACAAAATCAGCTTCAGCTTTGGCTGCGAAATCAGCTGCAACAGATAAAATCGAAAGTTTGACCGTTTATCCGAGTCCGGCAGATAGTGAACTTTTCTTTTCTGCAGAAATTTCCGGAGCAAATGTAAGCGTAATCAATTCTCAGGATGGCGCTACGGTTTCTTCTCAAAGAGCAAACAGCAACAGTATTGATGTTGCCGGTTTAAAAAGTGGAATTTATTTGATTTTGGTTGAAAAAGACGGTGTTAAAACGGTGAGACGTTTTATTAAAAAATAACCATGAAGAAATATATACAAGTCCTAAGTAACTCAAAGTTACTGGCATTGGCATTTATTTTCTTTGGTTTAAGCGGCCAGGCTCAGGTTATTATGTTTGATGATTTTAATTATTCAGGCAATACTGACCCGCAATTGGCATCGTTTAATAAATGGCAAATTATTAACGGCGTAAGTGGACCTCCGGAAGGAGCCACTTACAGCCGAAATAATGTCAATTTTATTACTGACCCGAATGATTCGACGAATAAACTGATGACGTTGAAAACGACGGTTAATGGTCAGTCGAAAGCAGTAACACATTCCAGAATCGAAAGTTCGTATGAATATTTTGAAGGAACGTATGCGTCAAGAGTCTATTTATCTGATGAAGCTTTTGCAAGTAAAGATGCCAATATCCAAACGTTTTTTACCATCGTAAGTTCAGCGCTTGCTCAGGATGGTACAAAATACAGTGAACTGGATATTATCGAATATATGGCTGCTGATAAATGGGGTGTTTCTCCGGATAACAGAGTGGGATATACAACTTCGTATCACAAATATATTGCAAATCCGTGGAAGCCCTGGAAAACCTATTCGACCCAGCAAAAATCATTGGCCGGCTGGCATACTTTTATTGCTACGTGTACAGATGGCGTAAATGTCAGATATTATATGGACAACACGCTTATTGCCACGCATTCGGTTACCGATAATGAAACTCAGGCAGGACTTCCGGTTTACCCGAGAAGTACGATGCAGATCGCATTTGCAAACTGGATTTGGAATAACGTATTAGGAACCGGAACCGGCAACAGAGAAAATACTTTCATGACAGACTGGGTTTTGTATTATAAAAACACAGCCGTAGATCTGGCTCAGATTAATACTTTGGTTGCCAATTATAAAGCACAAGGATTAAAAAGAAGAAATTTGGCCGGACAAACCTTTTATGATACGCCGCAAACTGGTGTTGCCACCGTTTATAAAGATTGTAATTATGGCGGATATACTGTGAGTTTACCTGCCGGGAATTATACGCTGGCGAATCTTCAGGCAAAAGGAATTTTAGATAATGATATTTCTTCGCTAAAAGTACAAACTGGTTACGAAGTAGTGCTTTATGCAAATGATAATTTTACGGGTTCTTCTGCGACAATTACTTCAGATAATACCTGTTTGGTCGCGAATAGTTTCAATGATGTAGCGAGTTCTGTACGAGTTAGAACAGTAACTAATTCTTCGTCATCAGTATTGATAGAAGCGGAGAGTTATACCAGCATGAGTGGGATTCAAACGGAAGCAACCACAGATACTGGCGGAGGTTTAAACGTAGGTTATGCCGATACAGGTGATTGGTTGTCTTACAGTAATGTAACTTTTCCAACGTCGGGTTCTTACTTAATTGAATACAGAGTTGCGAGTGGTGTTAGCGGATCAATTATTTCTTCGGACTTAACTGCCGGAACAATTCAGCTTGGCACAGTCAATATTCCTAATACGGGAGGTTGGCAAAACTGGCAAACCGTATCTCAAGCCGTAAATGTAAACACCGGAACATACAATTTTGGAATTTATATTCAGAATACCGGTGTAAATATCAACTGGATCAGAATCACAAAATCAGCTTCAGCTTTAGCGGCAAAATCAGCTGCAACAGATCGAATTGAAAGTTTAACTGTTTATCCAAGTCCGACAGAAAGTGAACTTTTCTTTTCTGCAGAAATTTCAGGAGCAAACGTGAGTATTATCAATTCTCAGGACGGATCTACGGTTTCTTCGCAAAAAGCAAACAGCAACAGTATTAATGTTGCCGGCTTAAAAAGCGGAATTTATTTGATTGTGGTCGAAAAAGACGGAGTTAAAACGGTAAGACGTTTTATTAAAAAGTAGAAGTTTAATTAAAATTGAGAATTAAAAATTTCATTGCTGCGTTAAAATTTGACCACAGCTTATAGGATTAAAAAGATTTTTTTCACGCAGATTTTGCAGATTTCAGCAAGATTTTTTTTTTACTGTGAGTGTAGTTTGTCATTTCGACGGAGGAGAAATCTCCGTAAGTAACTTCGTAACGAAAATCAAATCTTTGTCGAGCTTCTTACGGAGATTTCTCCTCTGTTGAAATGACAAAATGTGGATAAAATCTGCGTGAAAAATAAAAAACACAGTCCCGAAGCGTCGGGATGTATTATAATCTAATGAAACGCCTTTTAAGTTAACAAAATCTATGTTTCTATGTGTTTAAAAATACACGCAACATATTTAAAAAGTAACCCCCAAACCTTAAATTATATGAAAAACAATTACAGATTTAGATTAAGTTTATTTGTTTTTATTGTCTTTAGCAGTTTTGCCGTGGCACAGACTTCTTTAGGTTCCAGTAAAACATTTATGAACAATTTAAAGAACGGACTTGCAAGTGCTGCTTCAAAAAGTACTGCAGAAAAAACGGTTTTGCTTCAGGCAGAAAATAAAAATTTCAACGGAAAAATCAATTACAAGCAATCCAATGCTTCAAGTGAGTTTTTGATTGGAGAAATCAAGAATGTCGAAGAATCTTCTTTTTACATTAAAGTGATGGACAAATCGCTTGAAGGACACATTATTTTGAAGAAAACAAAAGAAGCTTACAAATATTATTCTGATGCAAAAGGAAATGCCTATGTTTCTAAAGTTGACATCAATACTTTAATTTGTATCAATTATGAAAATGTTCCTCAAAATACAGCAAAAACAACAGCCGTAACAGCAGCTCAAATTGCGCCGGCATTATTGAATTTACAGAGTTTACCGGGTGCAGCCGGTTGTGTCCTGCTGGATTTTGATGGTTATAATATGCCTGCCGGAAATCTTTGGAACAACGGAAATGCCATAAATGCAGCGCCATCTGGAATGAGCGATGCCAATGTGCAGCAGCATTGGGAAGTAGTTTCTGAAGATTACAGACCTTTTAATGTGAATATTACAACGAGTGAAGCTGTTTTTAACTCTTACCCAAGAAACAGAAGAATGCGTGTGGTGGTAACTCCAACCAATACTGCGGCCCCGGGGGCGGGGGGTGTTGCGTATATTGGTTCCTTCAACTGGGACAATGATGTGCCTTGCTGGGTATTTATTACCTCGGGTAAATCTGGTGGAGATGCCTCTGCGCATGAAATTGGTCATACTTTTGATCTTGGTCACGACGGACGTACCAATCCTGCCGAAGATTATTTTGTAGGGATAAACAATACTTCATGGGCCCCAATTATGGGCGCAGGTTATTACAGACCTGTGGTTCAATGGAGTAAAGGGGAATATGATTATGCAAATAACAAACAAGATGACGTTGCGATTATCGCAAGTACAAAATTTGGAGTAGGGTATAGAGGCGATGATTATGGAAACACAACTGCTTCTGCATCCACTTTAGATTATAATGCAAGCGGAGCCATCAACCAGAAAAACGGAATTATCTCAAGCGATGCTGATTATGATTTCTTTACGTTTACAACTGGGGGAGGAAATGTTTCGATCAATGCCAATACCGTTTCAAGAGATGGAAATCTGCATCTTTTAATTCGTTTATACAATTCAGCCGGAGCAGAAATGGGAACGTATTGGAACTCCGATCCGTTTGCTTTGAATGCTTCTATGAATGTGAATTTGCCAGCCGGAAAATACTTTATAGGTGTTGACGGAAGTGGCGCAGGAAGTGCCGGTTATGGAGGATATTCGGCTTACGGTTCTATCGGAAGTTATTCTGTTACGGGGACAATTCCTCCGGGAGGAAATATCGCTTCTTCTACAGATGTAATCACGGTTTATAAAGATTGCAACTACACCGGATTTTCTGGCGGATTAACTATTGGTGATTATAATCTGGCACGTTTGAATTCTTTGGGTGTTTTAAATGATGATGTTTCTTCGTTGAGAATTACGCAGGGATTTCAGGCGATTTTATATCAGGATGATAATTTTACCGGAACTTCGACCGTAATTAATGCTGATAATTCTTGTTTAAATGCAACATGGAATGATAAAGTAAGTTCTATTCGAATTCTCGCAAACGGAGTTACGACTTTAGGAAATCAAACTTTCTTTTTGCAAAACAGAAACAGCGGTTTAAACATGGATGTATGGAGCGCAAGTTTAGCCAATGGTGCAAATGTTGCCCAGGGAACCGTAAATACAGGAAACAATCAAAAATATACGTTCACGCATTTGGGCGACGGATTGTATAAAATTATTGCGAATCATAGCGGTCAGTCTTTAGATGTAAATAATTTTAATAAAGATAATGGTGCCAATGTAGAGCAATATCCGTATAACGGAACTACAAATCAGCAGTTTATTCTATTTGCTGCGGGTGATGGATTTTATAAAATTATTGCCAGACACAGTGGTAAAATTGTAGAAGTTGCAGGAGCGAGTACGGCAAATGGTGCCAATGTACAGCAATGGCAGGATAATGGACAAACTTGCGGACAATGGAAATTAATCTCCACAACAACTGCTCAAACGTCTACTTTAATTCAGGCCGAAGATTATTCTGCCATGAGCGGAATTCAAACCGAAGCTACCACAGATGCCGGAGGAGGTTTGAATGTAGGTTACACAGAAACCGGCGACTGGCTGGCTTATAATAATATTAATTTTCCAACAACGGGCTCTTATTTAATCGAATACAGAGTTGCCAGTGAGGTTGCAGGTGGTAAATTATCTTCTGATTTAAACGGCGGAACAATTATTTTAGGAAATGTTGATGTACCAAATACCGGAGGATGGCAAAATTGGCAAACCGTAACGCAAACGGTAAGTGTAAATGCGGGAACGTATAATTTTGGAATCTACATTCAAAATACCGGAATGAACATCAACTGGATCAGAATTACCAAAATTGGTGCTGCTGCGACATCTCCTGTAGTTGCTTCGATTATTGAAGAAGAAAAAGAGTCAGTTGCTTTAAATGTATATCCAAATCCGGTTACAGATGTGCTTTTCTTTACCACAGATGTTACGGGAG